>Ga0160469_100087_pt1 | contig 152196 bp, 125 predicted proteins | sample HID1972M_E11MG_FD_108246 | JGI IMG/M metagenome (GOLD analysis project Ga0160469, IMG submission 108246) | Enriched pill bug-associated microbial communities from UW Madison campus, WI, USA - HID1972M_E11 MG | ecosystem: Host-associated > Arthropoda: Insects > Digestive system > Unclassified ...
CGCGAGATCCGGCGTGCGGCCCCTGCTGAGTTACGGTGGTGCTGACACCGAGGCGTTATCGGGCGCGCACGCCGGGCTCTCGGCTCTTAGGCTAGGGGAAACTCAAGACATAAGGCGTTAGGCCGCATCAGGGGGTCTCTGCAAGTGGAGAAGAAGCAAGCTGAAGCAATCGTGCAGGCGATTCTCGAGCCTGACGCTCGTAGCCAGGAGGAACTGCGGCGCAGAAGGGAGACTGAAGCACGTGGTCTGACGATCGGTCGATTCGTCGCCGCCTTTGTGCTTCTTGGTTTTGTCATTGGAGCGTTGATTGCGTACGTCAGTGGTGAACGTTTCACCAGCGGCGGGTTATGGGGCGCTATTTTCGGCGCTGTCGTGGGGCGCGCGGTTGCAGCGTGGCGCGACCGTCGGCGGGCGGCCTAACAATGCGTTCAAGCCGACACCGCATCGGGGCGAAAAAGCACATGGCAGATACAGCTTGCCATGTGCTTTTTCGCCCCGATGCGGCGCGGCTGAACTTAGGCGTTAGACGTCAAACCCATGGAGATGTGATGAGCGACCGAAGTCAAGCATGGATCTTCATCGTCTCGGTGCTTGCAGTGAGTTGGGGCTTTGAAGCCTTCATCATCCTCAATGGAGGCGTCAGGAGCTTCGGCCCGCTCTGGATCGTCGCCCTGATGTGCATTCCGGGAGTCCTTTCCATCGCGCTGAGGCTCATCCTGAAGTCGGGATTCGGAGATGTCGGCTTTCGGGTGGGAAAGGGGCGTTACTACATGTACGCCATCGCAGTTCCCCTGCTGCTGGCATTGCTCGTGGGCCTTATGTCCGCAGCCTTCGATATCCGGGAGTTCTCGCCGATCCCCTCGGAGCAACTCATCCAGATCACTCCTGTCCTTCTATCCGTTCTTGGGCTTGGCCTCATTGGCGCGCTCGGGGAAGAGCTCGGGTGGCGTGGATTCCTGCTACCCAAGATGATGAGCGGTGACTTCAAGAGTCCCTACTTGACCTGCGGACTTGTGTGGGCGTTCTGGCATCTTCCACTCATTGCATTCGGGGACTTCTACCAGACGGACAACGCATTGCTCATGGCGTTTGTCTATGGCCTCGGCATCATCGCCATGAGCTTCGTCTTCAGCGAACTCAGGGTGCACTCCGGGTCTGTCTGGACTACCGCGATCGCACATGCCGCCCACAACTTCTTCTTCCAGTTTGCGTTTCCAGTGCTGCTTCTGACGGCACCGGGCTCGCATTCCGAGTTGTGGGATATCGTGGCTGGCGATACGGGCATATTTATCGCAGTGCTCTACATTGTCACGTATATCGTCTTTTGCAATGTCCTTCGACGGCACAGGGCTTGCGAGGGTCACGATGACGTCTAACAGTTCATTCAAGCCGACGCCGCTTCGCTGCGCGGCTTAGCTCAGGCGTTGGCGCCCATGAAAGGAATCAGCCACATCACATTCATCGTCCGTGACCTCGATCGCATGGCTGCATTCCTGTGTGAGGGGCTCGGTGCGCGCGAGGTGTACGACGGCTCCAGCCACAACTTTTCGTTGTCACGCGAGAAGTTCTTTATGCTCGGAGACACTTGGTTGGCCGCAATGGAGGGCGAGCCACCCGTTGAGCGTTCGTACCAGCACGTTGCCTTTGCAGTGAATGAGCGTGACTTGCCCATGTACCAGGCCAAACTTGAGGCGCTTGGCGTCGAGATTCGCCCGCCGCGCAGCCGCATCGAGGGGGAGGGCCTGTCCCTGTACTTCTACGATTTCGACAATCATCTATTCGAGCTGCACACAGGTACATTGGAGCAGCGCCTTGGCCGATATGAGGCTGGACGCTAGCAAGTCGACGCCGCTTCGCGACACGCCTTGATTCAGGCGCTGGTCCCCTTTCCAGACATCGCACATGACCCGAGTCTTGTTGTCCACGCTCCTCCTCGCCGTCTCGTCGACCGCCAGCGCCATCGTCATTCGAGATGACGTAGATGACTCGAGGTACCGGATTCCGGCCTCTGATTTCCCTGCCCTCGTTGACATGCCCGGTGAGGGGCACGGCGTACTGATTGCTCCGCAGTGGGTGATTACCGCCGCCCACGTGATCCCGTGGCATTCCGAACTCAAGCAGGTTGTCATCGGCGGAGTCTCCCGGGACGTCGAGCGCGTCGTCATGCATCCCGGGTACACAAGGCCGTCACAAGAGCTGATCAATCAAGCTCTGTCCACTGGAGAGTGGATACTGGCGGTGGTGCAGATGGCCTCGGCTGACGACATCGCACTGGTCGAGCTGACGCATCCGGTGACGGATGTCGCCCCTGTCGCAATCCACAAGGACGGCGACGAAGCCGGCCAGATCGTCAAGATCATGGGGAAAGGCGCCACGGCGACGGGGGTGACTGGACACGACCCCGGTGGTCCCAATCGCACGGAACTTCGCCGCGCGTTCAACACGATCACCAGCGCACATGGTCGCTGGTTCTGCTATGTGTTCGACGACCCAGCATCTGCCCTGCCCCTTGAGGGCAAGACCGGGAGCGGGGACAGCGGCGGTCCTGCGCTCATCCGAATCGATGGCCAATGGATACTGGCCGGACTGGCTGCCTGGGGATTCATCCATGGCGATGTCCGGACTGTCCGCCCCGGGCTCTATGGTCAACTCACCTGCAATGTTCGCCTGAGCCATTACATCGAATGGATTGAAAGCGTAATGTCTGGGCTGCCGCAGGCAGGGGCCAACAGTTCATTCGGGCCGCTGCCGTTTCGAGGCGCGGCTTAAACCAGGCGTCAGGCCGCGGCACAAATGCGAGGTTCTCATGCATCAGAATGAAATCGAACTCAACTTCATTCCGATCACGTCGGATTCGGTCAGGGAGGTCGAGGGGTGGTTCGACGATCCGGACACACGACGTTTCCTCGGAGGGCGCGAATGGGTTCGCCGTATCCCGGCGCTACTGCAGGATTCACCAGGAGTGGAGTTTCGAGGCCGCAGAGTACTGGCTCGCTGCGCATGGATTGCTTACGCGACAGGACGCCCTGTCGGGATCGTGGATGTTGAGCGGTATGACGATGGAACAGCCGGGATCGCCTTGGCGGTTGCCCCGGCTATGCGAGGGAAAGGCATCGGAAGGCGAATTCTTTCCAGCCTGGAGACTTTGGACGAGTTGGCGGAGGTAAAGGCCTTTATCGGGGGCGTGGAACCCGGGAACGAAGCTGCACTGCGTTGCATGAGAAGCGCACACTTCGATGTGGCGGAGCGGGAGGACGAAGAAGGGATGCTGCGGGTTTCACGAAGTGCGGCCTAACAGCTGATTCAAGCCGAACCCGCTTCGCGGGTTGGCCCGACTCGGCAGCTGGCGCGTGATCAAGCTGCCAAAGCCACGATCAGTGCTTCGGCACGCAGCTCATCGCGTCGCCTCGCAATGATGATCCCGAGCGGCTTGCCCATGCGCGCCACCAGCGCTACCTCGCCCAGCTTCCCGCGCGCGCGAAGCGGCTGGTCGCGCGTCTTCATCAGCGTATCCCGGTGAATGGCCGAGAGCGTAGCCGCGTAGAGTTCGACCCCTGCCGGGGCACGACTACCGCGCATGCGGTGCTTGCCTTGTCCTTGGCCGTTGTTCCGATTAATGGGTGCCATGCCCGTGAACTGTCAATCTGCCTGCGATCAAGATGGCCGGGGAGCGCCATGGCTACCGGCTGCTTCCGCGCCTGAAGCAGACCGCCATCTGGCTGCGTCTGCGCAGCCAATGACGTAGCTCGCGCTGCCGCGGTGGTGAAGCAGCGTACCGGCGCAGGCGGTCAGCGAACAGCCGGGCCATCGCGTCCGGGCAGGCTGGTGCCCGGGCGCAAGGATGCATTCAGTCCGTCGCCAGCGGCCGCACGTGCTCGAGCAGGCTCAACAGCGTCTTGCCCGGCTCTTCCCACGGGATCATGTGCGCGGAGCGTTCGAACCAGACGCCGCGCTTGAACGGCGCATTCACGCGCTCCAGCCAATCTGCGGTCGGCTGCGAGGGCGAGGTGTAGTCGTGGCGGCCCATGAACATCACCACCGGGATGGGGAACTCGTGCACCGGCTTGAAGTCGACCTGCACGAACTCGTCGAGCAGCCGGTCCAGGGTAAACAGGCTGCCGGCGTTGAGCGCGACGCGGTCCTGGGCATCGTAGTCGGGCGACAGGCGCGCGGCGCCGTAGAACCAGAGGTTGGTTTCGTCGCGGAACGCGGCCATGCCGCCGTAGTGCTGCGGCCATTTGCGCGCGGCGACGATGCGTTCGCGCGTGATCGGCTGGTCGCCCGGGTAGGGCATGATCGATTCGATCTCGCCGATGGCCCCGGCGTTGCCGTGTTTCCTCGCCTGCGCCAGCCCGTACTCGATGCTGATGCGCTCGTTGTCGCGCACGTTGATCACCTGGCCGATGCCGACGTAGGCGTGGAACAGGTCGGGCCGCGCAAGTGCGGCACGCATCGCCGGGATCGTGCCCCAGCTGTGCGCCATCAGGACGAGCTTGTCCTTGCCGAGTTTCGCGCGCACGTGCTCGGCGATGGCGACCAGGTCGTCGACGTAGGCCTGGATGCGGATCGTGTCCGCGACCGCGTCGGAGTGGTCCTCGCGATAGGTCTTGCCGGCGCCGCGCTGGTCGTAGTTGACCATCGTGAAGTATTCCTCGAGCGGGCGCTGGAACTGCCACTGGCTGGGGAGGATCGGCGACGCGGGGCCGCCGTGCACGAACAGGACGACCGGGTTCGCCCGGTCCTGGCCGCGGATGCTGATCCACTGATCGATGCCGCCGATGCGCGTCTTGTAGGTCTCCTGCACGCCATCGGGGTTCGGGATGCGCATGAGGTCCTCGACCACGGCGCGTGCGCGGGCGTAGTCGTCGGGGGGCGCCTCCTGCGCGCACGCGAGCGATGCCGCGCACCACAGCACGAGGCCGGATATGGCGTGTCGGAAGAACATGGATCGCGTCTCCGGTGGCTTGCTGGACAGGGAGACGGACAATAGCGCGACGGTTGCAAACGCACCGTCGGCCATTCAGCGGATCGATGTGGCCCACGTAGAGGCGACGCCGGAGCACGCCGCGCGTTTTGGACCTGGCGTACGAGACATTCGACGGAATCTGGCGTCGCGCCGGCGATATGCGGCATGAACCAGTCGCCGCAGCCGCCTCGCGACAATCCGTGGGCGAGCGATGCGACCGGCACCAAACCCGGCAGCAGCGGCAAGGCGCTCCGGAACAGCCCATGGCCACGGGAAACGGCCGCCGGATTGCCATGGGGGCCCTGGCGGATGGAAGGGCGATGGGCCGGTGGCGGATCGCAGGCGCAACCCCTGAGACGGCGCCGGCTACACTCTCCCCATGGATGTCCAGACGTTGCTGCTGCTGTTTTCCGGCCTGCTGCTCGCGGTGCTGGTCCTGCTGGTCGTGCTGCTGTTGCGGCGGTCGACCGGACGCGACCAGGTCGCGGAGAGCAGACGACTGGCGGACGACCTGGCGTCGGAACGCGAGCGCCTGCGCTCGAGCCAGGTGGAGGCGGGCGAGCTGCGCGGGCGGCTGGAGGCGCTGCAGGCGGAGACCGAGCGCCTGCTGCAGCGGACGACGACGCACGAACAGGAAGCGGCCGCGCTGGCGACGCGCCTGCAGCTGGACGCCGCGGGCCTGGCCGAACGCGACGCCCGGCTGGCGGAGCGGGAACGCGACCTTCGGCAGCTGGAGGCGCAGCGCGACAGGCATCTGGAAGAGCTGCAGAAGCTGCGGGCCGAGCACCAGCAGCTGCAGAATGCGCAGGCGCAGGCGCTCGCGAACCTGGAGCATTCCGAACGCGCGCGGGCGGACCTGCGTACTTATCTCGATACCGCGCAGGAAAAGCTTTCCGGCGCCTTCGCCGAACTGGCGGGCAAGGTCTTCGAGGAACGGGGGCAGCAGTTCGCCCATAACGTGCGGGTGGCCACCGCGCAGTCGCGCACCGACATCGAGGGGCTGCTCAAGCCGTTCGCGGACCGGTTGAACGAGTTCCGCACGCGGGTCGACGCGGTGTACGGCGAGGAGGCGCGCGAGCGGGCGAGCCTGGCCGGGGCGGTCGGCGAGCTCAAGACGCTCAACCAGGAGATGGCGGCGCAGGCGTCCGCGCTGACGCGGGCGTTGAAGGGCAGCGCCAAGGTGCGCGGCGACTGGGGCGAGCTGATGCTCGACAACGTCCTGCGCGGCTCCGGCCTGGAGGAAGGCGTGCACTACCAGCGCCAGGTGCACGCGGTCGACGACGAGGGCGATCGCCTGCGCCCCGACGTCGTCGTCAGGCTGCCGGACGAGCGCAGCGTCGCCGTCGACAGCAAGGTCAACCTGATCGCGTGGCAGGAGGCGATGAACGCCGAGACCCCGGAACAGCACGACGATGCGCTGCGCCGGCATGCGGTGGCGCTGCGCCAGCACGTGCGCGAGCTGGGGGAGAAGAATTATCCGAAGGCGCTGGGGACCGATGCGCTCGAGGTCACCGTCGCCTTCGTCCCGATCGAGGGCGCGCTGTCGGCCGCGTTGGGCGCGGACGGCGACCTGCAGACCTATGCCTTCGACCAGCGCGTGGTGTTCGCGTCGCCGAACACGCTGATGGCGCTGCTGCGCGTGGTCGAGCGGCTGTGGACGCGCGACAAGGTGCAGAAGCAGGCGCTGGAGATCAGCCGCGTCGGCGGGCTGGTGCTGGATTCGCTGTCGGCGTTCGTGTTCGATTTCAACCTGGTCGACCGCAAGCTGGCGGACGCGAGGAAGGCGTTCGACGATGCGCGCAACCACCTGCTGGACTCGCCGCAGTCGGCGATCGTCCGCGCCAGGCGGCTGTCGGAGCTGGGCGCAAAGGCGAAGCGGGCGCTGCCCGGGGAGCTGCAGCCGGAGGTGGTGCGGCAGATCGCCGCGCCCGAGGACGAGTAAGGCGCCGCCATCGGGTACAGGTCTTCGGCCGGCGCGTTCCGGGCCGGCCCAACTTCCGGCAGGCGAAGGCGGCGACCGTCGCGGCGACACTGGGCGCGGGCCGGAACGGGAGCGCGGCGTGCGTTGGCATCGACTGCTTGCGGGACTCGCGGGACTCGCGCTCTGCGCGCTGGCGTTCACGCCCGCGACCGCGGAAGAACGCGAGTCCTTCGACCTGAGCGTACCGCTGGCGCCGACGGCGGTCGCCACCGATGGGCGCATGCGGATGTTCTACGAACTGCACCTGCGCAACTTTTCCCGACAACCGCTGGCGCCGTTGCGGATCGAGGTGCTGGGGGACGACGGCGAACGCCGGGCCGACCACGCGGGCGAAGCATTGGCGGCCCGTCTCGCGCCCGCGGTGCCCGGCACCGATGCGCGCGAGGGCGTGATCGCCGCGGGCGGGCACGGCGTGGTGTACCTCGAGCTTTCGTTCGCGCCCGGCAAGGGACCCGCGGCGCTGCGGCATCGCGTGGCGTATCGCGTCGCGGACGACGGTGCGGATGACGGCGCGGAGGTCGCGCGGATCGCCGGCGGCGACATCGTGGTCGATCCGGACCCGGCCGTGGTGCTGGGTCCGCCCTTGCGCGGCGGGCCGTGGGCGGCAGTGTTCGATGCCGGCTGGGCGCGCGGGCATCGCCGGGTGTTCTATGCGGTCGAGGGCCGCGCGACGATTCCCGGGCGCTTCGCGATCGACTTCGTGAAGCTCGACGATGGCGGCCGCCTTGCCGACGGCGATGCCGACGTGGTGCGCAACGCCTACGCCCATGGCGAGGACGTGCTGGCCGTGGCGGACGCCGAAGTAGTGGCGCTGCGCAACGACTATCCGGAGGCGGAGCGCGTGTCGCTCAACGGGCGCCACCCCTTGTCGAAGGGCAGCGGCAACTACGTGGTGCTGTCGCTGGGCGACGGCCGGCACGCGGTCTACGAGCACCTGCGCCCGGGCAGCGTGCGCGTGGCGCCGGGGCAGCGCGTGCGTCGCGGCGACGTGATCGGGGAGGTGGGCTTCAGCGGCAGCGGCAACTGGCCGCACCTGCATTTCCACGTCGCCGATGCGCCGTCGCTGCTCGGCGCCGAAGGCCTGCCGTTCGCGTTCGACGGCTTCACCGTGCTCGGGGCCTATGCGGATTTCGACGGACTGGGCCAGCGGCCCTGGACGCCGCGCGCGGACCTCGGCAGCGCGACACGGCGGCGCGAGCGGCCGGCGGACAACAGCGTCCTGCGTTTCCCCGACTGAACCTGCCGCCGCCTCAGGGCGTCGGCGACAGCGGCACCATCGGCATCACGTCCACGGGGACGGTGGGACTGGTGTCGTCCTCGAGCAGGTAGTCGGGCAGTTCGTTCTCGTCCTGGCGGCGACGGTCGGACTGGATCTGGTAGTTGCGCCGCTGCAGCCAGGCGTCGCGCACCAGCGCGTATTCGTCCGCCGCGCCTTCGCGCATGGAATCGAGCGCGAACAGCTGGGCGCGCAGGTCGACCAGCTGCAGGCCCTGCAGGAAGTAGCGCGCGCCGTCGTCCTCCACCTGGCGGATCGGCGACAGCGGCGCGTCGCCGACCAGGCCGAAGCTGTCGCGCAGCGTGCGCGGGCCGAACAGCGGCAGTTCGACGTAGCGCGAGTTCGTCCAGCCCCAGACGCCGAGGGTCTGGCCGAAGTCCTCGCTGCGGTTGGGGATGTCGGCGGCCGAGGCGGGATCGAACAGGCCGCCGATGCCGACCGTGCTGTTGAGCAGGAAGCGCCCGAGCGACTGCCCGGCCTGCTTCGGCCGGCCCTGCAACAGCGCGTTGAGCGCGCTGACCGGCTGGCCGAGGTTGTTGAAGAAGTTGCTGACGCCGAGCCGCATCGGGCGCGGCACGGCCTTGACGTAGGCCTTGGCCAGCGGCGTGGCGATGGTGCGGTCGACGGCGTTGTTGAAGCGGTGGACCTTGCGGTTCCAGTTTTCCCACGGGTCGTAGCTGGACGGCAGCTGCGCGGGCGAGGGCAGCGTCGGGTCGGCCACGGGATCGTAGGGGGTCTGGCCGTAGATCGCGGCGAAGTCGAGTTCGGCCTGGGTGGGCGCGGGCGCGTCGCCGGCGGTGTCGCTGTCGGCGCCCGTGGCCGGCGTGTCGTCCGCGGCCGGCGCGGGCGCGGCAGGCGCTTCGGCAGGAACAGCTTGCGCGGGCACGGCCTCGGTCGCCAGCGCGGTGGTGGCGTCGTTCGCGGGAAGCGCGGCGGCGGGGTGTTCCGCGGGCGCGATCCGGGTGCCTTCGGCGGCGGTCTCGCGCGTGCCGCCGCTGCCGGCGCAGGCGGCCAGCAGCAGCGACGACAGCAGGGCGGGAAGCAGGCGGGGGAACTGCGTCATCGTGGCGATCCGTCGGGATGGCCGCGCGGGCGTCATGCCTGCGCGAAGGACAGGGTGGAAGAGAGCCGGTAGGCCCGGCGCAGGCCGTCGAGGCCGGCGGGATCGCCATCGACGGACACGCCTCCCGCACGTTGCGCGAGCTCGACCAGCAGCGCAAGGCCGGCGCTGTCCACCGACGACACCATGGACAGATCGAAGCGTTGCACGCCCGGCAGCGCCTGCCGCGCCTGCGGCCAGAGCGCGGCCACGGCATCGCGCGACAGCGCGCCGGCGAACGCCAGCGCGTCGCCGTCGCGCCGTACGGAAGCCGCCGCCATCAGTCGGTGCTCGCGTCCGCCGCGATCTGGCCGCTGCGCAGCTCCTGCGCGACCTGGGCGATCGACTTGCGCTGCAGTTCGGCGTCGAACTGCTGGCGGAAGGTCTGCACGAACGACACGCCCTCGACCATCACGTCGAACACGCGCCAGCCGCTGCCGGCGCGGCGCATCAGGTAGTCGACCGGGATCGGTTCGCCGCCGCTGCGCAGCAGTTCGCTCGACACCTTGACGCCGAGGCCGCGCGGCAGCGGCGACTCGGACTTGATGCGCACGCGCAGCTGGGTGTTGAAGTCGAGCAGCGAGGTGCCGTAGCGGCGCATCAGGCCGTCCGCGAGGGCGTCGCCGAAGGCCTTGACGTCGGCGTCCGAGGCGCCGCGACCGTGGCGACCGAGCACCTGGCGCGCGGCGTAGTCGCGGTCGAACATGGTGTTGAATTCGCTGGTGACGAAGCGCTGCAGCGCGGCGCGGTCGCTGGTGAATTCGGCGCGGCGCGATTCCAGCGTTTCCAGCACGCGCTTGGTGTTGTCGAGCACCAGCTGGCTGGGCGAATCGCCCTGCATGACGGCCGCGGCCGGCGCCGGCTGCGCCTGGGCGAAGGACAGCGCCGGCGCGGCGGCGAGCAGCGTCGCCGCGAGCGCAAGCGCGAGGGCCTTGCGGAGGGGGGTGCGTGGGGTCATGGGGGCGTTCCTTCTTCCGGAGCGGGTGTTGCGGGGGACGCGGCGGGCGGCGCATCGCCGCCGCCGAACATGTACTTGCCGACCATCTGGATCAGGTCGACCGCGGGCGTGGTGTACGGGATCTCCTCGCCCGGCTGCAGCGCTTCCATGTCGCCGCCCGGCTGCAGGCCGACGTAGCTCTCGCCGAGCAGGCCGCCGGTGAGGATGCCGGCCGAGGTGTCGACCGGGATCTCGTTGAAGCGCTCGTCGATGGCGAGGGTGACGATGGAGTCGAACTTGAGCGGATCAAGGTCGATCTTCGCCACGCGGCCGATGGTCACGCCGCCGATCTTGACCGGCGCGTTCGGGCGCAGCTGGCCGAGGTTGGTGAAGCGCGCGGTCAGCTCGTAGCTGTCGCGGGCGAAGCCGAACTTGCCGTTGGTGGAGGCGATCGCCAGCACCAGCAGCGAGCCCAGCGCCAGCACCAGAAAGGCGCCGACGGCGAATTCGAGACGGGGGCCACGGGTTGCCATGTCGATTACCTCGATGCCGCGCGCGGCGGCCGGTTGCATGTTGCGAAGGGTACGGACGGCGGCTGAATGCGATGCATGGGGCTCACCGGAACAGGAACGCCGACAGCACGAAGTTGAACATCAGCACCAGCAGCGAGGCGTTGACCACCGCGCGCGTGGTGGCGACCGAGGTGCCCTCGATCGTCGGCTCGGCGTGGTAGCCGACGTAGGACGCCACCAGCGCCGCGGTGCCGCCGAACACGGCCGCCTTGGCGAAGGCCGGGACGAAGTCATCGCGGAAATCGACCGCGTCCTTCATCGTCTGCCAGAACATGCCGTTGTCGATGCCGAGCACCTGCACCGCCTGGAACCAGCTCGCGGCGATGGCGAAGGTGGCGAAGAAGCCGACCAGCAGCGGCACCGTCAGCACCGCCGCCCAGAAGCGCGGCGCGACCGCCTTGGCGACCGGGTCGATGGCCATCAGGCCGAGCGCGGTGATCTGGTCGGTGGCGCGCATCAGGCCGAGTTCGGCGGCGATCGAGGAGCCGGCGCGGCCGACGAACAGCAGCGCGGTCAGCACCGGCGCCAGTTCGCGGTACAGGCCGAGGCCGATCAGCACGCTGACCTGGTTGGACGCGCCGTAGGTCTCCAGCGCGCGGAAGCCGAGCAGGGTCAGCGACAGGCCGACGAAGGCGCCGCCGACGGCGATGATCGGCAGCGAGCGGGCGCCGATCTTGTAGATCTCGCGCAGCAGCTCGGCGAAGAAGTCGGCGGTGGGCTTCGACGCGCGCAGCACCGACAGCGAGAACAGGCCGGCGCGGCCGATGGAGCGGATGGATTCGGCGATTGCCATCACCAGGCCTCCGGTATCTGCTCCTCCCCCCGCGTGCGGGAGGAGGCTGGGAGGGGGGCAAACGGGCCGACCGGGCTGAATCGCGCGGCGGACTCACCCCCACCCCAGCCCTCCCCCGCGAAGCGGGGGAGGGAGCGGGATTGCGGCGGCGGGAAGGCCATGGGCATGCCCATCACGCCGCCTCCGTGCGCGGGGCGCTGTCGAAGGCGATCGGCCCGTCCGGTTCGCCGCGCAGGAACTGCCGCACCAGCGGGTCGTCGCTGGCCTGCAGTTCGTCCGGCGTGCCGGAGTAGACGATGCGGCCGTTGGCGATCACCACCGCGCGGTCGGCGATCGGCAGCGTCTCGTGCACGTGGTGGGTGACGATGATGCTGGTCAGGCCGAGGCGGTCGTTGAGTTCGGAGACCAGGTTCATGATCACGCCCGAGGCGATCGGATCGAGCCCGGTCAGCGGCTCGTCGTAGACCATCAGCGGCGGGTCGAGCGCGATGGCGCGGGCCAGTGCGACGCGGCGCGCCATGCCGCCGGACAGCTCGCGCGGGAACAGGTCGGCGGCGGCGCGCAGGCCGACCGCGTGCAGTTTCATCTCCACCAGCCGGTCGATCACCTCGCGCGGCAGCTTCGTGTGCGCGCGCAGCGGCAGGGCGACGTTCTCGGCGGCGGTGAGGTCGGTGAGCAGGCCGTTGCCCTGCAGCAGCACGCCGATGCCCTTGCGCAGCTCCAGCAGCTCGCGCTGGCGCCGCGGCACCGGCTGGCCGAGGACCTCGACGGTGCCGGCGGCGGGCACCAGTTCCCCGGTCAGCGCGGCGAGCAGGGTCGACTTGCCGCTGCCCGAGGGACCGAGCACGGCGGTGATGCTGCCGCGCGGCACCTCGAGGTCGATGCCGGACAGGATGGTGCGTCCACCGCGGTCCAGGCGGACTCCGGCGAGGCGCACGGCGGGGGCGTCGTTGGCGGCGGCGTCTGTCATGGGGGGAAGAAGGAGCAACGGGGGCCGGCAGGGCCGGCAGCCGGCAAGGATCGCCAACGGCGGCTGAACCCTGCCGGAGTCGCTGAACCGAAGGGTACAGGAATTGGTAGTGGGGTCGTGTGCCGAAGGTGGGGGTGGGCCGGGCCTGGTGCAGGGGCAGGGTGGAGGCAAGGTACAGGCGGAGGGAGCGTGCAGTGCCAGTGTCGGGACAGGCGCGGCCCCGTGCGTCGTCATCCCGGCGAAAGCCGGGATCCATTTGGACTTTGGCTTTCCGCAACGGGACCAACGGCAAAATGGATCCCGGCTTTCGCCGGGATGACGGCCGTGGGCTTTCACCGGGACGACGACCGTGGGCTCTCGCCGGGATGACGGCTCCCCCGGGCTTTCGACGGGATGGCCGCCCGGGGAACCAGCCTCAGTCGGCCACGATCTCCGGCATCACCCCGTTGTACTGCGCCCGCGGGCGGATCAGACGGCCGAGGTCCTGCTGTTCCTGCGCATGCGCCAGCCAGCCGGCGAGGCGCCCGGCGGCGAACATCGCCAGCGCCGGCGCGGCGGGCAGGTCGTGGACGTAGCAGATCGCGGCGAGCATGCCGTCGATGTTCGGCAGCCGGCCGCTGGTCTCGGCCGCGGCGGCGACCAGCGCCTCGACGTGGGCCATGCGCGGGCGGCCGGCGCAACGCTCGCGCAGCATCGCCAGGACCTCGGCGCCGCGCGGGTCGCCTTCGGGATACAGCACGTGGTGGAAGCCGGGCAGGTCGTCGCCGCGCTGCCAGCGCTCGCTGATGAAGGCGGATGGCGATGCCGCCTCGGCGGCATCGGCGATCAGCGCATAGGCGCGCGCGGTGGCGCCGCCGTGGCGCGGACCCGACAGCGCGGCCAGGCCGGCGCAGACGGTCGCGTGCAGGTGTGCGCCGGTGGATGCGACCACGCGCGCGGCGAAGGCGGAAACGTTGAGCTCGTGGTCGGCGCACAGCACCAGCGCGGCGCGCACCAGTTCGGCGAAGGCGTCGTCGCCGGGGCGCCAGGCGTCGGCGAGCAGGCGGTGCACGGGGCGCGCGTCGGGCGTGCCGGCGACCAGCAGCGCCGCGTTCTGGCGCAGCAGGGCGGCGGCGAGCCGGCGCTTGATCGGCGGCGCGGCGTTGAGCGAATGGCGCTGGTCCAGGGCCAGCAGCGGGATCGCCGACATCGCGCGTTCCAGCGGCGGCAGCGCGGCGTCGGTCGCGATCGGCGCCACCCGCGCCGGCCAGCCGCTCGCTGGCGGCGGGTCGAAGGGATCGAGTTCGCCGCAGTTCCACAGCAGGCGCGCGGCGTCCTCCAGCGTCGCGCCTTCGCGCACCATCGCCACCGCGGCGCGGCCGCGGTAGTAGGGGCTGTCGGGGCGGATCAGCGAGATCGCGGTCTCCATCACCGGCAGGCCGCGGTCCAGGCTCTGCGCCGCCCCGCGCGCGGCGCCGCGGCCGGCCTTCTTGCGCTGGGCCAGGCGCTCGACGTCGCGGCGCAGGTAGACGCGGCTGCGGTGGTCGGGACCGGGGCGCGACTCGACCAGGCCGCGACTGACGTAGGCATACAGCGTGGCCGGGCTGATCCCGAGCAGGGCGCAGGCCTCGGGGGCGGGGATCAGGTCGCTGTCGGCGGGCGTACTCATGGGTGACAGGTTGATTTGTTCGATCAAGATTGATCAACCCGAGGAAGAGTGCCACATTGCGCGCCATCCGGGAATCCCCGCCGCCCCCTGTGAGCCAGGCCATGACCACTGCTTCCGCCGGCGCACGCTTCCGCGCCGCCCTCGCCGCCGAATCGCCGCTGCAGGTGATCGGCGCAATCAACGCCAATCACGCCCTGCTCGCACGGCGTGCCGGGTACCGGGCGATCTACCTGTCCGGCGGGGGCGTCGCCGCGGGCTCGCTGGGCCTGCCCGACCTCGGCATCAACACGCTCGAGGACGTGCTGATCGACACCCGCCGCATCACCGATGTCTGCGACCTGCCGCTGCTGGTCGACATCGACACCGGCTTCGGCCCGAGCGCATTCAACATCGAGCGCACGGTCAAGTCGCTGATCAAGGCCGGCGCGGCCGCCTGCCACATCGAGGACCAGGTCGGCGCCAAGCGCTGCGGCCACCGGCCGGGCAAGGAGATCGTGTCGCAGGGCGAGATGGTCGATCGGGTCAAGGCCGCCGCCGATGCCAGGACCGATCCGGAGTTCTTCCTGATCGCGCGCACCGACGCCATCCAGGTCGACGGCGTCGACGCCGCGATCGAGCGCGCCGTCGCCTGCGTCGAGGCCGGCGCCGACGGCATCTTCGCCGAGGCGGCCTACGACCTCGACACCTACCGCCGCTTCGTCGATGCGGTGAAGGTGCCGGTGCTGGCCAACATCACCGAGTTCGGCAAGACGCCGCTGTTCACGCGCGACGAACTGGCCTCGGCGGGCGTGGCGATCCAGCTGTTCCCGCTGTCGGCGTTCCGCGCCGCGAACAAGGCGGCCGAGGCGGTGTACGAGGCCGTGCGCCGCGACGGCCACCAGAAGTCGGTGGTCGATGCGATGCAGACCCGCGAGGAGCTGTACGAGCGCATCGGCTACCACGCCTTCGAAAGCAAACTCGACGCGCTGTTCGCGAAGAAATGACCGTCGTGCCGCCCCCGTCGCCCACGCCGCCGCCGGCGAGGAAGCCGGAATGGGACGCGGTGGCCGCGGTCATCGCGGCGCTGATCGGCCTGCTCGCGCTGGTCGTGTCCGGATACACCGCGGTGCTGCAGCGGCAACAGGTGCGCGCCGAGGTATGGCCGATGCTGCAGCCGGCGATTTCGCCGAGCAGGCGCAGCGTGAGCATCGAGAACAAGGGCGTGGGGCCGGCGATCGTGCGCAGCCTGAAGGTGTACGTCGACGGGCGGGTGATGCGGAACTGGCCGGAGGTGATGGATGCGCTCGGCCTGCCCGACCTGCGCGACACGCCCGCCTCGACCGTCAACGGCATCGTCATCGCCGCGGGCGAGACCATCCAGCAGCTGTCGTTCGCCGACGACGAGGCGGCGTTCCAGCGCTTCTACCGGCAATACCCGCGCATCCGGCTGCAGGCGTGCTACTGCTCGACGCTGGACGAATGCTGGATGTTCGACGAACGCGAATCCCCGCGCGCGGGCCGGCGCGCGGAAACCAAGGCCTGTCCGGCGCCCGGCGGGGACGAGTTCGTGGACAACGAGCTGCTGCCGGCGCCGGAGCCGCCCGGATGATGGTCGGCCGGCGGGCCGGACGGGGCGATCGCCCCGTCCGGTGCCCTCCGGCACGTGCGGGCGCGGCCTCGCGGCCGCTTCATCCAGACCAACGCATCGCGGCCGCGCCAACGGCCAACCAGACAAGCAGCAAACGACACGCAGTCCAGGAGACAGATCCATGAGCCAAGCCACTCCCGCCACGCCGTTCAAGCCGAAGAAGTCGGTGGCCCTGTCCGGCACCGCCGCCGGCAATACCGCGCTGTGCACGGTCGGCCGCACCGGCAACGACCTGGCCTACCGGGGCTACGACATCCTCGACCTGGCGACCACCAGCGAGTTCGAGGAGATCGCCCACCTGCTGGTGCACGGCAAGCTGCCCAACCGCGCCGAACTGGCGGCGTACAAGGCGAAGCTGAAGTCGCTGCGCGGCATTCCCGCCGCGGTCAAGGCCGCGCTGGAGGAACTGCCGCCGTCGGCGCACCCGATGGACGTGATGCGCACCGGCGTCTCGGCGCTGGGCTGCGTGTCGCCGGAGAAGGACGACCACAACCATCCGGGCGCGCGCGACATTGCCGACAAGCTGATGGCATCGCTGGGCTCGATGCTGCTGTACTGGTACCACTGGAGCCACAACGGCCGCGCGATCGACGTGGAGACCGACGACGACTCCATCGGCGGGCACTTCCTGCACCTGCTGCACGGCGAACCGCCGCGCGCGAGCTGGGTGCGGGCGATGCACACCTCGCTGATCCTCTACGCCGAACACGAGTTCAACGCCTCGACCTTCACCGCGCGCGTGATCGCCGGCACCGGCAGCGACATGCACTCCTGCATCACCGGCGCGATCGGCGCCCTGCGCGGACCCAAGCACGGCGGCGCCAACGAGGTCGCGTTCGAGATCCAGAAGCGCTACGACACGCCGGACGAGGCGGAAGCCGACATCCGCGCGCGCGTGGAGCGCAGGGAAGTGGTGATCGGCTTCGGCCATCCCGTATACACCACCGGCGATCCGCGCAACGAGGTGATCAAGGCCGTCGCGCGGGAACTGTCCGACGAAGCAGTCAGCCGCAGGATGTACGACATCGCCGAGCGCCTGGAGACGGTGATGTGGGACATCAAGAAGATGTTCCCGAACCTCGACTGGTTCAGCGCGGTCAGCTACCACATGATGGGCGTGCCGACGGCGATGTTCACCCCGCTGTTCGTGATCTCGCGCACCAGCGGCTGGAGCGCGCACGTCATCGAGCAGCGCATCGACGGCAAGATCATCCGGCCGAGCGCGAACTACACCGGTCCGGAGGACCAGACCTTCGTGCCGATCGACGAGCGCCCCTGAAGTTTCCGCAACCGTCGTCCCCGCGCAGACGGGGACCCAGCGTCTTTGAAACGCATCCGCAAAGACACTGGATTCCCGCCTTCGCGGGAATGACGGGAAAAAGGTACGCGCCACTTTCCGTTCGACCGCCAGCCATGAACAGCCAGCACCGCAAATCCCTTCCCGGCACCAGGCTCGACTGGTTCGACGCGCGCGAAGCCGTCGAGGCGATCCAGCCCGGCGCCTGGGCCACGCTGCCCTACACCGCGCGCGTGCACGCAGAGAACATCGTCCGCCGCGCCGATCCCGCGCGCATCGCCGACTACCTCGGCCAGCTGGTCGGGCGCAAACGCGAGATCGACTTCCCTTGGTTCCCGGCGCGCGTGGTCTGCCACGACATCCTCGGCCAGACCGCGCTGGTCGACCTCGCCGGCCTGCGCGACGCGATTGCGGAGCAGGGCGGCGACCCGGCCCAGGTCAATCCCGTGGTGCCGGTGCAGCTGATCGTCGACCACTCGCTGGCTGTGGAATGCGGCGGCTTCGATCCCGATGCGTTCGCCAGGAACCGCGCGATCGAGGACCGCCGCAACGCCGACCGCTTCCACTTCATCGACTGGACCAAGCTCGCGTTCAAGAACGTCGACGTGATCCCGCCGGGCAACGGGATCATGCACCAGATCAACCTGGAGAAGATGTCGCCGGTGGTCTATGTGCAGGACGGAGTCGCCTTCCCCGACACCTGTGTCGGCACCGACAGCCACACCCCGCACGTCGATGCGCTGGGCGTGATCGCCGTCGGCGTGGGCGGGCTGGAGGCCGAGAACGTGATGCTCGGCCGCGCCTCGTGGATGCGCACGCCGGACATCGTCGGCGTCGAGCTCGCCGGCAGGCCCGCGCCCGGCATCACCGCCACCGACGTGGTGCTGGCGCTGACCGAATTCCTGCGCCAGCAGAAGGTGGTCGGCGCCTACCTCGAGTTCCGCGGGCCGGGCGCGGCGGCGCTGACCGTCGGCGACCGCGCCACGATCTCGAACATGGCGCCCGAGTACGGCGCCACCGCGGCGATGTTCTTCATCGACGACAACACCCTCGACTACCTGCGCCTGACCGGCCGCGAGGACGAGCAGGTGGCGCTGGTCGAGACCTACGCCAGGACCGCGGGCCTGTGGGCCGACGACCTCAAGGACGCGCAGTACGAGCGCACCTTGCACTTCGACCTGTCGAGCGTGGTGCGCAACATGGCCGGCCCGTCGAATCCGCACCGCCGCCTGCCGACCTCGGCGCTGGCCGAGCGCGGCATCGCCGACGGGGCCAAGCTCGAGTCCGGCAGGAGCGAGGAAGCGCAGGGCCTGATGCCCGACGGCGCGGTGATCATCGCCGCCATCACCTCCTGCACCAACACCTCCAACCCGCGCAACGTCATCGCCGCCGGCCTGATCGCGCGCAATGCCAATGCGAAGGGGCTCGTGCGCAAGCCGTGGGTCAAGACCTCGCTGGCGCCGGGCTCGAAGGCCGTGCAGCTCTATCTGGAAGAATCCGGTTTGCTGCCGGAGCTGGAGCGGCTCGGCTTCGGCATCGTCGGTTTCGCCTGCACCACCTGCAACGGCATGAGCGGTGCGCTCGACCCGGCGATCCAGCAGGAGATCATCGAGCGCGACCTGTACGCCACCGCGGTGCTCTCGGGCAACCGCAACTTCGACGGCCGCATCCATCCCTACGCCAAACAGGCCTTCCTCGCCTCGCCGCCGCTGGTGATCGCCTACGCCATCGCCGGCACCGTGCGCTTCGACATCGAGAAGGACGCGCTGGGCGTCGATGCCGACGGCCACCCGGTCACGCTCAAGGACCTCTGGCCCAGCGACGAGGAAATCGACGCCGTGGTGAAGGCGAGCGTGAAGCCCGAGCAATACCGCCAGGTCTACGGCCCGATGTTCAAGCTTCACGTCGACACCGGCGAGCGGGTGAGCCCGCTGTATGACTGGCGCCCGACGAGCACCTACATCCGCCGCCCGCCGTACTGGGAAGGCGCGCTGGCGGGCGAACGCGCGCTGACCGGCATGCGACCGCTCGCCGTGCTCGGCGACAACATCACCACCGACCACCTCTCGCCGTCGAATGCGATCCTCGCCAGCAGCGCCGCGGGCGAATACCTCGCGAAGATGGGCCTGCCGGAAGAGGACTTCAATTCCTACGCCACGCATCGCGGCGACCACCTCACCGCGCAGCGCGCGACCTTCGCCAACCCGAAGCTGGTCAACGAGATGGCGGTGGTCGACGGCGAAGTGAAGCAGGGCTCGCTGGCGCGGATCGAACCCGAGGGCAAGGTCGTGCGCATGTGGGAGGCGATCGAGGCCTACATGGCGCGCCGGCAGCCGCTGATCATCGTCGCCGGCGCTGACTACGGCCAGGGCAGCTCGCGCGACTGGGCGGCCAAGGGCGTGCGCCTGGCGGGCGTGGAGGCGATCGTCGCCGAGGGCTTCGAGCGCATCCACCGCACCAACCTGGTCGGCATGGGCGTGCTGCCGCTGGAGTTCAGGCCGGGCACGACCCGGCTCACGCTCGGCATCGACGGCAGCGAGACCTTCGACGTCGTCGGCACCCGCGCGCCGGGCGCTGAACTGAAGCTGGTGATCCACCGCAGGGACGGCGAACGCATCGAGGTGCCGGTGACTTGCCGGCTGGATTCGGACGAGGAGGTCTCGATCTACGAGGCCGGCGGCGTGCTGCAGCGCTTCGCGCAGGATTTCCTCGCGATGTCGAAAGCGGCCTGATCCGTTCGTCGTATCGGTGCAACCCAACCACAGGAGACCGATCATGTCCGACACCCAGACCCCCGGTACCGTCCGCCTGCACCGCGTCCTGCGCGCGCCGCCCGAGCGCGTCTACCGCGCCTTCATCGACCCCGGCGCACTGGTGAAGTGGATGCCGCCGCACGGCTTCACCGGCACCATGCACGAGTTCGACGCGCGCGTGGGCGGCGGCTACCGGATGTCGTTCACCAACCTTGGCACCGGCTCCAGCCATTCGTTCACGGTGAAATACGTCGAACTGGTGCCGAACGAGCGCATCCGCCACACCGATACCTTCGACGCCCCCGGCCTGCCCGGCGAGATGCAGGTGACGGTGACGCTGAAGAAGAGCATCGCCGGCACCGAACTGCGGATCGTGCAGGAAGGCATTCCCGCCGCGATCCCCGTCGACTACTGCTACCAGGGCTGGCAGGAATCGCTGGAACTGCTGGCAAAGCTGGTCGAGCCCGAGATCCCCGACGGCGCCTGAGTGATCGCGGGCGACTGCAAGGAATACGCCGTCATCCCGGCGAAAGCCGGGATCCATCTTGATCTTGTCTTTGGCGTTCCGTTCGGCGACAACGACAGCAAAATGGATCCCGGCCTGACCAGCCTTCGGCCGTTGTGAAGCGCTTTGCCGGGAGACATGGCGGGCAAAGTCGCACCGCGTCCGTGACGCAGTTGAACCTTCCGAGGAACGCATGTCGAACACACCGCAGCTCCGCATCCCCGCCACCTACATGCGCGGCGGCACGTCGAAGGGCGTGTTCTTCCGGCTCGAGGATCTTCCGGAACGCGCGCGCGCGCCCGGCCCCGCGCGCGACGCGCTGCTGATGCGGGTGATCGGCTCGCCCGATCCCTACGGCAAGCATACCGACGGCATGGGCGGGGCGACGTCGAGCACCAGCAAGTGCGTGATCGTTTCCAGGGCGAGCGTGCCGGACCACGACGTCGACTACCTGTACGGGCAGGTGTCGATCGACAGCGCCTTCGTCGACTGGAGCGGCAACTGCGGCAACCTGTCGGCGGCGGTGGGGCCGTTCGCGATCGCCAATGGATTCATCGATCCGGTTCGCGTGCCGCGCGATGGAACGTGCACGGTGCGCATCTGGCAGGCCAACATCGGCAAGACCATCGTCGCGCAGGTGCCGGTGGCGGACGGGCAGGTGCAGGAAACCGGCGACTTCGAGCTGGACGGGGTGACCTTCCCGGCGGCGGAGATCGTGCTGGAGTTCCTCGATCCGGCGGACGAGGGCGAGGGCGGGGGGGCGATGTTCCCGACCGGGAACCTGGTCGATGAACTCGACGTGCCGGGCATCGGCACGCTCGAGGCGACGATGATCACCGCGGGCATCCCGACGGTGTTCGTCAACGCCGCCGACCTCGGCTACGACGGCACCGAGCTGCAGCCGGCGATCAACGGGGACAAGGCGGCGCTGGCGAAGCTGGAGGCGATCCGCGTCGCCGGCGCGTTGCGAATGGGCCTGATCCAGGCACCGGAGGAAGCGGCGACGCGCCAGCACACGCCGAAGGTGGCCTTCGTCGCGTCGGCGAAGGACTACGCCGCCTCCAGCGGCAAGCGGATCGCCGCGGGCGGCATTGATCTCAACGTGCGCGCGCTGTCGATGGGCAAGCTGCACCACGCGATGATGGGCACGGCTTCGGTGGCGATCGCGACCGCGGCGGCGGTGCCGGGGACGCTGGTCAACGCGGCGGCAGGCGGCGGTGATCGCGAGGAAGTGCGCTTCGGCCATCCCTCCGGCACGCTGCGCGTGGGTGCGGCGGTGCGGCAGGTCGACGGCCAGTGGACGGTGGGCAAGGCGGTGATGAGCCGCAGCGCACGCGTGCTGATGGAAGGCGCGGTGCGGGTGCCGGCGGATTCGTTCTGAGGCCGGCAAGCGACACCCCTCCCCCGAGTCGTCATCCCTGCGAAAGCAGGGATCCATTTTGCTTTTCATGCCGAATGCGGGTTCGCCTGCCGCGCTTGTTTGCTCGTCGAGGGGCGAAAATCCAAATGGATCCCTGCTTTCGCAGGGATGACGACTTTGTGCATCGGGTGATCGAACCCCCGGCGCACGGACGACCACCGACGGTTACCCGAATCCGCCGCCCGGTCACCCGTCGCCGCCGTTGACCCTCCCCCTGGCCTGTGGGGCAATCGGGGCACCAACAACGCATGACCCGGGGAATCCGCGACGCGGGACCACCGCGGTCGGGGAGGATGGATGACGACCGATCCACGCATCGCGCTCCAGCACGCGCCGATGGGCCGGCTGCAGGTGGCGATCGTCGCGCTGTGCATCGCGCTCAACGCGATCGACGGCTTCGACGTGCTGGCGATCAGCTTCGCCGCGCCGGGCATCGCCGCCGAATGGGGCATCGACCGCGCGGTGCTCGGCGTGGTGCTGTCGATGGAACTGGTGGGCATGGCGCTGGGCTCGGTGCTGATCGGCAACCTCGCCGACCGCATCGGCCGCCGACCGGTGATCCTCGGCTGCCTGGTGACGATGACGCTGGGCATGTTCCTCGCGGCCTGGGCCGATAGCGTGGCGGCGCTGTCGGCGACGCGGCTGTTCACCGGGCTCGGCATCGGCGGCATGCTGTCCTCGACCAGCGCGATGGTAGCCGAGTTCTCCAGCGACCGCCGCCGCAACCTCAACGTCGTGCTCAACATCGCCGGTTACTCGGCGGGGGCGGTGGTGGGCGGCCTGATCGCGGCGCAGCTGCTCGAACGCACCGGCGACTGGCGCTCGGTGTTCCTGCTGGGCGCGGCGGCGACCACCGTGCTGCTGCCGCTGGTGTACGTGTGCATGCCCGAGTCGATCGAGTCGCAGATCGCGCGCCGGCCGCGCGGCGCGCTCGAAGGCGTCAACCGCACGCTGCGGCGCCTGGGCATGGCGCCGGTGGACGCGCTGCCCGCGGCGGACGCGCACGTGGCCAGGGCCTCGTTCGGCGCGCTGTTCTCTTCGACCTACGCGCGACCGACGGTGCTGCTGACGATCGCCTATTTCGCGCAGATCATGGCGTTCTACTTCATCCAGAAGTGGACGCCCAAGCTCCTGGTCGACATGGGCTTCGATGCCGCCAGCGCCGGGCGGGTGCTGGTGTTCGTCAACGTCGGCTGCGTGATCGGCGCGGTGGCGATGGGGCTGGCCTCGCAGCGGCTGCGGCTGCAGCCGCTGGTGGTCGGGGCGATGGTGCTGTCGTTCGCGACGATCGCGTCCTACGGACTGCTGCCGCACGACCTGGCGTGGTTCTCGGCGGTGGCGGTGCTGGCGGGCTTCTTCACCAACGCCAGCGTGGTCGGCATGTATCCGGTGCTGGTGCGCACCTATCCGGCGCTGCTGCGCGCCAGCGGCACGGGCTTCGTGATCGGGGTCGGCCGCGGCGGTTCGGTGGTCGGGCCGATCGCGGCGGGCGGCCTGCTCGCCAGCGGCAGTGCGCTGCTGGTGGTGTCGGGCGCGATGGGCGCCGGCGCGCTGGTGGCGGCGACGATGCTGGTGCTGCTGGGGCGGGTGCGGGGCGGGAGCGATGCCACCGGGCGGGTGGACGAAGCGGCAAGTTGATCCAGGAGCATTGTCGTCCCGCGCCCTTTGGCTACGGACAGGACAGGCCCCGCGAGGGATCTGGCATCTGCGGCATCGGACGCAAGATCCCTCGCTGCGCTCGGGATGACAATCAAATCAGCCAACAGGTTGGGCTTTATTCCAACCTGTGCATCTGCAGCGGGGCAGATGTTTGTGGGAGCGCCTTCAGGCGCGATGCTTTTCCTGCAACGGACGCAATCGCGCCTGAAGGCGCTCCTACAGCGGTGGGTCCTGGATCGGGGCGGCCGCGGGCTTGCGGCTTCGCAGCACCAGCAGCAGTCCGCCATAGACCGTCGCCGCGATCAGGGTTGCGTCGAACACCGGCACGCCGGTCAGGGTGAGCTCGAGCTTCGATGCGCCCAGCGCGATCGTGACCGAGGCGACCCAGGTCGCGACCGCCGGCCAGCGCACCAGCGGCATCTCGCGCAGCGTTGTCGCGGCGTCGACGCCGCGGAAGCGGGTGAAGCCGTCGATCACGTAGATCGCCGCGATCGGCGGGATGATCAGGCCGAGGAACAGCAGGAACGGGATGAAGGCATCGATGATGCCGGCCAGCGCGAAACCGGCGCCGATCGCGCCGCCGAGCAGGGTGAAAGCCCAGGTCGGTACCTTCGGGAAGGTGGCGGTCAGCGACAGGCTGGCCGAATACAGGTTGGCGGCGTTGATGGTCCAGCACGAGAGCACCAGCATCGCCAGCGCCGGCACGCCGAAACCGAAGCCGACGATCAGCGCCATGATGTCCGTCTGCCCGGTGGCCAGCGCCGGCAGCGCGGCCAGCACCATCAGCAGCGGCGCGGCGAACGGGAACGACAGCGCCATCGCCGACACCGCGCCGCGCGTGCTGCGGATGTAGCGCGACAGGTCGGGCATCGCCGCGACGGTGAGCATGTTGCCGCCGATCAGCGCCGACAGCGCGATGCCGAAGTTCATCGGCACCGGCGGGCTGTCGCTGGGCGCCAGCACCACGCCGTGCTTGCGCACCGCCGCGACGCAGACCGCGATCAGGATCGCGCCCAGCAGCGGCACCGCCACCAGCGCCAGGCGCTCGAGGGTGCGGAACCCGTAGATCGTCGATACCGTCATCAGCACGCTGCCGATGACCACGCAGGTCGCGAACGAGACCTGCACGTCGTACAGCTGCCCGATCGCGGCCACCATCGCGCCGCCGAAGAACGAGACGTTGACCCCGAACCAGCCGTAGTGCACCAGCGCCACCACGAGGTTGACCAGCGCCGCGCCGCGGCGGCCGAACGAGCGCTGCACCAGCAGGTAGGTGGTCAGCCGCGTGCGCACGCTGATGATCGACGTCAGGCAGGCGCCCAGGCACAGGATCAGGCCCGCCAGCAGCGCGGCCAGCACCGCGTCGCCGAAGCCCAGCGCCATGCTCGTCTGCGCGCCGTTGAGGAAGGCCGGCAGCGAGATCGAGAAGCTGGCGATGATCAGCGCGACCCGCCAGCCCGAGGTCAGCACGTGGTCCGGCAGCGGCCGGTCGGCGTACTGGTCGGTGGCGGAGGTTTCCTTCAAGACGTGGTCCAGCCGTTGAGCGCTTCGATGGGAAGATACGGCTCGCCGAGGCCGAAGGCATCCGGACCGACGACGGCCATCGCCCGCGCCTCGCGCAGCATCGCCGGCGCGGCGGCGCCGACCACCTTGACCCGCTGGCCGTACTTCAGGCGCTCGGTGGTGATGCTCTCCGCGGTCTCGCGGTCCATCACCGTGATCAGGTCGGGCACCATGGCCACGGTGTCGCCGTTGCGGCGGGCGACCAGGTTCTCGTTCTGGAACTCGAGCACCATCGCGCCCTCTCCGCCGAAGCCTTCGAGCTGCACGCGGCCGAGCGAGAAGCCGCCGCGCGTCTCGCGCTCGACGTCGATGATCTTGCCGTCGAACAGTTCACCGGCGAAGGGATACAGCCGGCTCGCGCGCAGCGCGGCGTAGAGCGCCGCGAACGGGTCGCCGCCCGCCTGGCGCGCGGCGCGGATCGCGGCGCCGACCGCGACCGCGGCCGAGACGCTGCCGCCGATCGCGTGCGCCTTGGCCTCGCGCCCGGACAGCGGGTACTCGGCCATGTGCGCGATGCCGCCCATCGCCACCGACACCGCGCGCGCGATGCGCTCGTGGGCGAGGTTGTCGCTGTGCTCGATGGTCACCGTCGAGCCGCCGGCGTCGGTCATCACCGCCGGGCAGGCGGAGACGCCGCGGATGTTGAAGATCGCCATCTGCGATTCGGGGAAGGCGCGGCCCATGCCGTCGGCGTCGACCAGCGGCAGGCCCAGCCGGGCCGCGGCGGCCAGCGGCGCCAGGCCGTTGCCGCCGCCGATCTCGATCGGCAGCACCGCGTCGACGCGGCGGCCGAGCAGGGCTTCGAGCTTGCGCAGGCCGGCGACGGACTCGTGCCCGCCGGGCAGCTTCTCCACCGACACGGTGGGCGCGCCGATCCAGCCCAGCGGCACCACCAGCGCATCGTCGTCCAGCGCGTCCAGCGGCAACAGTTCGACCGCGCCGTGCCGCGCGAGCCCGGCTTCGGCCATCAGCCGGCCGTAGTAGGGATCGCCGCCGCCGCCGGAGCCGAGGAAGGCGGCGCCGGTGGCGAGATCGGCCAGGGTGTCGCGTTCAATGCGCATGGCGGACATCCGCGGAGGTTGCCACGACAGCGGGCACCGATGACGGATTCGAGGCGAGATCGGCCACTGCCTTGACCCGCACCTGCGCCGCGCGGCCCGGCAGGTAGCTCAGGAACACCTCGTCCACCTCCACCACCTGCACCGTGCGCGCATCGCCGCCGGCCTCGACCACGCGTGCCTGCGCCTCGGCGCGCAGCTGCTCCAGCGCGACCGGCCGCGGCACCGTGTCGTAGGCGACGATCTTCTCGACCTGCGCGCCGACCTGCGCGATCGCCGCGCCGACCGCGTTGGCGACCGCGGCGTGTCCGGGCCGCAGCACGCGCGCCGCGCCCTTGAGCGTCTCGGGAATCAGGAAGGCGCCGCCGCCGACGGCGAGGATCGTGGCGTCGCCGCGCGCGGTCTTCATGCGGTCGACGCCGTCCTCCAGCAGCTGCCGGAAGCGGGCGAGGATCGCGGCGACGACCTCGGCCGACAGCGGCGGCAGCCTGCCGGCATCGCCGAAGGCCGCATGGCCGGCCGCGACCGCGACGTCGCTGGCGGTCAAGGTGTCGCCGCCGAACAGGAAGGCATCGCGCGCGATGCGGTAGCCGACCGAGTCCGGGCCCACGCGCAGCGCCGCCGGATCGGGCGCGGCGGCCTGCCACAGCGCCCGGTCGAGGTGGATGCGGGTACCGCCGCCGAGGCCGAGCGAGAGGATGTCGGGCATGCGCGAGTTGGTGCGCACGCCGCCGATGTCGACGGTGATCGAGGATTCGCGCGGGAAGCCGTGCGCCAGCACGCCGATGTCGGTGGTGGTGCCGCCGACGTCCATCACGATCGCGTCGTCGACGCCGGTCAGGAACGCGGCGCCGCGCATGCTGTTGGTCGGGCCCGAGCCGATGCAGGTCACCGGGTGCGCGGCGGCTTGCGCACGCGGGACCAGGGTGCCGTCGTTCTGGCTGAGGTAGAGCGGTGCTTCGAGGCCGATCGACTGCAGCGCGCCGCCGAAGGCGTCCACCACGCGCACCGCCAGCTTCGACAGCGCGGCGTTGAGGATCGCCGCGTTCTCGCGCTCGACCAGGCCGAGGCGGCCGATGGCGTGCGACAGGGTGATGTTCGCGGCCGGATGCTCCTCGCGGATGAGGGCGGCGGCGTGCTCCTCCATCGCCGCGTTCATCGGTGCGAAGGCGCTGGTGACGGCGATCGCGTCGATCCCGTCGCGGCGCAGCGCGCGCGCGGCCTCACGCACGCGGGCCTCGTCGAGCGGCGCGATCTCGCGGCCGTCGACCTCGAAGCCGCCCGACAGCAGGAACACCCGTTCGCCGATGCTGGCCACCAGGTCCGCCGGCCAGCCCGTCAGCGGCGGGAGGGCCTCGCCTGATGGGCTGGCCAGCCGGAGGATGCCCACGCGTTCGAGCGCCCTGCGCTCGACCAGGGCGTTGGCGAAGTGGGTGGTGCCGATGGTGATCCGCGAGACCGCGTCGTGGCGCACGCCGGCCTGCTCCAGCACTGCGGTAACCGCGGCGGCCACGCCCGAGCCGATGTCGCCGGTGGTGGGCTGCTTGGTCCACGCCGCCACCGTGTCGCCGGCCATCAGCACGGCATCGGTATTGGTGCCGCCCACGTCCACGCCCAATCGCACCACGGCACTCCGGATCCCCTTGGAGGGCCCACGGTAGGGGCGCGCCGCGAGGGTGCGCAACGCATAAAACGGGTGGCGCGGCGGCCGGGGCGGGTAAGCGGATCGGCGAATTCGGGTAAGCCGGGGCGCAGCAGGTGGGGATGGGTGCGCGCGCGTGGCTATGATGGCCGTGTGCCGCCATCGACGGCCATGCTCCGTCATCCCGGCGAAAGCCGGGATCCATCTTGACCTTGGTCTTTGACTGTTCCAGTCGGCCATGCAAAGGCAAATGGATCCCGGCTTACGCCGGGATGACGAAGCCAACGCAGTCAAGTGTCAATGCAGCAGGTCCACGCCTCATGGAAATCGAATCCAGCGTGATCGCGCAGGACAGCATCGCCGCCGCGGATGGACTGATCCGCGCCAAGGTCGCGCCGCCGGTATGGCTGGGCGACCAGATCCGGCGTGACCTGCTGCTGGCGCGCTTGGACGATGCGCTCTCGCGCCGGCTGACCCTCATCCAGGCGCCGGCCGGCTACGGCAAGACCAGCCTGCTCGCGCAATGGCGGCAGCGGCATGCCGGCGAGGCGGTGCGGATCGCCTGGCTCACGCTGGAGACCGACGACGCCGACCTCAAGCGCCTGGCCGGCTACCTGTCGCTGGCGATGTCCGGCGGCGCGCCCGGCGAGGAGGCCGCGCCGGTGCCGTCCGACCTCCCGCCGCGCGCGGCGCTGTCGGCGATCATCAACCGGCTCGCGTCCGAACCGCGTCCGGTGGCGATCGTGTTCGACGATTTCCACCGCGCCGACAGCCTCGCGCTGTCGGACTTCATCGCCACCCTGATCCGGCTGGCGCCGGAGAACTGCCACTTCATCGTCGCCTCGCGCGACCATCCCGCGCTCGGGCAGTCGGTGCTGGCGGCCGAGGAACAGCTGCTCGAGTTCACCGCCGAGGACCTGCGCTTCTCCGCCGCCGAGACCGAGGCGCTGCTGGCGCGCAACCAGGGCGAGGCCATCGATGGCGACGACCTGCGCCGGATCTTCGAGCGCACCGAGGGCTGGCCGATCGCGCTGCAGCTGGTCGCGCTGTCGCTCAAGCGCGGCGCCGATCCGAACGCACTGGTGGCGCGCTTCAGCGGCTCGGGCTCGGAGCTGGCGCGCTACCTGTCCGAGCAGGTGCTGGTGGCGCTGCCGCCGGACGTGCAGGAAGCGGTGGTGCGCACCGCCCTGGTCGACCGCCTGACCGGCGACATCGTCAACCTGCTGTGCGAGCGCGAGGACGGCTGGCTGGTGCTGGAGCGGCTCGAACACCAGGGCATCTTCCTCGCCGCGCTGTCGGAAGGCGGCGCGGCCTACCGCTACCACCAGCTGTTCGCCGAATACATGCGCGAGCGCCTGGCGCGCCGCGACGCCGCGCAGTACCGCGCGCTGCAGCGCACGCTGGCGCAGTGGTTCGCCGGCCGCGGCCAGGTGACCGAGGCGGTGAACCACGCCATCCAGGCCGACGATCCCGCGCTGCTGGCCGACATCGTCGAGCGCGCCGGCGCCTGGAGGCTGATCCCGCAGGGCCTGCAGGCGGTCGCCGCGCGCGCGCTGGACGCGCTGCCCGGGGACGTGGTCGCCGCGCGCCCGCGCCTGGCGCTGGCGCGGATCTACCTCGCGATCAAGCGCGGCGAGCTCGGCGCCGCCCGCGCCGACTACGACCGCGTGCACGCGGCCGAGGCGCACGCGGATGCCGACCTGCGCACCGAGATCAACATCGTCGGCGACCTGCTGCTCGACTACGAGAACGCGCCGCTCACGCTCGAGGACCTGCTGGAGCGCGAGACCCTGTTGCGCAACCTGCCGACCAACGACCATCTCCTGCTCGCCAACATCTGCGAACTGCTCGGCGCGAAGTACTACGAGGGCGGCTGGCTGGAGCGGGCGATGGAGCCGACGCTCGCAGCGCGCGAGCACTACCAGGCGCTCGGTTCGCTCTACAGCGACCTGTTCACGCGCTTCCTGGAGGCGCGCATCCGCCGCGCGCAGGGGCGCGCGCGCGATGCCGCCAACATCCTCGCCGCGGCGCACCGGCAGATCATCGACAACTTCGGCGAGCGCTCCGACCTCGCCGCCAACTGCGCCGCGTTCGAGGCCGAGCTGCTGTACGAGCAGGACCGCGTCGACGAAGCCGCGGAGCTGCTGGCGTGGTCGCTGCCGCACATGGAGCAGTCCGACGGCTGGGTCGACGTCTACGCCGCCGCCTATGCCACCGCCGCACGCATCGAGGCCGCGCGTGGCGCGATGGAGGAGGCGCTGGCGATGCTCTCGCGCGGGTGGCGGCTGGCGCGGCGGCGGCGCCTGCGCCAGCTCGAGCTGCTGACGCGGCTGTGCGAACTGCAGCTGCTGCTCCACGGCGGCGACGACGAACGCGCGCGGGCGCTCGCCGACGAGATCAGGCTAGACGTGCTCGCCGATGACATGCGGCTCGAAGCGGCCGGATACCGGCAGGTCGCGATCGCCGCGGCGCTGTGCCGTGCGCGGCTGCGGCTGGTCGAGGGCGATGCGGAGCACGCGCTGGAAGACCTGGAGCTTCTGCGGCAGTGGGCCAACCGGCACGGCATCGGCCGCCTGCTGCTGGAGGCGAACCTGCTGCTCGCGCACGCGCACGTCCGCCTCGGCGACCAGGCCAGGGCGCAGGCGTGCTTCGACGGCGCGGTGGGCATGGCGATGTTCCAGGGCATCGCGCGGCCGTTCATCGACGCGCAGCGCTTCGTCGAACCGCTGCTCAAGGCCTGCGTGCACGACGCACCGCAGGCCGACCGCTTCCGCGACCAGTTCCTCAAGGGCCTGTCGCGCACGTTCGCCGCGCGGCCGATGGACAACGCCGGCCAGGGCTTCCTGTCGGACGCCGAGGTAGAGGTGATCGAACCACTGTGCCGCGGCCTGTCCAACAAGGAGATCGCGCGCGCCATCGGCATGTCGCCCGACACCGTGAAGTACCGGCTCAAGGCGCTGTTCCGCAAGATCGGCGTGCACCGCCGGCAGGACGCGGTGCGCGTGCTGCACGAGCGCGGGCTGGTGGCCGAGGACGGCGGGCCCGACGCCGGCGCACCCGGGTAGGCGGACCGCGGCTGGGATTGCGGTCGCGGCTGAAGCCGCTCCTACAGGCGCGGATGCACTGACCCGCGCGACGTGCCGGATCATCGGCAGTGCCCGTCGCGCCTGAGAAGGCGCTCCTGCATGTACATGCGCGAATGGACGCCCGGCCGCCGGGTAGCCTGCGCCGCCGTGGCGCTCCTTGGGACTTACCCGAATTACCCCCCGACTTACCCCGAAAAAAGGCCGATCCCGCGATCGCCCTGTAGTACTAATCGTTCGAAGGGAGCCGGTGCGCCGACGTGCCGGACGCGCGATCCGAAGCGCGCACATCATCCAGACAACGCAAGGGGAGATTGCATGAAGATCGGGACCACAACGGGAACGACCGCGCCGGGGTGTCGTGGCGCAGGCAACGTGCGCGGCCTGCGGCTGGCGCGGCTGGCCATGGGCTGCGCGCTGGCGCTGACGCCGCTGGCGTACGCGCAGGAAGCGACGCCGTCCCAGGCGGAGGACAGCGGGAGAACGCCGTCCGAACTCGACACCATCGTCGTGATCGCCGACAGCGCGCAGACCGCCACCAAGACCGACACCAAGCTGACCGAGATCCCGCAGTCGATCAGCGTGGTCACCGCGGAACAGTTCAACGACCGCGCCGTGACCAACTTCCAGGAGGTCTTCCGCTACAGCGCCGGCGTCGCCACCGAACTCGAGGGCGTGGACACGCGCGTCGAACGCATCGCGGCGCGCGGTTTCGCGGCGGCGCAGTACCTGGACGGCATCAATCGCATGCCCACCGGCACCATCTACGGTGCGCGCATGGACGTGTTCACCCTCGAGCGCGCCGAAATCCTGCGCGGGCCCTCGTCGGTGCTGTACGGCGCCGGCGGCGTCGGCGGCCTGGTGAACGCGGTCAGCAAGCGGCCGACGCACGACTTCGCCGGCGAGGTGGGCCTCGTCTTCGGCAGCCCCACGCGCAAGGAGCTGCAGGTCGATATCAACGGCGGCCTGACCGAGACGCTGGCCGGGCGCATCGTGGCGATGAAGCGCGACGGCGAGCTGCAGTGGGACGACCAGGCCGACGACCGCGTCACGCTGCTGCCGTCGGTGAAGTGGAGCCCGAGGGTGGGCACCGACATCACCCTGATCGGCCTGTACCAGAAGGACGACCTCGGCACACAGAGCTTCCTGCCGATGCAGCGCACGCTCAGCGCCAGCGACGAGGACCGCCTGCCGATGGACTTCTTCAGCGGCGACAAGGACTTCAACCGCATGAAGACCGAGTACCGGTCGCTGACCCTGCTCGTCGACCACGCCTTCAACGACGCGGTGTCCTTCAGCAGCCGCACGCGCCGCTACGACCAGGACGTGGACTACGCCGAACTCTGGGCGAACGTGGGCGTGGTCTGGGAGGGCGACCTGCTGCCGCGCGAGTTCTACATCCTCGACGACGCCTACGAGGGCTACGGCTCCGACAACACCTTCAGCTTCAAGTTCGCGACCGGCCCGTTCAGCCACCAGCTGCTTGCCGGCGTCGACTACATGCGGTTCGAACAGGAGCGCAGGGAAGGCTTCTCGTGCGCGGGCCTCGCGGACCAGGTCTGGGAGGATCTCTACGGCTGCTTCGCGGGCGGCAGCCCGCCGCCGCTCAACCTCGCCAATCCGAACTACCACGAGGACTTCGACTACGGCTACACCAACGCCTTCACCTCGCGCAGCACGCAGCTGGGCGTGTACGTGCAGGACCAGATCAAGTACGGCGACCGGCTGTCAATGGTGGTCGGCGCCCGCCGCGACAAGGCCACGACCGAAGCCAACGGCGTGAAGGACGCCGACAAGCACGCGACCACCTACCGCGTCGGCCTCATCGGCGAAATCGGCAACGGCGTGTCGCCGTACATCGGCTATTCGGAATCGTTCCAGCCGGTATCGGGCGTCAACTACTTCGGCGAGCCGTACAAGCCGCAGGAGGGCAGGCAGTACGAGGTCGGCGTGAAGTGGCAGGTCAACCGAGCTTCGCTGCTGGGCCTGTCGGTGTTCGACATCGTGGAGTCGAACTACGTCGTGCAGGACCCCGACTTCCTGCAGAACTTCATCCAGGTGGGCGAGGTCAGTTCGAAGGGCCTGGAGCTGGAGGCTGGCGTCCATTACAAGGGCGTCGACTTCAACGGTTCGTACAGCTATATCAAGGCCGAAGACGTCGACGGCAACCGCATCCCCGCGTTGCCGGAGACGACGGCCTCGGTCTGGGCGACCAAGGCGCTCTGGCTCGGCGATTCGATGAAGCTGCGGTTCGGCGGCGGCCTGCGCTACACCGGCGACAAGATCGACTCCACGTTCACCCACACCACCAAGGCGGCGACCGTCACCGACGCGATGGTCGACCTGGAGCGCGGGAACTGGAAGTTCGCGCTCAACGTCTCCAACCTGTTCGACCGGGAGTATTTCGTCTACTGCCTGGCGACCAATCCCGGCGACGGCGCCTGCTATCCGGTCACGCCGCGGACGGTGCTGGCCAGCGTGCGCTATCGTTTCTGAGCGAAGACGACGAACGAAACGCAAGGCCAGGCGGCGCTCCGCGCGGGCGCCGCGCATGGCCGAGGGAGTAATGCGTGCCCGATAAGCCTTCATCCGCGGTGGCCCGCAGGCCGCCGTTCCCGCGCGCGCTGCTGCCGGCGGCGCTTCTGCTGTCGACGGTCGCCTGCGGCGGCGCGCCCGCGCCGGAACCGGCGGCGGACCTGCTGTTGACCAACGCGCGCGTGTACACGGTCGAGCCGGCGCGGCCTTGGGCGCAGGCGGTGGCGATCCGCGACGGCCGCATCGTCGCGGTCGGCGACGACGACGAACTCGCGTCCCTGCGCGGCGACGGCACGCGGGTGGTCGACCTCGGCGGGCGCCTGCTGCTGCCGGCGTTCGGCGACGCCCACGCGCACCCGCAGTTCGGCGGCATCAGCCATTCGCGCTGCCCGCTGCACGATGGCAAGACGCTCGAGGACTACCAGAAGATCATCGCCGCCTGCGTCGAGGCCAGTCCCGGCGACGGCGTGGTCTACGGCGTGGGCTGGGAAGACGCGCTGTTCCCGCCCAACGGCGTGCCGCGCAAGGACGTGCTGGATGCAGTCAGCACGACACGGCCGCTGATCTTCGAGTCGGTGGGCGGACACAGCCTGTGGGTGAATTCGAAGGCGCTGGAAGTGGCGGGCATCACCCGGGACACGCCCGATCCGGCCAATGGCCACATCGACCGCGACCCGGCCACCGGCGAACCGGTCGGCGGCCTGCAGGAAGCGGCGATGGCACTGGCCGAGAAGCTGGTGCCGCCGCCCACCGCGGCCGAGCGCGAGGCCGCGATCGTCTACACGGCCAGGCATTTCAACAGCCTCGGCATCACCAGCTGGCACGACGCCGGCATCCCGTTCGGCGCCGACGGCGCCAGCGAGACGCTCGACGCCTATCGCGCGGTGCGCGAGAGCGGCCGGCTCACGGCCCGCGTCGCGGTGGCCATGACCTGGAAGAACGACCAGGGACTGGAGCAGCTGCCGGATCTCGTGCGCGCCTCCGGGCGTGCCGAGGCGATGGGGCTGGTCTCGCGTTCGGTCAAGTTCTACGTCGATGGCGTGATCCCGCAGAAGACCGCCTACATGCTCGAACCCTATGCGCACGGCGGTCATGAACGCGGCAAGCCGCATATTGCCGCCGAGGCGCTCGAGCAGGCGGTGGTGCGGCTCGATGCGCAGGGTTTCCAGCTGCATGCGCACGCGATCGGCGACGGCGGCGTGCGCGAGGCGCTGGACGCATTCGCGGCGGCGCGCGCGGCCAATGGCGCGGCCGGCGGCCGGCACATGATCTCGCACCTCAACGTGGTCGATCCCGCCGACCAGCCGCGTTTCGCGCAGCTGGGCGTGGCCGCGCAGTTCCAGCCGCTGTGGGCCAGCCACTATCCGTACATGGATCTGACCGAGCAGGCGATCGGCCCGCTGCGCTCGACCTACATCTATCCGGCGAACTCGATCCTCGAGGCCGGCGCCCGCCTCGCCTACGGCGCCGACTGGCCGGTGGCCTCGGCCAATCCGCTGGAAGGCCTGCAGGTCGCGGTGACGCGCACCAATCCCGAGGACCCGGCCAGCGGCCCGCTGCTGCCCGGCGAAGCGGTGACGCTGGAGCAGGCCGTGCGCGCGTACACGATCGACGTGGCCTGGGTGAACCGCATGGAAGATGCGATCGGCTCGATCGCGGTCGGCAAGCAGGCCGACCTCGTCGTGCTCGACCGCAACATCTTCGAGATCCCGGCGGAGCAGATCGGTACGACGAAGGTGCTGCTGACGCTGTTCGGGGGAAAGCCGGTGTCCGGGGACTTCGACTTCACCGGCGATTGACCCGGTGCGTCCCGACGAGCGCGCGGATACCGCCGGCGGCACGACAGGCTGCGATGACCCTGGACAGGCGGGGGTTCTCCGGATCAAGTCCGGGGCCACCTTCGACCTGTGCGCCTGTCGCCGGCGCGTTGCGGAGAACGGCCGGCCTACCCATTTGTGCGGGCCATTGACCCGGATGACGCGTTGCCGGTCGACCGGATGCGATGCAGCATCGGGCCATCCACGAAGGGGGACCAGCATGTTCCGCAGGCTTTCGTTCGCCATGTCCACGCTCGTCCTTGCCGCCCTCGCGCCGGCGCAGGACAGGCCGATCGACGCGGCCGCAGCGCAGGGTGATCCCGAGGCGCGGGAAATCGCCGAGCTGGCCGCGAAACCCGACAGCTGGATCCTGCAGCAGGTCGGGGGCGAGCGCATCGTGCTCGATGGCCAGACGCTGGACCTGAGGATGCAGTATCTCTTCCACAGGGGCCGCGAAGCCGAGGCAGCGCAGGCGCCGTCCGACCAGCCGCAGGCCGATCCCTTTGCCACGCCCGAGAGCAGTGCGGCGATCCGGCGCGAGGCCAACCAGCGCTGGAGCCGGCGGACCCGGCCCGGCCCCGAGCTGGCGTGGGTGCGCGACGAGCAGGTGCCTGCCCGCGACGGCCAGCCGATCCCCGTGCGCATCTATCGTCCCGATACGCCGGGCACGTTGCCGATCCTGGTCTACTACCACGGCGGCGGCTGGCTGTTCGGCGACATCGCGGCGGTGGACCGATCCATGCGGCGGCTGGCGCATGAGGCGAGCGTGGTCATCGTCTCCACGGAGTATCGCCTTGCGCCCGAGCACCCCTATCCCGGCAGCTGGAACGACGCCGAGGATGCATTCGACTGGGCGGTCGCGAACGCCGATCGGCTGGACGGCGACAGCTCCCGCATCTGCGTCGGCGGCGACAGCGCCGGCGGCAACCTCTCGATCGCGGTGACCACCCGGACGCAGCGCGCGGGCAAGGCCAGCCCCGCATGCCAACTCCTCTATTACGCGGCCGTCGACAACCGGCCGGTGCCGGAGATGCGCATCGACTACGCCTCGGCACGACTGTTCTGGGGCGGGTTCGGCCTGGACGTGCCGTTCACCGAGGAAGTACATCGTCGCGTGTTCCCGGGCCAGGACCTGTCACAGCCCGAAATCTCGCCGCTCCTTGCCGACGACATCGCGGGGATGCCGCCGACGCTGGTCGCTTCGGCCGGTTTCGATCCGCTGCGCGATTCCGACCGGGCCTATGCGCGGGCGCTGGAGGAGGCGGGCGTCAGGACGGTCTTCCTCGAATATCCCTCCCTTCCCCACGGCTTCCTGCAGCAGACCGCGGTCACCGCGGAAGCGGACCGCGCCGCCGGCGAAAGCGCGCGCGAGTTCGGTAAGCTGGCGAGGGAGTTGGAGGTCGGGGAGCGCTGACGCCTTCACCGGGAGCCGGCAGCGTGTGCGGGCTTGTCATCGAGGTGCCCCGCGCGTCGCTTGTCCGCTCGTGCGGGTGGTCGCGCGATCCATCCCATCGCCAGGGAACCTTGAACCTGTCATCCGAGCCCTTCGACTGCGCTCAGGGTGAACTCCGCGAGGGATCTTTCCTGTAGCGGCTCCGGGCAGCGGATCCCTCGCTGCGCTCGGGATGACAGGTCCCTTCTGGCGTCGCGCCGGTCGTCAACCGCCCGCCGCGACCGTCATTCGATCGCCTGGTAGATCAGCGCGCGCAGCTTGCCCTGGTCGTCGATGTCGCCGGCAGGGATCAGCTGGGTGAGGTAGACCACGGTCAGGCCTTCGGCCGGATCGACCCAGTATTCGCTGTGGTAGGCGCCGCCCCAGCCGTAGGCGCCGGCCGAGGTCGGCGCGCCGAACTTGCCGGGATCCCCGATCACCTGGAAACCGAGGCCGAAGCCGGCGCCGGGCGTCCAGTATTTCGCCTCGACCAGATGGTCGACGGTCATCAGCTCGACCGACTTGCGGCCGAGGTAGCGGCGGCCGTCCAGTTCGCCGCCCCGGCGCAGCATCTCGAGGAAGCGGCTGTAGTCGCGCGCGGTGGAGAGCAGTCCCGCGCCGCCGGACATGGCCACGCGCGGACCTTCGACGTAGCTGCCCTGGCCCGTCGCGCCGGCGCCGCCTTCGTTGCCGACATCGGGCGCGCGCCTGATCGCCGCACCCTCGGCGGCGTAGACGGTCGCCAGCCGGCCGGCCTTTTCCGGCGGCAGGTAGAAATGGGTGTCGCGCATGTCGAGCGGCCGCAGCAGCCGTTCCTCCAGGAAGGCGTCGAGCGATAGGCCGCTGACGCGTTCGATCACCACGCCGAGGATGTCGGTCGAATAGCCGTAGACGATGTGCTCGCCCGGCTGCGCCACCATCGGCAGCGCCGCCATGCGCGCGACGACCGCCGACATGGGTTCGTCGCGGTCGGCGAAGTACCAGCCCTCGATGCCCGCATCCTGCCAGGCCTGCTTCGCGGCCTCGTTGCCGTAGACGTAGGAGATGCCGGCGGTGTGCGTGAGCAGGTCGCGGATCGTGATCGGCCGCTTCGCCGGCACGGTGTCGTAGCCGCCGCCGTCCTTCGCCACGGCGACCGTGGTCCTAGACCATTCCGGCAGGTGCTTGCCGACCGGATCGTCGAGCAACAGCCTGCCCTCCTCCATCAGCATCATCGCGCCCACGCCGACCAGCGCCTTGGTCTGCGAGGCGATGCGGAAGATCGTGTCCTCGCGCATCGGGTCGCCGGCCTCGCGGTCGCGCTGGCCCCAGGCGCGGGAGAACACCGGCTTGCCGTCCTGCTGCACCAGCAGCACCGCGCCGGCGAGGCGGCCGCTGTCGATGTAGTCCTGCCAGACGCGGTCGATGCGCGCGAGGCGCTCCTGCGAGATCGCGTGCGACACGGAACCCGTGGGAGCGCGCTCGCGCGCGAAGGCCTGGCCGGCGCCGGCGCAGACCGTCAGCGCGGCGAGGCAGGCGGCGAACAGGAAAGATCGCGTCGAACGTGCGTGCATCGATGGTTCTCCCCGGAAAACGGTGGAGCATATCGCCATCGGCGCGGCGTGACCGGAACGTGTTCCGGCACCGCACTCGTCGAAACCACCGATCGTCATTCCCGCGAAAGCGGGAATCCATTTCCACCGTCGGAAAGTCACCTGGCGAGCAACCTCACGTCAATGAAAGAGCACAATGGATTCCCGCTTTCGCGGGAATGACGATCCTGGGGGCATCCAGGACATCGGCCTGGACGGAATGCGGGTCTGCACGCTGCCGTCAACGGCAGGTGTATCCCCCGTCCACCGGCAGCGCCACGCCGGTCACGTACGACGATTCGTCCGAGGCCAGCCACAGCGCCGCATCCGCCATCTCCTGCGCCTGGCCGAAGCGCGCCATCGGGATCGCCGCCAGCAGCTTCTTCTCGTTCGCGGCCATTTCCTCCGGATCGCCGCTGCGGCCGATGAAGCCCTTCTTCATCGGCGTCTCGCTCAGCCCCGGGCAGATCACGTTGACGCGGATGCCGTCGGGCGCGAAGCGCTGCGCCAGCGATTTGGTGAGGCCGACCACGGCGAACTTCGCCGCCGAGTAGATCGGGCTCATCATCGAGCCGACCAGGCCCGACACCGAGGCGGTGAACATCAGCGAGCCGCCGCCGCGCTTGCGCATGTACGGCGCGGCCTCGCCCGCGGCCAGCACCGCCGAGGTGACGTTGAGGTTCATCGCGAGCTCGTATTCGGCCAGGTCCATGTCCTCCACCGACGCCGGGCCGGGAATGCCGGCGTGCGCCCACAGCACGTCGATGCCGCCCAGCGCCTCGGCGGCGCGGTGGATGCTGGCGCGCGCGTCTTCCGCCTTCGACAGGTCGGCCTGCACGGTGGCGATCTCGACGCCGTGCGCCTCGCGCACCTCGGCAGCCAGCGCGGCGAGGGCGCCGGCGTTGATGTCGATCGCGGCCACGCGCGCGCCTTCGCGCACGAAGGTGAGTACCGCGGCACGGCCCATGCCGGAGGCGGCGGCGGTGATGACGGCGAGTTTGCCTTGCAGGCGCATATGGTGTTCTCCGTTGGCCGGGCGCGGGAGCGCCTGAGAAAAATCGATTTGTCATCGTGGCCAGGGGTTGCGGCCGCCAGAATCCATTCCCCTGTCATTTCGACCGCAGGGAGAAATCCTGCTCAGACGTGGCGGACAGAAGATCTCTCCCTGCGGTCGAAATGACAGGGGGGCAGCTGCACACGTCGCGCCTACTGCGCATAAGGATCGGCGAACTGCCCGGTGGTGCTGACGACCGTGGTGCGCGTCTCCAGGTAGCCGTCGAGGCCTTCGAGTCCGTTCTCGCGCCCCCAGCCGCTGTGCTTCATCCCGCCGTAGGGCGTCGACCAGCGCAGGAAGCGGTAGGTGTTGACCCAGACGATGCCGGCCTCGATGCGCGCGGCGACGCGGTGCGCGCGGCTGGCGTCGCGCGTCCACAGGCCGGCGGCCAGGCCGTAGTCGGAGGCGTTGGCGAGCGCGACCGCCTCGTCCTCGCCGTCGAACGGGATCAGCGCCGCGACCGGGCCGAAGATCTCCTCGCGCGCGATGCGCATGCCGTTGTCGACGTTGGCGAACACGGTGGGCGCGACGAACCAGCCGTCCGCCATCGCGCCCTCGGTCAGGCGCGTGCCGCCGGCGACCAGCTGCGCGCCTTCGTCCTTGCCGATGTCGATGTACGAGAGCGTCTTCTCCAGCTGCGCCTCGTGCGCTTGCGGGCCCATGTGCGTGGCCGGGTCGAGCGGCATGCCCACGCGCACGCGTCCGGCGCGGCGCGCGAACTCCTCCACGACGCGCTCGTACACCGGACGCTCGACCAGCACGCGCGAGCCCAGCGCGCAGCTTTGCCCGCACAGTGCGAACGCCGAACCGCTGGCGGCGTTGAGCGCCTGCTCGAGGTCGGCGTCGGCGAAGATCACGTGCGGCGCCTTGCCGCCGAGCTCGAAGCCGAAGCGCTTGAGGCTGTCGGCGCCGTTGCGCAGGATCGCCTTCGCGGTCGCGCCTTCGCCGGTGAAGCTGATCTTGTTGACGTCCGGATGCGCGACCAGCGCGGCGCCGACTTCCGGCCCGCCGGGCACCACGTTGACCACGCCGGGGGGGAAGCCCGCGGCTTCGATGAGCTTCGCCAGCTCCAGCGTGGTCACCGGCGTCTGCTCGGCCGGCTTGAGCACCACCGTGCAGCCGGCGGCCAGCGCCGGCGCCAGCTTCCACACCGCCGACATCAGCGGCACGTTCCACGGCGTGATCGCGCCGACCACGCCGACCGGCACGCGCGAGGTGAAGGCGTGCACGCTGTCGTCGATCGGGATGGTGCGCCCGGCCAGCGTTTCGGCCAGAGAGGCGTAGTACTGGAACCAGCGCGGGTGCGCGCCGGTGTCGAGCCGGGTCTCGCGCAGGGCGCGGCCGTTGTCGCGGGTTTCGAGCGTGGCCAGTTCCGGCGCATGCTGGCGGTACAGCTCCGCGAGCTTGTGCAGCAGGGCGGCGCGTTCGTGGCCCGGCAGCCGCCGCCAGGGGCCGGCGAGCGCGGTGCGCGCGGCGTCGACGGCGCGATCGACATCGCGTGGCCCGCCGAAGGCGACGCTGGCCCAGGGGCGGCCGGTGCTGGGGTCCAGGCTCTGGACGATGGTGCCGTCCTGCGGCGCGACCCAGCTGCCGCCGATGAACAGGTGCTCGTGGCGGAGCAGGGACGAGGGGCCTGAGGTGGTCATGGTCGCCAATAAATTCCAGATGATGAATTAAAAATACATGTATGTGATTATTGGTCAAGTTCCAGCGTTCTCCGGTCGTGGGCCGGCGGTTGGGCTTTCCTGCCAACCGATTGATCGACAAGGCATTCCGATGCATCGCCCCGATGTCCTGCCTGCTGCACTGCAATGCGCGCTTCCCGCGAACGGCGGGAAGGAAAGGGCATTCATCCCGTCATCGGTTCCGTCATTCCCGCGCAGGCAGGGGTACTGCAGGCCGTCATCCCCGCGCAGGCGGGGACCCAGCGTCTTCAGGCCTTCAAAAGCAAAGACGCTGGGTCCCCGCCTGCGCGGGGATGACGGCGGGTGCCTTCGCGGGGATGGCAGTGTGTGTCCGTGCGGCAACGACGACCCCCGCGCGGACCTTCCACGGGAGCACCCGCCATGGGTCCGCTAGACGGAATCCGCGTCGTCGACCTGTCCACCGTGCTGATGGGTCCGCACGCGACCCAGGCGCTGGCCGAGATGGGTGCGGACGTGGTCAAGGTCGAAGCGCCGGACGGCGACGTGATCCGCCAGGTCGGCCCCGCGCGCCACGACGGCATGGGCGCGCTGTTCCTCAACTCCAACCGCGGCAAGCGCGGGCTCTGCCTCGACCTCAAGCACCCGCGCGGACGCGACGCGCTGCTGGCGCTGCTGCGCGGCGCCGACGTGCTGGTGCACAACCTGCGCCCGCAGGCGATCGCACGGCTGGGGCTGGACTACGCCACGCTGGCGCCGAACCACCCGCGGCTGGTGTACGCCAGCCTGTGCGGCTTCGGCCGCGGCGGCCCCTACTCGGGACGGCCCGCGTACGACGACCTGATCCAGGGCGCCTCCGGCCTGTCCTACTGGATCGCGAAGGCAGGCGACGGGACTCCGCGCTACGTGCCCGCTGCGCTGGCCGACCGCGTGGTCGGGATGTCCGCGATCGGTGCGATCTGCGCCGCGCTGTTCGCTCGCGAGCGCAGCGGGCGGGGGCAGGAGATCGAGATCCCGATGTTCGAGACCATGGCCGCGCTGGTGCTCGCCGACCACCTGTCCGGCGCGAGCTTCGAACCGCCGCTTGAAGGAGAGGGCTACGCGCGGCTGCTCTCGCGCCACCGCCGCCCCTACCGCACCCGCGACGGCCACGTCTGCGCCCTGGTCTATACCGACCGCCACTGGGCGGCGCTGCTGGCCGAACTGGGCGAGGCGGACCTGCCGCGGCGCGATCCGCGCTTCGCCAGCTTCGCCAGCCGCAGCGCGAACATCGACCACATCTACGCCTTCCTCGGCGAACGCTTCCTCGAGCGCACCACCGGCGAGTGGCTGGCGCTGCTCGAACGCATCGACGTGCCGGCGATGCCGATGCACGACGTGCCGGGCCTGCTCGCCGACCCGCACCTGGCGGCGGTCGGCTTCTTCCAGGAGTTCGAGCATCCGAGCGAGGGCCGTTTGCGCGGGACCGCGGCGGCGGTGCGCTGGTCCGACAGTCTGCCGGCGCCGCCATTGCCCGCGCCGCGTCAGGGCGAGCACGGCGTCGAAGTGCTGCGCGAAGCCGGATTCGACGAAGCGACGATCCGCGGGCTGGTCGACGAAGGCGTGCTGCTGCTCCCATCGGCCGCCGACGAAAACGGCTAGAGTTCCAGCCCCTTCCATCGATCACGCGCATGCACGTCCGCCAGGCCGCCAACGTCCTTGAACTGCTCGAATACTTCGCGCGGCGCCAGCGTCCGGCGACGTTGGCCGAGATCTCGGACGACCTCGGCTGGCCGCGCTCGAGCACCCACAACCTCGTCGGCACGCTGGTCGACGCCGGCTTCCTGTACGAACCGCAGGTCCGCCGCGCCTACTACCCCACGCGCCGCTGGCTGCTGCTGGCGCAGGACGTCGCCGACGGCGAGCCGCTGCCCGAATCGCTGCACGAACTCGCCGTCGCGATCGCGCGCACCACCGGCGAGACCACCGCGATCGGCGCCGCGGCCGGCACCCATGCCAGCCTGCTGGACGTGGTCGAGTCCTCGCACGCGGTGCGCTTCTTCGCCCGCGTCGGCGACCGCATCCCGCTCCACGCCAGCTCGCTCGGGCGCGCACTGCTGGTGCAGGCCACGCCGGCCGAGCGCAAGTCGCTGTACCGCAAGCTCGGCTTCGAACGCTATTCCGACACCACGCCGCTGTCGGCCGAGGCGGTGGAACTGGGGCTGCGCGAGGCCGACGTACGCGGCTACCACCAGAGCGACAGCGAGTTCCTGCCCGACCTCGCCGGCGTCTCGCTGCCGCTGCCGTTCCCGGCGCGGCGGCTGGCGGTCGTGGTGGCCGGCCCGGTCTCGCGCTGCCTCGCGCGGCGTGCGGAGATCGCGCAGGCCATGCGCCAGGCGATCGCGCAGTTCGAGGCGGCGCCGTTGTAGGAGCGCCTTCAGGCGCGACCATGCGTCCAGGCCTCGTCGAATGCCCGGTCGCGGCTGAAGCCGCTCCTACAGACGATGGGCATGGTCCCGCGACACGCCGGCGACCGGGTAAGGGCAGGAAAACGATGGGTAAGTCCGCCGGCATCGGCGCACGCGCGTGCCGGATCGCGCTACAACCCCGGTTCCGATCCCGCGCAGAGGCATGTCCGCCGGGCGGGACTTCGACCATTCCGCGACGACGCATCGGGCCCGTCGCACAGACGCAAGGGGGACGAGCCGGACATGTGCACCCATCCGACACGCGGGCGCCGGGACGGCGGCCGATGAGCACGCGCCGCGATTTCCTCGCCGGTTCCGCCGTCGCGCTCGTCGGCGCGCTGTTGCCCCGCGCGATCGCCGCGGCGACATCCGCCGTCGCGCCCCGCTGGCCGCTGCCGCCGGCGGCCGCGCGGATTCCCGAAACCGTCGGCCGCTTCGGCCATGCGCGCATCGACGACTACGCCTGGCTGCGGCCGAAGGACTGGTTCGCGGTGCTGCGCGATCCGTCGACGCTGGAGGCGCCGATCCGCGCCCAGATCGATGCCGAGAACGCCTACACCGAGGCGATGCTGGCGCCGACGCAGCCGCTGCAGGCGCAGCTGCGTGCGCGCATCGAGGCCTTGAATGCGCTGCGTCCGCCCGAAGCCGACGCACCCGACACGCCCGCCATCGACGGCGCTGCGCCGGGACAGTCGGTGGCCACGCCCGACGGCCGCCACGTGTTCTGGCTGCGTCCCGCATCCGAAGGCGCGCCGGCCACGGTGCTGCGTCGCGATGTCGCCGACGGCACCGACGCCGTCGTCTACGCCGAATCCGATCCCGCGTTCGCCGTCACCCTGCGTCCGAGCGCCTTGCGCAATCACGTCGTGCTGCGCAGCCAGGGCCAGCGCAGCAGCGAGGTGCGACTGCTCGCGACCGCGCGTCCGCTCGATCCGCCGGTGCTGGTCGAGCCGCGCGCGCCGGAGCACGAATACGACGTCGACGAATGGAACGACGGCCTGGTGGTGCGCAGCAACGCCGACGGCGCCTTCGACTTCCAGCTGCTGACCGTGCCGCCCGACCGGCCCGGCCGCGCGCACTGGCGGCCGCTGGTGCCCCACGTGCCCGGCCGCGTCATCACCGGCATGCACCCGTTCGACGGCGTGCTGGTGCGCGAGGAACTGCGCGACGCGCTGCCGCGGCTGGTGCTCATGCCGCGCGACGGCCGCGAGCAGGACGTCGCCTTCGACGAGGCCGCCTACGCGCTCGAGGTGCCGGCCGGGCAGGATGGCCGCGGCGCGCACCTGGATTTCAGTTTCGAATCGCCGCGCACGCCGCCCGTGCGGCGCCGCCTCGACCTCGCCAGCGGCCGCCACGAAGCGCTCGATCCCGCGCCCGCGTTCGATCCCTCGCGCTATGAGGTCCGCCGCCTGGTGGTGCCGGCCGCGGACGGCGCGCAGGTGCCGGTCACGGTGCTGATGCGCGCCGGGCAGGCGCTCGACGGCAGCGCGCCGCTGATGCAGATCGCCTACGGCGGCTACGGGCTGTCGATCGACGCGCGGTTCGACGCCGCCGCGGTGGCGCTGGTCGAGCAGGGCTGGATCCACGCGATCGCGCACGTGCGCGGCGGCGGCGAACGCGGCGCCGGCTGGTGGCTGCCGACGCTGCGCACCGGCAAGAAGGCGACCCACGACGATTTCATCGCCTGCGCCGAGCACCTCGCCGACGCCGGCTACGGCAGCCGCGGGCGGATCGTCGCCTTCGGGCTTTCGGCCGGCGGCACGCTGATGGGCGTGGTCGGCAACCGCCGCCCCGAGCTGTGGGCCGGGCTGATCGCGCCGGTGGCGTTCATGGACGTGCTGAGCACGCTCGAACGCTACGACGAGCATCCGCTCGGCGGCGCCGGCATCCCGGTCTGGGGCGATCCGGCCGATCCGGTCGAACACGCCTTCGTCGAAAGTTTCTCGCCCTGTGACAACCTGCCGGCGGCGCCGCTGCCTGCCTGGTTCACCACCGCGGTGGTGGACGACGACGCGGTCTCGTTCTGGGAGCCGGTGAAGTTCGCGATCAAGGCCCGTTCGCTGACCACCGGCGGCCAGCCGATCCTGTCGCATGCCGCGCCGTCGGGCGGGCACCTGTCGGCGTGGGGGGCGTTCCCGCAGCCGGAACAGCAGGCGGCCTACCTCGCCTTCGCGATCTGGGCGGTCGACCGGCGCTGGGGCGATGTACCGCAGCGCGCGCCCGGTGCCGACGACGGCCGCGGCTGAGGCAGGCGATGACGGACACCGGACTCAAACGCCTGCTCGACTGGCGCGCGCTGCTGGTGCTGGGCATCGCCAACATCCTCGGCGCCGGCGTGTACGTGATGACCGGCACCGCGGCGGCGCAGTTCGCGGGGCCGGCGGTGACGGTGTCGTTCGCGCTGGCGGGATTCGCCTGCGTGCTGGTCGGGCTGTGCTACGCGGAGCTGGCGGCGGCGATGCCCGTGTCCGGCTCGTCGTACTCGTACTGCCGCGAGGCGCTGGGGCTGGGGCCGGCGTGGGCGCTGGGCTGGCTGCTGTTCCTCGAATTCAGCGTGGCGGCCTCGCTGCTGGCGGTGGGCTTCGCCGGTTACCTGGGCAGCCTGCTCGCCGGCTTCGGCCTGCACCTGCCCGAGGCGATCAGCACGCCGCTGGTGCGGGCCAGCCTCGAGCACGGCCACATCGTGCTCTCGCGCGGCGCCGGCGCGAACCTGGTGGCGGCCTTGGCGGTGCTCGCGGCCGGCGGCATCCTGGCGCTGGGCATCTCGCGCTCCTCGCTCGCGAACACGATCCTGGTCGTGGTCAAGGTCGCGGTGCTGGCGGGTTTCATCGCGATCGGCGCAACGGCGGTGGACCCGGCGAACTGGACGCCGTTCGTCCCCGCGAACGAAGGCGGCTTCACCTACGGCTGGGAAGGCGTGGTGCGCGCGGCCTCGCTGCTGTTCTTCGCCTTCCTCGGCTTCGAGACCGTATCGACCGCAGCCGCGGAAACGCGCGACCCGCGGCGCGACGTGCCGATCGGCATCCTCGGCGCGCTCGCCGTGTGCACCCTGCTGTACGTGGCGACCGGGATCGTGCTGACCGGGCTGGTGCCGTTCCGCGAGCTGGGCGTGCCCGATCCGATCGCGCTGGCGGTGGACCGCATCGGCTGGCCCGGCTTCGCGGTGCTGATCAAGATCGGCGCGCTCGCCGGCCTGGGCTCGGTGCTGCTGGCGAACGCCTTCGGGCATTCGCGCGTGTGCTACGCGATGGCGCGCGACGGCCTGCTGCCGGACGTGCTCACCCACGTCCATGCGCGGCGCGGCAGCCTGTGGAAGGCGAACCTGATCCTCGCCGCGATCGCCGCGTTCAATGCCGCGGTGCTGCCGATCGCGGTGATGGCCGACATCATCTCGTTCGGTGTCGCCTTCATGTTCGTCGTCGTCGCGATCAGCCTGATCCGGCTGCGCGGCACGCAGCCGGACCTCGAGCGACGCTTCCGCGTGCCGCTGGGCGGCCCGACCATCGGCGGAATCTGGTTCGGCGTAGTGCCGGTGGTGGCGATCCTTGCCAGCGTGGCGATGGTGGTGCCGGTCGCGCTCGACATCCTCGGCCAGGCGCGCCGCGGCGACTGGCTGCCGGCGCTGCTGCTGGGCGGCTATGCGCTCGCCGGCTGGCTGCTGTACCGCTACTACGGGCGCGAGCGTGCGCTGGCGCGGGATGCGGAAGCGGGAACGCCATGATGGACCTGCCCCGATCCATCCCGAAAGTTTCTCTGTCGTCATCCCGGCGAAAGCCGGGATCCATTGTGCAGTTGCCCTTCGGCGAAAAATCAAGATGGATCCCGGCTTTCGCCGGGATGACGAGTGTCGTGGGAACCGTGTGCCCGCCATCGCCAGTTCCGCCCACATTTTGTAGGAGCGGCTTCAGCCGCGACCGGGCATTCGACGGATCCGTGCAGATGGTCGCGGCTGAAGCCGCTCCTACAAACAATCTGCGGACCAGAGCAACGGAATCGAGGGACGGATGAACGAAAATCGCATGAGTCTGCGCGAGGCCTTCGAACTGGGCCGGCTCGACGCACACGAGCAATCGGCGCTGCGCCGCGCCGGCGACGTCTCCGCGCGCGAACTGGTCGAAGCGGCGCTGCTGCGCATCGAGGCGCTGGATCCGGCGCTGGGCGCGGTCTGCCATCGCGCCGATGCGCTGGCGCGCGCGCAGCTGGACGCCGGCCTGCCCGATGCGCCGCTGGCCGGCGTGCCGTGGCTGGCGAAGGATTCGCTGGACGTGCCCGGGATGCCGACGCGCAGCGGTTCGCGCAGCCGCAGCAACGTGCCCGCCGCGCGCGGCCATGCCTACGTCGAGCGCCTGCAGGCACAGGGCCTGGTCGCGGTCGGCAAGTCGACGATGCCGGAGTTCGGCCTGCTCGGCTCGACCGAACCGCTGCTGGGCCCGGTCACGCGCAACCCGTGGTCGCTCACGCATTCGCCCGGTGGTTCGAGCGGTGGCGCTGGCGCAGCGGTGGCGGCGGGACTGGTACCACTGGCGCAGGGCAGCGACGGCGGCGGCTCGATCCGCATTCCCGCCGCGTGCTGCGGCATCGTCGGCCTCAAGCCCGGACGCGACAGCACGGTGCGCGTGCGGGCGCGGCACATGATCGAGGACCTGCTGGTCGGCGACAGTCTGATGGCGCGCAGCGTGCGCGACGTGGCCTGGGGCTTCGCCGCCGCGCATGCGGATCCGGGGCGGGCGATGGTGACCGGTGCGTCGCCGGCGCGGCTGCGCATCGGCGTGGTCGACACCAGCCTGCTCGGCACCGCGCCGCATCCCGGCGTGGCCGACGCGATCCGCCGCAGCGCCGACCTCTGCGCCTCGCTCGGCCATCGCGTCGAGGCCGTGGACTGGCCGATCGACGGCGGCGCGATGCTGTCGGCGTTCCGGGACGTCTGGACCCATCTCGGCGCAGATTGCGTCGATGCGGTGCGACCGCTGCTCGGCGGACGCCGGCTGGAGGACGCGCTGGAGCCGTGGACGCTGGCGCTCGGCGCACGCGCGATGACCCTGTCCACCGACGCGCTCGAACGCGGATACGCACAGCTCGCGCGGCTGCCGGCACAGTTCGCCGCATTCCACGCGCAATACGACGTGCTGCTGTCGCCGGTGGTCAACGGGCCGACGCCGGCGCTCGGCAGCTACGGCCCCTCGGTGCCGGTCGACGTGCTGATGCCGACGATGTTCGACTGGATCAGCTACACCCCGCTGCAGAACCTCGCCGGCACGCCCGCGATCTCGCTGCCGCTGTTCCACGACGGCGACGGCCTGCCGCTGGGCAGCATGTTCGCCGCCGACCGCGGCCGCGAGGACGTCCTGCTCGCGCTCGCCTACGAGCTCGAGGCCGCGCTGCCGTGGCGCGGCCGCTGGCCGGCGCATTCGGTGGCGACACCGCCGCACGCCTGACCTTCCGTTCCCCTTCTTTCGATCCCTGCATGAGCACGCCGTTCTCCCCGCAACGTCCTTCCGACTTCGCCGACCTCGTCGCACGGCATCCGCTGGCCTGGATCGTCACCGGCCACGCCGGCGCACTCGGCGCCACGCCGCTGCCGATCCAGCTCGACTGCGACGACGACGGCAACCCCGTGCGCCTGGTCGGCCACTTCGCCCGCCGCAACCCGCAGGTCGCCGCGCTGGCGGAGGATCCGCGCGCGACGATCCTGTTCCTCGGCCCGCAGGGCGCGATCTCGCCCTCGTGGTTCCGCGACCGCACCCGCGCGCCGACCTGGAACTACGCCTGCGCGGTGTTCGAGGTCGAGATCGAGCTGCGCGACACGCGCGCCGACGCCGATGCGCTGCTGGAGCGGCTGGTGGTGCAGGTGGAGGACGGCAACCCGTCGCCGTGGCGCGTCGAGGAAGTCGGCGAACGCTACGAGCAGCTGGTCCAGGGCGTCGTCGGCTTCCACGCCCACGTGCGCGGCGTGCGCGGCACCTTCAAGCTCGGCCAGGACGAGCGCGACGACGTCTTCCACGACATCCTGCGCGCGCTCGACGTCACCGGGCAGGACGAACTTGCCGGATGGATGCGGCGCTTCGGCGCATCGCGCCCGCCCGAGGCGATCGCGCAGGCGCTGCCGCCGCCGGCGCCGTTCGATCCGGAGATCATGCGCTTCATCGACGACGTGCGCGCCCAGTGGCAGCGGCTGGCGCAGGGCCGCACGCTGGACTGGCCGACGCGCCGCGAACTGGCCGAACTCACGCGCAGGCCGTGGCGCGAGGGCGGGCCGGAGATGGCGCGCACGCAGGAGATCGAAGCGGCCGCCGAGGCCGGCCCGGTGCGCCTGCGCATCCACGATCCGGCGCCGGGCGAGGCCAAGCCGACGCTGGTGTACCTGCACGGCGGCGGCTGGGCGATGTTCAGCCTCGACACCCACGACCGCGTGATGCGCGAATACGCCGCGCGCGGGCGCATGGCGGTGGTCGGCGTCGACTATGCGCTGGCGCCGGAGGCGCCATATCCGACCGCGCTGAACCAGACGGTCGCGGTCGCGCGCTGGCTGCGCGCGCACGGCGGCGAGCACGGGCTCGACGGCGAACGCCTCGCATTCGGCGGCGATTCGGCCGGCGGCAGCCTGTCGCTGGGCGCGGCGCTGAAGCTGCGCGATGCGGGCGAGGGCGGGATCATCAAGGCGATCCTGAGCCTCTACGGCGGCTTCGGCCCGGACTGCCCGCCGGCCTCGCTGCAGCGCTACGGCACGCCACGGGACATGCTCACCGGCGACGAGGTGCGCGAGTTCTGGAACCTCTACGTTCCCCACGAGGCGTGCAAGCGCGATCCGTACGCGGCGCTGCTGCTGGCGGACCTGCACGATGTGCCGCCCACCTTCGTGCAGGTCGGCGAATGCGACGTGGTCTGCGAGCAGAACCTGCAGATGGCCGGTGCGCTGCTCGCGGCCGGCGTGCAGGTGCAGGCGAAGGTGTATCCCGGCGCGCCGCACAGCTTCATCGAGGCGGTGGCGGTGTCGGCGACGGCGCGCGAGGCGGTGGAGGATGGGGTGCGGTGGCTCAATCGCGTGCTGGGTGGGGCGGTGGAAGTGCGCTGACGCGGTGGCCCCCACCCCAACCCTCCCCCGCAGGCGGGGGAGGGAGCCAGGAGCAGTCGCCTCGCTTTTAGCCCCCTCCCCCGCCTGCGGGGGAGGGTTGGGGTGGGGGCCACAGCCCGCCGCATCGCTCAATCGCGCGCCCCGCCGAACCGCTTCCCGAAGAAATCCCCGTCGTTCCAGCGCGGCCGCTCCGCCGCATCGCCCACGATCCGCCCGATGCGCGCATTGAGCGTCGCCAGCCGCGCGGCGTCGCCGTAGTAGATCGGCAGCTCCGCTTCGTCGCAGGGCTGGTGGTAGCAGTTGCGCAGGAACCAGGTCATCGCGACCTTCGGATCCTGGTCCTTGTTCGCGCCGACCACGCCGCCGCTCAGGTACACCGCCGGCACGCCGGCGCGCACGAAGGCGTACTGGTCGCTGCGCACGAACACCACTTCCTCCGGGAACGGGTCCGGCGACAGCGCCACGCCGACCTCCTGCGCGGCCGTCTCCAGCACGCCCTTGAGCGAGGAATGCTCGACGCCGATCGGCACCACGTCGGTGGTCGGCGCGGTCAGCATCGGCATATCCATGTTGAGGTTGGCGACCAGCGGCCCGTCGACCGAAGGGTGGTTGGCGAACCACTCCGCGCCGAGCAGGCCCTTCTCCTCCGCGGTCAGTGCGACGAACGCCAGCGAGCGCTTCGGCGGAGCGCCTTGCTTCAGTTCGCGCGCGGCCTCGAGCAGGATCGCCACGCCCAGCGCGTTGTCGAGCGCGCCGTTGTAGATGCCGTCGCCCTCGACCTCGGCGCCGATGCCGACGTGGTCCAGGTGCGCGGTGTAGACGACGTGCTCGGCCGCGAGCGCGGGATCGCCGCCGGCGATGCGGCCGACCACGTTGCGCGATTCCAGCGGCTCGATCCTCGTGCGTCCGGCCAGCCGCAGCGTGCCGGGCAGGGCGAAGCCCTTCAGCTTGCCCTCGCGCGCGGCGTCGAACAGCATCGCCGCCGACTGGTCGCCGCCGGCGAACAGCGCGTCCGCGGCGGCGGCGCTGACCACGGCGCCGGCCTGCAGCTGCGGGAAGGTGTCGATGCCGCGACCGTCGGCGCCGCGCAGCCGCATCGACGGCTTGTCCGCGTTCTGCACCGCGCGCGTCCACGGGTAGCGCACCTCGTCCTCGGCGGTGTTGACGTAGACCACGCCGATCGCGCCGCGCTCGACGACGTTGCGCAGCTTCTCGCGGCCGGAGGAGTGGAATGCGCGCTGGGTATCGCCGAAGCTCGCGGGCGCGCCGCCGAAGATCACCGCGATCCTGCCGCGCAGGTCGAGCCCGGTGAAATCGTCGTGGCCCAGGTCCGGCGCGTGCACGGCCTGGCCGACGAACACCGCCGGCGCCTCGAGCTCGGCCTTGGGCGCGTTGTAGTTCGGCGACGGCAGGAACTCGTCGCGGAACGCCAGCGCGGTGGCCTTGCCGTCGCGCAGGATCTCGAAGCGGGCGCCGTCCGCCTGCAGGGTCGCCTTGAGCAGCGGCACCGACTGGAAGAACGTGCCGTCGCCGCCGCCCGGTTCGAGGCCGATCTCCGCATAGCGCTTCGCGACGTACTCCGCGGCGCGGTCGTAGCCCGGCGTGCCGGTCTCGCGGCCCTCCATCGCGTCGTCGGCCAGCGCGCGCACGTCGGCCTCGATGCGCTGGCCGGCCGGGGTGTCGTTGGGCGGCTTCGGCGTGGCCGGCAGGGCGGGTTCGGCCGCCGCGTCCGGCGCCGCCGCGGGCGCCGCCTCGCGCTGGCAGGCGGCGAGCGCGAGGCAGGACAGCAGCAGGAGGAACGGCGGCAGGCGAAGGGTCATGGGTCTTGCGGCTCCGGCGGCATGGGTTCGGCGGGAAGGTCGACGCTAGCACCGGGCCCCGCGCGCGACAATGCGGCGGGAACACGCCGCGGCAACATCCCCCGCCTATGATGGCGATGGATGCGCGATGCCGGTCCGTCGGCTTGATCGTGGTCAATGCGGCCCCGGCGCGCGGGTCCCAACATCGTCCCGGACGCAGGGAGCGGACAAACGGCCGCTCGCGTCCGCGATGACGCATCCTCCCCCACCATCGAACGCACGAGGTGACGACATGGGCAATGCCTCCGACCTGGCACTGGCGCTGTGGAAGGCCAACCTGGACCTGCAGCTGCGCATCGGCCAACTGATCCAGGACAGCGGCCGCGACTGGCTGGAACTCGGCACCCGCGCCGCGGGCGAGGGCACCGTGGAATTCGACGCCGGGTTGCGCAAGCTGATGCGCGGCGGCGACTGGCAGGCGCTGGCGGCGCTGCCGGTGGAGGCGTTCTGGCGGCAGGCCGAGCAGCGCGTGGGCGACGGCCAGGCGCTGAACCAGATCGCGCTGCATGCGCAGGACAGTTTCGCCAGCGGCGTGCTGGAGGCGCTGCAGGACTGGCAGCAGGCGCTGGCCGGAGCCTGGAACGAGGTCGACCTCGACCTTGGCCTCGATGCCGCACCGGGCCTGGCGGAAGCGTGGCGGTCGCTGCTGTCGAACTGGGACGCGGGCATCGCGGCGCTGGCGCCGGTGGCGCCGGCAGTCCCGGCCGCGCGCGCGCCGCGCAAGCCCGCGGCGCCGGCGAGGAAGGCACCCGTCTTGAAGAAGGCTGTCGCAAAGAAAAAGACTGTCGCAAAGAAGGCCGCCGCGAAGAAGCCGGCTCCCGCAAGGAAGAAGACCGCCGCGAAGAAGGCGGCGAAGAAGGGATCGCGCGGGCGTGGCGGCTGAATCCGCGGCGATCGCGGCGCAGGCGGCAGCCGGTTCCGCTGCCTGGCACGCGATCGATGCGGAAGCGGTCCTGCGGCAGCTCGCGGCGACGCGCAACGGGCTCGAACCGGCCGAGGCCGCACGCCGGCTGCAGCGGTACGGCCCCAACGCGCTGCCCAGTCCCGCGCGCACGCCGGGCTGGCGGCGCCTGCTGCGCCAGTTCAACGATCCGCTGATCCTGTTCCTGCTGGCGGCGGGCGTGGTCGCGTTCGCGCTCGGCCACCGCGTCGACGCGGCGGTGATCGTGGCCGTGGTCGCCATCAACGCCATCGTCGGCTTCGTGCAGGAAGGCCGCGCCGAGCAGGCGCTGTCGGCGCTGCGCTCGATGCTGGCGCCGTCGGCGCGCGTGCTGCGCGGCGGCGCGCGCATGCAGGTGGCGGTGGAGACGCTGGTGCCGGGCGACGTGCTGCTGCTGGAAGCCGGCGACCGCATCCCGGCCGACGCGCGCCTGCTGCGCGGGCGCGGCCTGCGCGTGGACGAATCGGTGCTGACCGGCGAATCGGTGCCGGTGGAGAAGCTGGCCGATCCGGTCGCGGAAGACGCCGACCTCGGCAGCCGCGCCTCGATGCTGTACTCGGGCACCCTGGTCTCGGCCGGGCAGGCGACGGCGGTGGCGGTCGCCACCGGCACGCAGACGCAGATGGGCCGGATCGGCGCCCTGCTCGAGCAGGTCGAGACGCTGACCACGCCCCTGCTGCAGCAGATCGCGCGCTTCGGCAGGGCGTTCACCGCGGTCGCGCTGGTGGCGTCGGCGGCGCTGTTCGCGTTCGCGATCGGCGTGCGCGACTACGGCTGGCTCGACGCGCTGATGATCGTGGTCGCGCTCGCGGTCGGCGTGGTGCCGGAGAGCCTGCCGGCGGTGATCACCATCACCCTGGCCATCGGCGTGCGCCGCATGGCGGCGCGCAACGCCATCGTGCGGCGGCTGCCGGCGGTGGAGACGCTGGGCGCGACCACGGTGATCTGCTCGGACAAGACCGGCACCCTGACCCGCAACGAGATGAGCGCGCGCAGCGTGGCCACCACCGCCGGGCGGGCGCTGGCCGACGGCGGCGGCTATGCGCCGATCGGCGCGCTGGCCGCGCGCGACGGCGGCGACGCGACGCTGGCGTCCGCGCAGCGCGTGGCCCGCATCGGCCTGCTGTGCAACGACGCGCAGCTGCACGAAGGCGAGGGCGCGCGCTGGCGCGTCGACGGCGATCCGATGGAGGGCGCGCTGCTGGCGCTGGCGGGCAAGGCCGGTTTCGACGGCGCCGCGATGCGCAATGCGCATCCGCGCCTGGACGAGGTGCCGTTCGACGCCGCGCACCGCTTCATGGCCACCCTGCACGCGGATGCCGAGGATGGCGGCGCGCTGGTCTGCGTCAAGGGCGCGCCGGAGCAGGTGCTCGCACTCAGCGCGCGCCAGGCCGGGCGCGACGGCGGCGCCGAACCGCTGGACGCGGCGTTCTGGCAGGGCGCGATCGACGACGCCGGCGCGGAGGGCCAGCGCGTGCTCGGCTTCGCCTGGCGGCGGCTCGAACGCGTGCCGGAGCGGTTCGAGCTGGAGGACGTGGGCGAACTGGTGTTCGCCGGCATCGTCGGCTTCATCGACCCGCCGCGCGAGGAGGCGATCGACGCCGTCGCCGACTGCCGCGCTGCCGGCATCGCGGTGAAGATGATCACCGGCGACCACGCCGCGACCGCCGCGGCGATCGCCGGCCAGCTGCATCTTGCCGACGAGGTGCGCGTGGTCACCGGGCAGGAGCTCGAAGGCGTCGCCGACGCCGAGCTGCCGGCGCTCGCGACCTCGGCCAGCGTGTTCGCGCGCACCACGCCCGAGCACAAGCTGCGCATCGTGCGCGCGCTGCAGTCGCGCGGGCACACCGTGGCCATGACCGGCGACGGCGTCAACGACGCGCCGTCGCTCAAGCAGGCCGACATCGGCATCGCCATGGGCCACAAGGGCACCGAGGCGGCCAAGGAGGCCAGCGGCATGGTGCTGGCCGACGACAACTTCGCCTCGATCGCCGCCGCGGTGCACGAGGGCCGCGCGGTCTACGACAACATCCGCAAGGTGGTGGCATGGACGCTGCCGACCAACGGCGGCGAGGCGCTGGCGGTGGTGCTGGCGATCGCGTTCGGCTGGGTGTTGCCGATGACGCCGCCGCAGATCCTGTGGATCAACATGGTGCTGACGGTGACGCTGGGCCTGTCGCTGGCGTTCGAGCCGCCGGAAGCCGGCGTGATGGCGCGGCCGCCGCGGCGCCGCGACGCGGCCTTGGTCTCGCCCTTCATGCTGTGGCGGATCGTGCTGGTGTCGCTGCTGTTCAGCGCCGGCGCGTTCGGCATCTTCGGCTGGGCGCAGGCGCGGGGGCACGACATCGAGACCGCGCGCACCATGGTGGTCAATATGTTCTGCGTGATGGAGATCTTCTACCTGTTCAGCGTGCGCTACCTGCACGGCACCTCGTTCTCGCTGCGCGGCCTGCGCGGCACGCCGGCGGTGCTGTGGGCGATCGCCGCGGTGGTTCTGGCGCAGCTCGCCTTCACCTACCTGCCGTGGATGCACGCTCTGTTCGACAGCCGGCCGGTGCCGCTGCTGGAGGGCACGGTGATCGTGGCGGGCGGAGCGGCGATGATGGCGCTGCTGGAGATCGAGAAATGGCTGTTGCGCCGGCTCGACGTCTTCGATGAACTGAAGGTCGCGACGCCGGTGGCGGCCGAACCACGAGGAGCGACGACATGAGCGGATCGAACGCCGTGCTGCTGGCGACCGACCTGGATTTCCGCTGCGACCGCGCGACCGACCGCGCGATCGCGCTGGCGCGCGGCTTCGGCGGCGCAGCCATCGCCGCGACCGTGGTGGAAGCGTCGGAACTGCTGGCGCAGCAGGTGCCGCGCCACGAGATCCCGGCGTGGTACCGGGAACCGTCGCCGCTACTGGCGGCCGAACGCCGGCTGCGCCGCGAGTTCGCGGGGGAAGAAGGCCGCTGGGAGCTGCGCGTCGGCGAAGGCCGGGCCGGCGACCACCTGGCGCCGGTCCTCGACGGCATCGAGGGCGACGCGCTGGTCGTGACCGGCCCGGTGCGCGAGGGCGTGATCGGGCCGACGGTGCTGGGTTCGACCGTGGACCGGCTGCTGCGGCGCGAAGGCACCTCGCTGCTGATGGTGCGTCGGCGCGTGCACGGCGACTACCGTCGCCTGCTGGTCGCCAGCGATTTCTCCGGCCCCTGCCGGCACGCCCTGCAGCGCGCCCGCGCGCTGTTTCCCGCGGCGGGGATCACCGTGCTGCACGGCTTCCAGGTGCCGATGCTCGGGCTGATGGACAGCTCGCAGGAGCAGGCCGTCGCGCAGACCGCCGCGCAGCTGCGCGAGGAAGGCCGCGCCTTCCTGCGCGAGGCCGGGCTGGAGGATGGCGAAATCGAACTGCGCGTCGAACACGGCGACCCCGCGCGGCTGGTGCAGCAGCATCTGGACACCTTCGAGGACGACCTGGTCGTGCTCGGCACGCACGGACGCGGCGCGGTGTACGAGCTGGTGGTGGGCAGCGTGGCGCGGAGGATCCTGACCACGGCGGATGCGGATGCGCTGGTGGTTCGTGGATGACACCGCCGCGCAGAACTGCTCCCTCCCCCGCGTGCGGGGGGTGAGGTGGCCCTGCTTGCGCGACACTGTCGCGCGGGCCATCCGAACGCCCGGCGCGCTGCGCCGGGCTGGGCGGGTTGGGGTGGGGGCCACCGAAGCCGCGAAAAGCGCCCCCCTCCCAACCTCCCCCCGCAGGCGGGGGGAGGGGCCGAAAAACGAGGCCTGAAGCATCCCCATGAACGACACCGACGACCTCCACATCCTCCGCAACCGCACCTTCGACGAACTCGCCATCGGCGAGTCCGCCTGCATCGAGCGCACGCTCACGCAGCAGGACATCCAGCTGTTCGCGATCCTCTCCGGCGACGTCAACCCGCAGCACCTCGATCCCGACTTCGCCGCGTCCACGCGCTTCGCCGGCGTGATCGCGCACGGCATGTGGGGCGGGGCGCTGGTCTCGGCGGTGCTGGGCACGCGCCTGCCCGGCCCGGGCACGGTCTACCTCGGGCAGACGCTGCGCTTCCTCGCGCCGGTGAAGCCGGGCGACCGGCTCACGATCGCGGTGACGGTGACCGCGCTCGACCCGGCCACGCGCCGCGTCACCCTGGCCTGCCGCTGCACCCGGCAGGACGGCACGCTCGCGATCGAGGGCGAGGCCGAGGTGGTCGCGCCCGACGAGCGCATCGAGCGCGTGCGCACCGCGCTTCCGGAGATCCGCCTCGACGTCGCCGGCAACGACGGCCTCGAACGCCTGCTCGCGCACGTCGCGCCGATGGAGGCGATCCGCGTCGCGGTCGTGCATCCCTGCGATGCGCTGAGCCTGGCGGGCGCGCTGGACGCGCGCGACGCCGGCCTGATCGAGCCGGTGCTGGTCGCGCCGCGCGGGAAACTCGAAGCGGCCGCCGCCGAGGCCGGGCTCGACCTGTCCGGCCTCGCGATCGAGGACGTGCCGCACAGCCACGCCGCCGCCGCGCGCGCGGCCGAGCTCGCGCGCGAGGGCGAGGTCGAGGCGCTGATGAAGGGTAGCCTGCACACCGACGAACTGATGTCGGTGGTGGTGGCGCGCGAATCGGGCCTGCGCACCAAGCGCCGCGTCAGCCACTGCTTCGTGCTGCAGACGCCGCACTACCCGCGGCCGTTCATCGTCACCGACGCCGCGATCAACCTCGCGCCCGACCTCGAACAGAAGGCCGACATCGTCCGCAACGCGATCGACCTCGCCCACGTCATCGGCGTGCAGGTGCCGAAGGTCGCGATCCTCGCCGCGGTGGAAACCGTCACTCCGTCGATGCCGGCCACGCTCGACGCCGCCGCGCTGTGCAAGATGGCCGACCGCGGCCAGATCGAGGGCGGCGTGCTCGACGGGCCGCTGGCGTTCGACAACGCGGTGTCGATCGCCGCCGCACGCACCAAGGGCATCGTGTCCGAGGTCGCGGGGCAGGCCGACATCCTCGTGGTGCCGGACCTGGAAAGTGGCAACATGCTCGCCAAGCAGATCATGTACATGGGCGATGCGGCGAGCGCAGGTATTGTGCTCGGCGCGAAGGTGCCGGTGGTGCTGACCAGCCGCGCCGATTCGCGCGAATCGCGCCTGGCCTCGTGCGCGATCGCGCTGATGCTCGCGCACCGCTACCGCACGATGCCGCCTTGAAAGGCGGGATGGCCATTCCGAAGGAAGAACACGGAACTGTCATTCCGAGCGTAGCGAGGAATCTGCTTTTGTCGCAGCTCCCGCCTGAAAACAGATTCCTCGCTACGCTTCGGAATGACATTTCGTTGAGCCGCCGGGGAACCGCAAGACGCAGATGACGATGCATGAGCCGCACGATCACGAACCCACCGCGCGCCGCGACCCCGTCTGCGGCATGACGGTGCGCGAGGACGCGCCCCACAGCGTCGAACACGGCGGACGCAGCTGGCATTTCTGCAGCGCCCGCTGCGCGGAGAAGTTCGCTGCCGATCCCGCGCGCTACGACGGCAGCACTGCGCCGGCGGCCTGCGGCGGCGACCGCGACGCACCGTCCGCGCCGCCGCAAGCGGTGCCGCCGGGCACGATCTACACCTGCCCGATGCATCCGGAGATCCGCCAGGACCGTCCGGGCTCCTGCCCGAAATGCGGCATGGCGCTGGAGCCTGAGCTGCCGAGCCTGGACGACGACACCCCGGAACTGCGCAATTTCTCCCGCCGCTTCCGGTGGACCCTGCCGCTGACCGCCGCAGTGTTCGTGCTGGCGATGTTCGGCCACTACCTGCACCTGATGGACATGGCGGCGCAGAGCTGGGTCGAGCTGGTGCTGGCCACGCCGGTGGTGCTGTGGGCGGGCGCGCCGTTCTTCGTGCGCGGCTGGCGGTCGGTCGTCAACCGCAGCCCCAACATGTGGACGCTGATCGGCCTCGGCACGGGCGCCGCCTACGCCTATAGCGTCGTCGCCACGGTCGCGCCGGGTGTGTTCCCGGACTCGTTCGCGTCGATGGGCCGGGTGTCGGTGTACTTCGAGGCGGCGGCGGTGATCGTGTCGCTGACCCTGCTCGGCCAGCTGCTGGAGCTGAAGGCGCGCGCGCAGACCTCGGCCGCGATCAGGTCGCTGCTCGGCCTCGCGCCGAAGACCGCGCGCCGCCTGCGCGACGACGGCGGCGAGGAAGACGTGCCGCTCGAACACGTGCACGTCGGCGACCGCCTGCGCGTGCGTCCCGGCGAGAAGGTGCCGGTGGACGGCGCGGTGCTCGAAGGCGGCAGCGCGGTGGACGAATCGATGCTCACCGGCGAGCCGCTGCCGGTGCGCAAGCAGGCCGGCGACCGCGTGATCGGCGCCACCCTCAACGGCGGCGGCGCGCTGGTGATCCGCGCCGAACGCGTCGGCTCGGCGACCCTGCTGTCGCAGATCGTGCGGATGGTGGCGCAGGCGCAGCGTTCGAAGGCGCCGATGCAGCGGCTGGCCGACGTGGTCGCCGGCCGCTTCGTGCTGGCCGTGGTGGCGATCGCGATCGTCGCGTTCTTCGCCTGGGGCCTGCTGGGGCCGGAGCCGGGCTGGGTCTATGGCCTGATCAACGCGGTGGCGGTGCTGATCATCGCCTGCCCCTGCGCGCTGGGACTGGCGACGCCGATGTCGATCATGGTCGCCACCGGGCGCGGCGCGACGCAGGGCGTGCTGTTCCGCGACGCCGCGGCGATCGAGCGCCTGCGCGAGGTGGACACGCTGGTCGTGGACAAGACCGGCACGCTGACCGAAGGACGCCCCGCGTTCGGCAAGGCGGTCGCGGCCGAGGGCTTCGATGCCGGCGAGGTGCTGCGGCTGGCGGCCAGCCTCGACCAGGGCAGCGAGCATCCGCTGGCCGACGCGATCGCCGCCGCCGCGCGCGAGCGCGGCATGGCGCTGGCGCCGGTGGAGGAGTTCGAGTCGACCTCGGGCATCGGCGTGCGCGGCCGCGTCGAAGGCCGCCGGCTTGCGCTCGGCAACACGGCCTTGATGCGCGAAGCCGGCGTCGATCCCGCGCCGCTCGCCGACCGTGCCGAGGCGCTGCGCGGCGAGGGCGCCAGCGTGATGCATCTCGCCGTCGACGGCGTGCTGGCGGGGCTGCTGTCGGTGTCGGACCCAGTGAAGGCGAGCACGCCCGATGCGCTGGCGGCGCTGCACGCGGCCGGCCTGCGCATCGTGATGGCGACCGGCGACGGCCTGACCACGGCGAACGCGGTGGCATCGAGGCTCGGCATCGACGAAGTCCACGGCGAAGTCCGCCCCGAGGACAAGCTGGCGCTGGTCGAGCGCCTGCAGTCGGAAGGGCGCGTGGTGGCGATGGCCGGCGACGGCATCAACGACGCGCCGGCGCTGGCGCGGGCGGACGTGGGCATCGCCATGGGCACCGGCACCGACGTGGCGATGGACAGCGCGCAGCTCACGCTGGTCCGGGGCGACCTGCGCGGCATCGCCACGGCGCGCGCGCTGTCACAGGCCACGGTCGCCAACATGCGCCAGAACCTGTGGTTCGCGCTGGTCTACAACGGCCTCGGCGTGCCGCTCGCGGCCGGCGTGCTGTATCCGTTCACCGGGCTGCTGCTGTCGCCGATGATCGCGGCGCTGGCGATGAGCTTCAGCTCCGCCTCGGTGGTGGGCAACGCCCTGCGGCTGCGCGGACAGCGGCTCGCGCTGCCCGATGCGGCGAAGGAACGCCAGGCATGACGAACCACGCCGCCGATCGCTACGCGACGCAGGGCGACCTCGTCCTCGTGCTCAACTGCGGCTCGTCGAGCATCAAGTTCGCGCTGTTCGACGGCGGACGGGACCCGCTGCCGCGCACCCCGGCCTGGAACGGCAAGGTGCAGGGCATCGGCGGCCTGTCGCCGACCTACGGCGAGACCGGACTCGAACCTGCCGCCGTGGCGCTCGACGGCGAACATCCCTACCGCTCCGCGCTGCAGCGCATCCGCGAAGGCGTGCTGGCGCGGCTGGACGGGCGCCGGCTAGCCGCCGTCGCTCACCGCGTCGTGCACGGCGGCAGCAGGTATTTCGCGCCGGTGCGCGTGGACGCCGGCGTGCTCGCCGACCTCAAGGGATACATCCCGCTGGCGCCGCTGCACCAGCCGTTCGCGCTGGAAGCCATCGAGATCCTGCTGCGCGAGCGCCCGGACCTGCCGCAGGTGGCCTGCTTCGACACCGGCTTCCACCACACCCTGCCGGTCGTCGAGCAGCTGCTGCCGCTGCCCTGGGACGCCTGGCAGCGCGGCCTGCGCCGCTACGGCTTCCACGGCCTGTCGTACGAGTACATGGCGACCGCGCTGCCTGAGCGCCACGGAGACATTGCGCGCGGGCGCATCGTGGTGGCGCACCTGGGCAGTGGCGCCAGCCTGTGCGCGATGCGGGACCTGCGGAGCGTCGCGACCACGATGGGCTTCTCCGCGCTCGACGGCCTGATGATGGGCACGCGCACCGGCGCGCTCGATCCGGGCGCGGTGCTGTACCTGATGGAGATCGAGAAGCTGTCGCTGGAGGAGGTGGGGCGCCTCCTCTACCACCGCTCCGGCCTGCTCGGCGTGTCCGGCATTTCCCCCGAGCCGCGCGTGATCGTGACGCACGAGGACGACGCCGGCGAAACCGGCGAACGCGCGCGCCTCGCCCTGGCGCTGTACGTGCGCCGCATCGTGCGCGAGATCGGCGCGCTGGCCGCGGTGCTCGGCGGCCTCGACCTGCTGGTGTTCACCGCCGGCGTCGGCGAGCACAACGCCTTCGTGCGCGAGCGCGTCTGCCGCGACCTGGCGTTCCTGGGCGTTGCGCTGGATCAAGGCGTGAACGAGGCGGATGCGGCGATCATCTCGACCGACGAGAGCCGCGTGCGGGTCGGCGTGGAACCGACCAACGAGGAGTGGGTGGCCGCGCGCGCCGCGCTGCGGGCTTTGCGCTGATCGCGACCATCGTCAGAATCGCCTTGACGACGGGGGGAGGGGACATGCTGCTGGGACTGGATGCGTCAATCTGGAAGATGCTGCTGCTGGTGCTGCTCGGCCCGGTACTGACGGTGGCCCTGCTCAACGTGCTGCTGCGCCGTCGCGGCGGCATCGGTCCCGCTTGGGGCGGCGTGCTGGTGGTGCTGCTCGCCGGGCTGATGGCCGTGCTGGTCATCCTCGACAAGGTGCGGCTGTGACCCGCGTCTTCACGATGGAGAAAAACCGTCATTCCCGCGAAGGCGGGAACCCAGTGTCTTTGTCTTCTGTCCTTCTTTGACGCGGGAAGACGCTGGGTCCCCGCCTTCGCGGGGACGACGATCATCCGGGCGACGGAAAGGTCAGGGAACCTCCAGGTAAAGCCCCGCAATCCGCCGCGCCAGCGCATACGGCTCGGGATCGTTGCGGTTGCTCAGCAGCACCACCGTCAGCCGCTGGTCCGGCCAGCGCAGGATCACGTTGCGGAAGCCGATGGTCTCGCCCGAATGCCAGAGCAGCCGGCCATGGCTGCTGTCGTGGATGCGCCAGCCATAGCCGTAGCCGTCCACGTCGGCCTCGCCGGTCGGCGTGTGGGCGCTGAACGCCAGCCTGCGCGAGGCGTCGGAGAGCAGGCGATCGTCATGCAGCGCCGCGTCCCACTTCGCCAGGTCGTCGATCGAGGAATAGATGCCGCCGTCGCCGAGCACCGCGCTGGTGCTGCTCTGGTCGGTGCGCGTCCACGCGCCGTCCACGTCGCTGTGGCCGTAGGCGCGCCGTGCGACGGTCGACACGCCGTCCTCGAAGGCGACCGTGCCGTCCATGCCCAGCAGCCCGAAGATCCGCTCGCGCAGGAAGCTGGCGAAGTCGAGTCCCGAGGCCTTGCCCACGACCAAGGCCAGCAGCGCGTAGCCGCTGTTGCTGTAGCGATAGTCGCTGCCCGGCGGGAAGTACAGCCGGTCCTGCGCCTCCAGCAGGCGCAGCACGTCGGCGTCGTGCAGCTGGCCGTCGACGCGGTCGGGCATCACGTCCTCGTAGTCGACCAGTCCGGAGGTGTGGCTCAGCAGGTGATGCAGGGTGATGCCATCGGCCGCGGCAGGCAGCGAGGGCAGCCACTTGCGGACAGGATCGTCGAGCGACAGCGCACCGTCCTGCGCGAGCAGCAGGATCGCGGCGGCGGTGAACTGCTTGCTGACCGAGGCGAGGCGGAAGTTGGTCGCGGGCGTGACCGCAACCTGGCGCTCGACGTCGGCGAGGCCGTAGCCGCGGTGCAGCAGCTGTTCGCCGTCGCGCACGACCAGCAGCGCCGCGCCGGGGGCATCACCGGCGTAGGCCGACATCATCGAATCGACCTGCCCGGCCGTGGACTGCATCGGGTCGCCTCCGCTGGCGCAGGCCGTCAACAGGCACATCAGCAGTGCGGCGGCCGTTCGCATCGGTCCATTGTAAGCACCTGCCACGGATTGCAGGTGGCCCCACAGAATGTCATTCCGAGCGCAGCGAGGAATCTGCTTCTGCAGCGGCTCGCCTGACCAGAAGCAGATTCCTCGCTGCGCTCGGAATGACAATGATCTTTTGCCTGCGCGGGGGGGGGGGGCATGGCATGCCGCATGCTCGACCCGCCGCTCAGTCCTCTCGGTCGCGCCGGAACGGCAGGATCACCCCGCGATCCTCGTCGCGCGGTTGGCGATGCCACAGCACCGGCACGTCGCGCGGCGACTCGGGCTCGAACATGTCGCGTTCGGCCTGCGCGGCGCGCTCGGCCTCTTCTTCCTCGATTTCCCAGCTGTAGCGGCGACGCGCCGGCACCGGATCGCTGCGGCGGAACAAGAACGCAGCCGCGATGCCGCCGAGCGCGCCGCCCAGGTGCGACTGCCACGACACGCCCGGCTCCTGCGGCAGCACGGTCAGCAGCATGCCGCCGTAGAACAGGAAGGCGATCATGCCGGCGGCGATCGACGGCCGGTCGCGGCGCAGCAAGCCGAGCACGAACACCAGGAACATCAGCCCGTGGGTCACGCCGCTGGCGCCGAGGTGGTAGGAGCCGGCATCGCCCAGCAGCCAGGCGCCCAGGCCCGAACCCAGCCACATCAGCGGCAGCGCGCGCAGCGTCGCGCGCGGGTACACCGCCAGCGCCAGCGTGCCGAGCAGCAGCAGCGCGCTCGCGTTCGCGACCAGGTGCGCGGGCGAGCCGTGCAGCAGCGGCGCCGTCAGCAGCCCGGCCAGGCCCGCCGGCGACAGCGGCGCGACCGCCAGCCGATGCCAGTCGAACAGGCCCTGCGCGCCGAAAGCGATCACCAGCAGCAGGACGAAGGCGATGCTGGCCTGCAGCGCGCGGTTCAGGCGGCGACGGTCGGTGGCGCGCTGCGCGACGGGATCGATAGGCGCTTCGGGGGTGTCGAGGTGCATTCGGGGAGGATGGCGGCTGATCCGGCGGATGCAAGGGCTGCTGCCCCCACCCCAACCCTCCCCCGCAGGCGGGGGAGGGAGCTGGGCAAAGGCATCGAGAGGGTGAGCCCCACCGCACGCGTTTTTTTGCTCCCTCCCCCGTTTGCGGGGGAGGGTTGGGGTGGGGGCCAACAGGCCACCGCACACAAACCCGTAAAATTCCCGCATGACCGACCCCCTCCCCACCGTCCGCCTCAAGAACGCCTGGCGCTCCAGCCACCCCTGGATCTTCCAGAAGCTGGTCGACAAGCCCGCGCAGCGCCCCAAGCCCGGCAGCATCGTCGACATCGTCGGCGTCGACGGCACCTGGATCGGCCGCGGCTTCTACAACGGCCACTCGCGGATCGCGCTGCGCGTGCTCGAGACCGACCCGGACGTGTCGGTCGATGCCGGCTGGTTCGCGGCGAAGATCGCCGAGGCCGTGCGCCTGCGCCGCGAGGTGCTCGGGCTGGATGCCACCAGCAACGCCTGGCGCGTGGTGCACAGCGAGGGCGACGGCCTGTCCGGCCTCGTGGTCGACCGCTACGACGACCTGCTGGTGGTCGAATTCTTCAGCGCCGGCATGTTCCGCCACCGCGAGTGGATCTACGACGCCCTGCGCGGGCAATTCCCCGGCTGCCGTTTCCACAGCTTCGCCGACGAGCACGTGCAGAAGCAGGAGTCGTTTGATTTCCGCGGCAGCGAACCCGCGGCGCCGGCGATCATCGCCGAGAACGGCATCCGCTTCCGCGCCGATCCCGCCGGCGCGCACAAGACCGGCTTCTTCGCCGACCAGCGCGACAACCGCGAGTGGCTCTCGCACCGCTGCACGGGCAAGCGGGTGCTCGACCTGTGCTGCAACACCGGCGGTTTCGGCGTGTATGCGGCGGCGCGCGGCGCCGGTGAGGTGGTCGGCATCGACATCGACGAGGCGGTGCTCGAGATCGCCCGCGGCAACGCGAAGTTGAACAACGTGCGCCCGCGCTTCGTGCAGGCCGACATTTTCCCGTGGCTGCGCGACGCCGCGAACAACGGCGAGCAATTCGACGTGGTGATCCTCGACCCGGCGAAGATGACCCGCGACCGCGACCAGGTCATCACCGCGCTGAAGAAGTACCTCGACATGAACAAGCTCGCGCTGGGCGTGGTGAAGCCCGGCGGCCTGCTGGCGACGTTCTCGTGCACCGGCCTGGTCAGCGAGGAACAGTTCCTCGACATGCTGCGCCGCGCCGCGTTCTACGCCGGGCGCAGCGTGCAGGTGCTCAAGGTCGCCGGCGCCGGCGCCGACCATCCGTTCCTCGCCAACGTGCAGGAATCGCGCTACCTGAAGGCGGTGTTCTGCCGCGTGCTGGATTGAACCGGCGCGCCGGTCGCCGCGTGCCGGCCGGCGTGCGGCGCGCGCTGGCCGCGGTCGCTGCCCTGACCGCGCTCGCTTTTGCAGCGACATTCCTGTTCGGGCCGCTGCGCGAGTGGCTGCGCGGGCCGTTGCCCCCGCCTCCGCCGACATCGTTCGACTGGAGCGCGCGCATCGTGCCGCTCGCCGGCACCGGCCTGCGCGGCGCGCGCGACGGCCACGTGCTCGAAGCGCGCTTCGACGAACCCTGGGGGCTGGTGCGCGGTCCCGACGGCAGCCTGTTCGTCGCCGACGGTGGCGAAACCAACCGCATCCGCCGGATCGCGCCCGACGGCGCGGTGGCCACGTTCGCCGGTTCGAGCGAAGGCTTCGCCGACGGCATCGGCGCGCAGGCGAAGTTCCACACGCCCTCGTCGCTCGCGATCGACCGCCTCGGCAACCTCTACGTCGCCGACACAGGCAACCACGCGATCCGCAAGGTCTCGCGCAACGGCGCGGTGACGACGCTCGCGGGCACCGGCATCGCCGGCTTCCGCGACGGCGATGCGGCATTGGCGCAGTTCCACGCACCGATGGGCGTGGCGGTCGACGCCGTGGGGCGCGTGTACGTCGCCGATACCTGGAACGACCGCATCCGCGTGATCGAGCGCGACGGCCGCGTGCGCACGCTCGCGGGCGGCGAGGGCCCGGGGTTCGTCGGCGGGCAGGGCATCGCCGCGCGCTTCGACACGCCGACGTCGCTGGCGGTCGCTGGCGACGGCACGCTCTGGGTCGCCGATACCGGCAACCGCGCGCTGCGCAGGATCGACCCGGACGGCGACGTGCGGACCTGGTTGCCTTCGGCGTGGGAGGGTGGAGTCGACCCCGGTCGTCCCCTCGCGCTCGCGATTGCGCACGACGGCGTGCTGTACGTCGCCGACCTGTCGCCGGGCCGCGTGCTGCAGGTCCACCGCGACGGCCGCGTGCGCGCGCTGACCGGCGCCGATCCCGGGCAGTGGTTCGCGCGCCCGTCCGCGCTGTGGCTCGAGGCCGACGGCAGCCTGCTGCTCGCCGACGCGGCCGGGCACCGCCTGCACCGCATCGTGCCGCGCGCCACCGAAGAGGGTGCCCGCGCGCTCGCCGACGGCCCGGTCGGACCGCGCCCGGACCGCCCGCTGCCGGACACGCGGGGACGCTGGCCGCTGTTCCCGCAGGACGCATGGCATGAAGTGGTCGGCACCCTGGGCGAGGTGCGCGGCAACTTCAGCGGCGAGAGCCGCAGCCACCTGCACAACGGACTCGACGTGCGCGGCGACGTTGGCGCGGCCGTGCTGTCGATCGCCGACGCCAAAGTCACCAGCCCGCTCGCGGCTTTCAGCTTCGGCGGACAGGCCGAGGGCGTGTCGGTCGACGAGCTCACCTACCTGCACATGCGCGCCGGGCGCACGCTGCAGGGCCGCAACCTCGATCCCGCACGGTTCCTGGTGGAGCACGACGAAGACGGAAAACCGTCGCGGGTGCGCATCGCGCGCGGCACGCGCTTCCGCGCCGGCGAGCCGCTGGGCACGATCAACGCGCAGGCGCACGTGCACGTGATCGTCGGTCCGTACGGCCACCAGCACAACGCGATCCGGCTCGGCTTCCGCGACTACGTCGACACTGTGCCGCCGCGCATCGACGGCATCGCGCTGCTCGACGAATACGATCGGCCGATCGCCACGCGCGCCAACGGCCGCGTGCGGGTGCCGCGCAACGGCGGCGGCGTGCAGGTCGTGGTCGACGCCTGGGACCAGGTCGACGGCAACCTGCCGCGGCGGCGGCTGGGCCTGCACCGCGTCGGCTACCAGGTGCTGCGCGCCGACGGCGCGCCGGCGCCGGGGTTCGAGGTGCCGGCGATGAACCTCGACTTCTCGCGCATGCCCGCGCATCCGGACGCGGTGAAGCTCGCCTACGCCGCCGACAGCAGCATCACCGTGCACGGCGCCGCGCGCACGCGCTTCCTGTACGTGGCGAGCAACCGCGTGCGCGCCGGTGAACTCGCGGTGTCGCACTGGCAGCCGTCGCAGCTGCCGCCGGGCGACTACCTCGTGCGCGCCTTCGGCGAGGACGCGAGCGGCAACGCGGCCATTGGCGCGCGCGACCTGCCGGTGACGCTGGTCGACGAGGCCCTGCCGCTGCCGGAAACGGGGACGGACCACGCGCCACGCTGAGTTGCGCCGATGGTCATGGTGACCATCAGGTCATGCGTGCGGCACGGGGATGCATTGGAATCGTGTCCTCGCCGCGCCTGTCGTTCCGGCGACATGAACGTCGATACGGCATGCCATGCCGCACGCAGCGCATCAGACCAGGGATTGCGAGCATTGCGGGCGTTGCGCCAGGGACGCGTCATTCCGCGCGCCGCACCTCAAACCTGTCATCCCGAACGCAGTGAGGGATCCCGGATCAGGCGCAGCGGCGGACGCGACACCTGAGGGGAGATCCCTCGCTGCGTTCGGGATGGCACGTCCAGACACCGCAATGTCGAACCCGGAATCTTGTGATCATCACCGCCCGCGAGGAGAACCATGAAGCATCGAACCGTCCTGCCCGCCCTGCTGCTCGGCGCTCTTCTCCCTTTCGCAGTGCAGGCGCAGGTCGACCTGTCGGAACTCGACGACGCCATGCCCGGCCCGCGCACGCAGGTGCTGGTGCTGGTGCTGGGCACGGTGCACCTCGCGCAGGGCGACAATGCGGACGCGTTCGATCCGGCTGCGCTCGCGCCCGTGCTGCAGCGGCTCGAAGCGTTCCGGCCGGAGATCATCACCGTCGAGGCGATGCCGGGCGAGACCTGCGACCTGATGGCGCGGCATCCGACGGTCTACGATCCGGAAGGCGGCGCGAGCTACTGCCCCGACACCGCCGCGGCGCAGGCGGCCACCGGCCTGGACGTGCCGGCCGCGATCGCGGCGGTCGAACAGCGGCTGGCGACGTGGCCGGACGCGCCGACGCCTGCACAGCGACGCCACCTCGCCGCGCTGTTCTTCGCCGCCGGCGATCCCGCGTCGGCCCTGGTGCAGTGGCTGTCCCTGCCAGAAGCGGAGCGGATCGAGGGCGACGGGCTCGACGCGGCCCTCGTCGAGGCCCTGCACAAGCGCGCCGCCTCCGCCAACGAGGACACGCAGATCGCCGCGGCGCTGGCGGTGCGCCTCGGCCTGCAGCGCGTGCATCCGGTCGACGACCACACCGGCGACAACCTGCGCATCGACGACATGGACGGATTCGCGCGCGCGATCCGCGACGCATGGAACAGCGCGCCCGCCGAATGCGCCGCCCTGCGCGAGCGCGAGAAGACGCTGCGCGCCGCATCGGACCTGCTGCCGCTGTACCGCCTCACCAACGGCCGCGACTACCAGCGCATGCCGGCCGCCTGCGACTTCGGCATGGCGCTGAAGGAAACCTCGCCGCAGCGCTTCGGCCGCCAGTACGTCGCCGGCTGGGACCTGCGCAACCTGCGCATGGTCGCCAACATCGGCGCGACCTTCCGCGAACGTCCTGGCGCACGCGTGCTGTCGATCGTCGGCGCCTCGCACAAGCCGTGGTTCGACCGGCTGCTGGGGCAGCTGCAGGGCGTGGAAGTCGTGGACGCGGAGCGGGTGCTCGCGGGCGAATGAACCGCGCGCGGATCGCCATCGCGCCTGAAGGCGCTCCTACATTTCTTCCGCACTTGTAGGAGCGGCTTCAGCCGCGACCGGATACCCGACGCGACCGGGCAGCGCCCGCGCCTGAAGGCGTTCCTGCATCCACGGACCGGATCAACCGCGCTGCAGCAGCCAGTCGCGCAGCACCGCGGCGCTGTTCATCTCCGGGTCGCGCGTGCCGTAGACGAGGGTGGTGCGGCCCTTGCAGAGGTATGCCTCGAGCTCGGCCACCGCGGCGGGATTCGCCGCGAGCTCCTTGCGATAGCGCAGCTTGAACTCCCCGAAGTGCTCGGCGCGATGGTCGAACCACTTGCGCAACTCCGGACTGGGCGCGATGTCCTTCAGCCACAGGTCCAGCGCCAGCGCTTCCTTCTTCACCCCGCGCGGCCACAGCCGGTCGACGAGGATGCGCGCGCCGTCGCCGCGGGCGGGCGGCTCGTAGGCGCGTTTGAGGCGGATGTCCATGCATCGAGTGTACGACGGAGGCTACTTGAAAACTGTCGCCCTGAGCGCAGCGGGCATCTTCTGCCCGATGGGTATGAAGGCGGATTCTTGCTGTGCTCGAAATGACATCTTGCCGGATGCTTCCGTTGAACCGAGCAGCGTTCCCGACTTGGATCCAAAGCGCCTGACGGGCGAATCCCTGCCTGGGCAATCGTCAGCCCTTCGGCGTCTTCGTACGAAGCGCGAGCTTGCCCTTCCGCAGCAGACGTTCTGCACGCATCACATGCGGGACGTACACACGCTTCCCGTCGAAACGGTAGAAGACGCGACAAGGCGGTTCGATGATCTGACGGTAGCGGGACCGCCCTAGTAACCGTTCTCGCGCAGCGTCAGCCGCACCTGTTCGTGCTGCGCCTGCAGTGCCGGCGAGGGCGCCTTGCCGAGCAGGCTCACGGCGACGATCGCCACCGTCGCGGCGATGAAGCCCGGCACGATCTCGTAGAGCGCACTGCCGGCATGCTTCCACAGCAGCACCGTCGCGGCCCCGGCCACCATGCCGGCGATCGCACCGTTGCGGGTCATGCGCTGCCAGAACAGCGACAGCACCACGACCGGCCCGAACGCCGCGCCGAAACCCGCCCAGGCATAGGCCACCAGCCCTAGCACGCGGCTGTCGGGGTCGCGCGCGATCCAGATCGCCAGCAGCGCCACGCCCAGCACCATCGCCCGGCCGAACCACACCAGCTCCGCGTGTCCCGCCTTCGGGCGCACGAAGCCGCGGTAGAAGTCCTCGGTCAGCGCGCTGGAGCACACCAGCAGCTGCGCCGACAGCGTGCTCATGATCGCGGCCAGGATCGCCGACAGCAGCACGCCGGCGATCCACGGGTTGAACAGCAGCTCCGACAGCGCGATGAACACGCGCTCGGGATTCGCCTCCACCGGCGCCGCGGCCTCCGGGTGCGCGGCGAACCAGGCGATGCCGAAGAAGCCGGTCGCCACCGCGCCTGCCAGGCACAGGATCATCCAGGTCATGCCGATCCGGCGCGCGCGCGGGATGGTCGCCAGGCTGTCGGCGGCCATGAACCGCGCCAGGATGTGCGGCTGGCCGAAGTAGCCCAGCCCCCAGGCCAGCGCCGAGACCACGGCGACCAGGCCGCCGGCGCCGACCCACTGCAGTCGCGCCGGATCGACCTGTTCGACCAGCGAGACGGCCTGCGCCGGTCCGCCGGCGCCGACGATCGCGAACACCGGCACCAGCAGCAGCGCGAAGATCATCAGCGTGGCCTGGATGGTGTCGGTCCAGCTGACGGCGAGGAAGCCGCCGACGAAGGTGTAGGCGATCGTCGCCACGGCGCCCCAGAACATCGCCTGCGCGTACGGCAGCCCGAACACGCTCTCGAACAGGCGCGCGCCGGCGACGATGCCCGAGGCGCAGTAGATGGCGAAGAACACCAGGATCACCAGCGCCGACAGGATCCGCAGCACGCGGCTGTGGTCCTCGAAGCGGTGGGTGAAGTAGTCCGGCAGGGTCAGCGCGTTGCGCGTGCGTTCGGTGTAGACGCGCAGCGGCCCGGCCACGTACTTCCAGTTGGCCCATGCGCCGAGGACCAGGCCGACCGCGATCCATGCTTCCGAGGCGCCGCCCAGGTAGAGCGCGCCGGGCAGGCCCATCATCAGCCAGCCGCTCATGTCCGAGGCGCCGGCCGCCAGCGCGGTGACGTAGCTGCCCAGCGAGCGTCCGCCGAGGATGTAGTCGTCGAAGGTGCGCGTGCGGCGCCAGGCGACGAAGCCGATGCCGACCATCAGCAGCAGGTAGGCGGCGAAGGTCACGAGCAGCGGCGTGCTGGCGGTCATGCGGTCGTGTTCCTGCGGTTGCGAGGGAGGCCGAGTGTGACCGAAGGCGGGGCGGCGATGCCAATGCCCGAGGGGAAAACCGGGGGCGGAGTCGACTTTCCCCATGATCGCTTTCGGTCGCCGCAGCGCTCGCGGCAAGTCGACTCCGACCCCGGTTTTCTCAGACGTGCGCGATCCACTGCCGCAGCAGCGCCTGAAGCGCGGGAATCCGCGCACGCGCGTCGGCGGCGTCGGCGAACGCCACCTGCGCGCGATCCCTGCCCAGCCATGCCAGCAGGCCGTCGGGATCGTCGATGCCCACTCCGCCCTCCGGCAGTTCGCGCGCTTTCGCGCCCAGGTGCAGGATCAACGTGATGCCGCGCTTCGCGCGCAGGTGGAACGTGGCGAAGTATTCGTGAGTGTGGAAACTCGGCGCATTCCACTTCACGCCTTCGGCGATCGCCGGATCGACCGCGAGGATCGCGCGGCGCAGCGCCTCGATGCCGGCCTTGTGCGGATGCTCGAGCCGCGCCATCAGCGCATCGACCGCGGCGCTCGTGTCGGCCACGATCGCGTGGCGCGCGGCCGAGATCTTCTTCGTCGCCACGACGATCAGTCGGGCGTCTCGTTCGCGCGGACGTAGGCGCTGGCCCGCTCCAGCTCCAGCGGACGCAGTTCGTAGAACAGGCCGTGCTCCAGTGTCGGGCTGGTCGAGAGCAGCGCCGCGGCTTCCTCCAGCGTGCGTGCGAGCACGAACCAGTAGCCCCCGACCAGTTCCTTGGTCTCGCCGAACGGGCCGTCCACGACGATGCCCTTGCGCGACACCGTCGCGCCCTCGCGCGCCAGCCGTTCGCCGGTCTTCATCCGCCCGGCGGCGATGTGGGCCTCGAGCCAGGGATAGAAGGCGTCGATCGAGGCCTGGATCGCTTCGGGCGCAGCGTCGCGCTGCCACTGGCCGCGCGAGAGGACGAGGAATTCGCGGAGATCGGAGTCCGGGGCCATGGGCGGAAGTCAGGCTTGGGAAGATGGCGCGCCTGGAGGGATTCGAACCCCCGACCAATGGCTTCGGAAGCCACTACTCTATCCGGCTGAGCTACAGGCGCGTTTTCAAGGACTTTTTTCTGCCGCTACCCGATCCGGTGCGGATTGGCCGGGTGGCGCTTTCCGCCCCGATTGTCCGGGACCGGTCTCGAAAGCCCCGGCCCTTCCATCCGGCCGGGCTGCTGGCGCGTCGCGGGGCCGGCATTGTAGCGGAAAGCGGTATCGGGCATCGGTGGCGCCGTTTCGTGCATGTACCCGTTCGATCCTGCCCGCGGGGGCACGGCGGCAGGTGTTCACCGGCGAGGCGTTTCCCGCTTCGCCCTCGCTGGTGGCCGCCGGCAGGATCGCCTTTCGCGGCAGGGGGCCCGGCACCCGCGTCTGCAACCCGACCGGCTGCGGCGGGCACATCGTGCCGGCGCTCGCGCTCCGGCCGGTGACGCAACTCCCGGACGCCGTCTCCCCGCCAGGGGCCAAGCCGGACCATTCCGCTGGAACGGCGGTGAGGCCCGTTTCGTAGGGCGAAGAGCCTTCAGAAAGGGGCCGACGGTTCGATAGAGGTGTTGATGGCATCAGAAGCGGGCACTGCCGGGCCGGCCGCGGGTCGCCTCCCCCCTGCGCATGGAGTAGGCTGGAGTGGCACGTGTCGGGCCTGGCGGGACGCCGAAGGGGGGTGACATGAGCAGCGGCATCCGGCCGGGTGATGACGGCGCGTTTGAATTCCGGGACGAACCCGGGGACGGCGAGGTCTCGGCGCCGGCCGCGCCGTTGACCGTGCTGAGCGTGGACGACGACCAGGCCTTCCAGCAGTCTCTGCGCCTGGCCCTGTCCGATTTCCGCTTCAACGACAGCCCGCTGCGGCTGCTCACCGCCTCTTCGGCCGCCGAGGCCGAGGCGCTGCTCGCCGAGCAGCCCGAGGTCTCGGCGATCCTGCTCGACGTGGTGATGGAAACCGACGACGCCGGCCTGCGCCTGGTGCGCGCGGTGCGCGAGCAGCTGGGCAACTCCGAGGTGCGGATCGTGCTGGTGACCGGGCAGCCGGGCACGGCGCCGATGCAGCAGACCCTCGAGCAGCTGGACATCAGCGACTACTGGCTCAAGACCGACCTGTACCGCGAGCGCCTGCGCGGGATCGTCACCGGCAGCCTGCGCACCTGGCGCGAGATCCGCGCCCTGGGCCGGGCCAAGCGCGGGCTGCAGCAGATCGTCCAGGCCGGGCACCAGCTGGCCGGGCTGCGCGACCTGGGCGAGTTCTCCCGGCACCTGCTGCTGGAGCTGGCCGAACTGCTGCAGGTGCCGCCGGACGGCCTGCTGTGCGTGCGCGTGGACCATCGCGACGCGCCGCCGGCCAGCGCCCGCCTGGTCGGCGCGGCCGGGCGCTTCGCGCCGCTGGCGATGCGCCCGCTGCACGACATCGACGACCCGGCGATCTGCGACCTGCTGCTGGAGGCGCTGACCCGGCGGACCGCGATCGGTACCCCGACCAGCCAGGTGCTGTTCTTCGACGGCGGCGGCCTGGCGCCGCAGGCGGCCGTGTATCTGGCCACCGAACGCTCCCTGGACGAGGGGGAGCATGAGCTGCTGCGGGTGTTCGCCACCCATGCCAATGCCGGCCTGGTGAACGTGGACCTGGCCGCACGCCTGGACCAGGTGGCCTACCAGGACAGCCTGCTGGGCATTGCCAACGGCAACGCCCTGCAGCGCGAGCTGGAGCAGGTGCTGGCGGCGCCGGCACCGCGCGGGCAGAGCCTGCTGGTGGTGGACCTGGACCAGTACACCCACGGCAGCCTGGCGCTGGGCCCGGAGCAGGGCGACCTGCTGCTGCAGCGCATGGCCGGGCGCCTGGCCCGGCTGTATCCGCCGCCGTGCATGGTCGCGCGCCTGCAGGAGGGCACCTTCGGCGTGTTCGGGCCGTCGCCGCAGCTGGCCACCGACCCGGTGGCCGCGCTGGAGCAGGGAGAGGACGACCAGGCGCTGCCGTTCCTGGGCGTGGATGCGGCCCGAGTGGATCTGGACGAATACCGCGGTTCGGCCCGCGGCGCGGTTGCCGCCGGCCTGCTGCTGCTGCGCCGCAGCCGCGCCGGCGGCGGCCATGGCGTGGCCGAATACCGCGCTGAGGTCGAACTGGAGAACCGCCAGCGCTTCCTCGAGTCGCGCGCCCTGTTCCGGGCCGTGCGCGAGGACCGGATCGCGATCGAACTGCAGCCCCAGGTGTCGCTGGAGAACGGGAGAATCGTCGGTGCCGAGGTGCTGGCGCGCTGGAACGAGGACGGGGTGCGGGTGCCGCCGGCGCGCTTCATCCCGATCGCCGAGGCCAGCGGCCTGATCGTGCCGCTGGGACAGCGGGTCATCGAACGGGCCTGCGCCGCGCTGCAGGCGATGGCGCGCGCCGGCTTCCCGGAACTGCCGGTGTCGGTGAACGTCTCGCCGCTGCAGCTGCGCCGGCGCGAGTTCGCCGAGGACCTGGCCGAACTGCTCGGCCGCCACGGCATCGCGCCGCAGCGGCTGGAGATCGAGATCACCGAAGGGGCGGTGATGAGCGACTACCAGGCCGGGCTCGAGATGCTGGCGCGGCTGCGGCGGCTGGGCTTCCCGATTGCGGTGGACGATTTCGGCACTGGCCATTCCTCGCTGCGCTACGTGCACTCGCTGCCGGTGACCCGGCTGAAGCTGGACCAGCACTTCACCGCCGAGATCGGCGCCGGCGGGGTCGAGAGCAGCGTGGCCGACATGATCATCGCCCTCGCCCGCCGCCTGGACCTGGACGTGGTCGCCGAGGGCGTGGAGACCCGGGCCCAGGTCGACTGGCTGCGCGAGCACGGCTGCCGCTGCGGGCAGGGTTACCTGTTCGCCCGGCCCGAGCCGCTGGAGGCCTTCATCGCGCGCCTGCGCGATGAACAGCGGGGCCGGTGAGCATGCGCAACCGGGCGCGAGGCATCCGGCGCCGCTGGATCGAATCGCGGGTCGCGCTGCGCGCGCATCCGCGGCGGGTGGCGCAGATGGCGTTGCCGTGGGCGCTGGGCCTGTTCCTCCTGCTGCCGCTGCTCTGGCACGAAATGGACCGGGCGGTGCAGGCCCCCGCCCGCCAGGCCGGGCTAGACGCGGTCGGCTATGCGGCCCAGTCGATGCTGCGCTGGATGGAGCGGCTGCGCGACGACACCCGCTTCCTGGCCGACCTGACCCCGCGGTTGCTGCAGTCCGGCTCGGAACCCGATTCGCCGCTGGTCGAGACCTACACCAGCTTCCTGCTGGCCGGCGGGGACTACCACAAGGTGCGCTGGATCGACCGCGACGGCCACGAGCGCCTGCGCATCGACCAGGATGCGGGCACGATCGCGCGGACGCCCGAAGACCGGCTGCAGGACAAGGCCGGACGCCCGTTCTTCGACAGCGGCGCGGCCCTGGTACCGGGGCAGGTGCACCTGTCGCCGCTGGATCTCAACGTCGAGAACGGGCGCATCGAACGGCCGCTGCGGCCGACCCTGCGCGCGTCCTCGCCCTTCCGGCGGCCCGATGGCGGGATCGGCGTGGCGGTGGTCAACTTCCATGGCGATGTCCTGCTGCAGCGCCTGCAGGCGCAGGCCCGGCATGCCGGCTTCGAGCTGTACCTGGTGCACCCCGACGGCTACTGGCTGCTCGGGCCGGAAGCGGACGACGCCTGGGGCTGGCAGCTGGACCGGCCCGAACGCACCGTCGGGCGGGTGGACGCGGGCCTGTGGCAGGCGATGCAGCGGCAGCCGACCGGCCACCGCGGGTCCTGGACCTTCTCCACCCTGCGGGCGGAATGGGCCGGCAGCGAGGGCGACCTGCTGGCCCACGCCGATCCCTCGCTGGGGCAGCTGCGGCTGCTGGTGCGCCGGCACACCCCGGTCGACGCGCGCTGGAAATGGATGCTGGCCGGGCTGGCGCTGGCCGGCGCCGCCCTGATCGCGCTGATGCTGCTCGGCCAGGCGCGCGGCCTGGAGCGCGAGGCCGTCTACGTGCGTCGCCTGCGCCGGGCCAACCAGGCCCTGCTGCAGGCCAACGAACGCCTGCAGGTGGCCCAGGACGAATTGACCCGGGCGCAGCGGCTGTCCTCGCTGGGCCTGATGGTCGCGGGCGTGGCGCACGAGCTGAACACGCCGCTGGCCAGCGCCCGCCTGGCGCTGAGCACCGTGCACACCGGGGTCTCCTCGCTCGAACGCCAGGTCCAGGCAGGGCTGCGCAGGTCGGAGCTGGACGGGTTCCTCGCCTCGGCCCACGACGCCTGCGCGCTGGCCGACGCCGAACTGCGCCGCACCTCGGCCCTGGTCCAGCGCTTCAAGCAGGTGGCGGTGGACCGCGCCTCGCTGGAGCGCCGCCGCTTCGACCTGGACGAGATCGTGCTCGATGCCGATCCGCGCCTGCGCCGCGGGGAGCCGGTGGACGGCATCGCCCTGGCGCTGGACCTGGAGCCGGACGTGGCGATGGAGACCTACCCCGGCCCGCTGGAGCAGGTGGTGGCCAACCTCCTGGCCAATGCCCTGCTGCATGGCTATCCCGAGGGCGGCCCGGGCCGGGTCCGGATTGCCGCCCGCGCCGACGGCCCCGACCACGCCTGCATCGAGGTCGCCGACGGCGGCCACGGCATCGCGGCCGGGAACCTGGCGCGGGTGTTCGAGCCGTTCTTCACCACCCGCCGCAACCGCGGCGGCACCGGGCTGGGCCTGCACATCGTCCACCAGATCGTGACCGAAGTGCTGGGCGGCACGATCGAGGTGCGCAGCCGGCGGGCCGGAGACGAAGGCCGCGAGCCGCCTGGGACCGTGTTCACTGTGCACATTCCCCGGGCCGGCCCCGACCGCCCCGCGCCCCGGTAATCGTCGGATAGGCCCGCTCCCGCCATTGGCTGCACGGGGAGCGGGCCTATCCGACATGCTGCCGAAATCGAGGCGGTGGTGCATGCCGTCGGCGGACTGGACGGCATGCGCACCCCTGGTGCGCGGTGACATTCCGCCCGATCCCACGGAACTGCAGGTGCTCTCGCGCGCCTCGGCCAGCGGTGGGCGTCGCTGGCCACGCCGTGCGGCCCGGCGATCATCGACACCCCGCCGATCCCTCCCGGTGACCGGCGCCGCGCCGGTCGCCAGTCGCATCGGTTCGAAGCTGCCGGTTGCGCGCTCGGGCGTGAACCAGACCAAGGAGATCGCGCTGACCTCGCAGTGGTCCGAACACAATGGCGTGCAGGCGGAGCGCAATCTTCAACGCGGTGGCGCAGCGAGCGACCGGGTGCGGCAGCGACGGCTCACGGACGGTTCCGGCGAGCAAGGCGTGATCCACCGGCGCGCACGCGCGCGCCGGCATCGCGGTCGCACCGGAACTGCCTGCGTTGCGCGCACGGAGGCACTCCGGCGAGTTCGACTTGCTACGCTGACGCGATGTCCTACGAACGCTATGCCGCTCCCCTCCCGCCGCCGCCGCCCTGGCGCCGCCGGCTGGGGCTGTACTGGAAGCTGGTCCGCGGCGACCGCCCGATCGGCTGGCTGCTGCTGCTGTGGCCGACGTGGTGGGGACTGTGGATCGCCGCCGACGGCGTGCCGCCGCCGTGGACATTGTTCGTGTTCAGCGCGGGCGTGTGGCTGACGCGCTCGGCCGGCTGCGTGATCAACGACTACGCCGACCGCTGGCTCGATCCGCAGGTCGAACGCACGAAGGACCGCCCGCTGGCGACCGGCGCGGTGTCGGGGCGCGAGGCGCTGGCGGTGTTCGCGGTGCTGATGCTGGCCGCGTTCGCGCTGGTGCTGACGATGAACCGGCTGACGGTGCTGATGAGCGTGGTCGGCGTGGTCCTCGCCGCCAGCTATCCCTATCTCAAGCGCTACACCTACCTGCCGCAGGTGTACCTGGGCATGGCCTTCGGCTGGGGCATCCCGATGGGCTTTGCGGCGGTGCAGGGCGAGGTGCCGCCGGTGGCCTGGGTGCTGTACGTGGCCAACATCTTCTGGGCGACGGCCTACGACACCTGGTACGCGATGGTCGACCGCGACGACGACATCCGCATGGGCGCGAAGTCGACCGCGATCCTGTTCGGCGAGCTCGACCTGGTCGCGCAGGGCGTGCTGTACGCGATGACGTTCGCGGCGCTGGCGCTGGTGGGGCGCGAGGCCGGGCTGGGTGGGGCCTACTGGTACGGGCTCTGCGCGGCGGCGCTGCTGGTGGTGTGGGAGTTCTTCCTCGCGCGCCATCGCGACCGCGACGCCTGCTTCCGCGCGTTCCTGCACAACCACTGGGTGGGGGCGGCGATCTTCGCGGGGATCGCGATCGACTACCTGCGCTGATGGCGCGCCGCGGCGGCTTCGCACAGGTGCCTGGACCGGATCGGGTGGCGCGGGATGATCGTTGGCTGGCGGCTTGCCCCCACCCCAGCCCTCCCCCGCAGGCGGGGGAGGGAGCCGGAAGCCGCTGCTTTTAGCCCCCTCCCCCGCCTGCGGGGGAGGGTTGGGGTGGGGGCCCGCGCGCAGACCGGTCCCGCGAATCCTCACGGAACCCGAGCGCAGACCCACGCGTCCACCCGCCGCACCCCGGCCCGCCGCAGCGCCTTCGCCGCCGCATGCAGGGTCGCGCCGGTCGTCATCACGTCGTCGACGAGCACCAGGTGCCCGGGCAGGACGGCGCGCGTGTCGATGGCGAACGCGCCGCGCAGGTTGCGCTTGCGCGCCGGAGCGCCCAGCTCCGACTGCGGCGCGGTCCCGCGTCCGCGAACCAGCGTACCGGTCAATAGCGGAAGGCCCAGCGCGCGCGACAGCGGCTTCGCCAGCTCCAGCGCCTGGTCGTAGCCGCGCCGGCGCAGGCGCGCGCGGTGCAGCGGCACCGCCAGCAGGGCGTCGGGGCGCGGCAGCGCCGCCAAGCGCTCGGCCATGCAGCCCGCGAGCAGCCGGCCCGCTGCGAGGTCGCGGTGGAACTTGAAGCGCGGCAGCAGCCGGTCCAGCGGGAAGCCGTAGACGAAGGCGGCATGCGCTTCCTGCAGCGGCGGGGACCGGCGCAGGCACTCGCCGCAGATTTCGCCGGGTGCGGCCAGCGGCACCGCGCATCGCAGGCAGGCGGCCTGGTTCCAGGGCAGGCTCGCCGCGCAGGCGCGGCACAGGTCGGCACCGGGCGGCGCGGCTTCGCGGCAGACCAGGCACCGCGGCGGACACAGCCGCACGCCGAGCCGCCGCCACCAGCCGTCAACCGGGACGGGGTCGGTTCGGTTGACAGGCCCGGGCATGCTTTCCAGACTGCCCGGCCAGGCCCCGCCCGTCCGTCAGGGAACCCCGATGTCCGCCGTCAGCCCGCTCCGCCCCGCGACCGTCCCGCCCGCCGGCGACGCGCCCCTGCGCCACGACTGGAGCCTGCGCGAGGTCGAGGCCCTGCTCGACCTGCCGTTCCCCGAGCTGCTGTACCGCGCCGCCGAGGTGCACCGCCGCCACTTCGATCCGTCCGAAGTCCAGGTCAGCACCCTGCTGTCGGTCAAGACCGGCGGCTGCCCGGAAGACTGCGCCTACTGTCCGCAGGCGCAGCGCTACCACACCGGGGTCGAGGCCACGAAGCTGATGTCGACCGAGGCGGTGGTCGAGAAGGCGAAGCAGGCGAAGGCCGCCGGCGCGTCTCGCTTCTGCATGGGCGCGGCCTGGCGCTCGCCCAGGGACCGCGACATCCCCAAGGTCGCGGCGATGATCCGCGAGGTGAAGGCGCTGGGGCTGGAAACCTGCGCCACCCTCGGCATGCTCAGCGGCGAACAGGCGACCGCGCTGCGCGCCGCCGGCCTCGACTACTACAACCACAACATCGACACCGATCCGGAGCTCTACGGCGACATCATCCACACCCGCGAACTCCAGGACCGGTTCGACACGCTCGGGCACGTGCGCGACGCCGGCATGAAAACCTGCTGCGGCGGCATCGTCGGCATGGGCGAGACCCGGCGCCAGCGCGCCGGCTTCCTGCGCACCCTGGCCAACCTGCCGGCGCACCCGGACTCGGTGCCGATCAACCGGCTGGTGCAGGTCGAAGGCACGCCGCTGCACGGCACCCAGGCGCTGGATCCGTTCGAATTCGTGCGCACCATCGCGGTTGCGCGCCTGCTGATGCCGCACTCTATGGTCCGACTCTCTGCGGGGAGAGAGGACATGAGCGATGAACTGCAGGCGCTGTGCTTCAGCGCCGGGGCGAACTCGATCTTCTACGGCGAAAGGCTGCTCACCACAGGCAATCCGGACACCGGGCGTGACCTGGCGCTGTTCGCGCGCCTGGGCCTGCGGCCGATGCAGGTGACGGTCGATGCCGAAGGCCACGACCACGGTGGCACCGTACATGCGGACATCTCGGCGGAGCTCGACGCAAGCATCTCGGCAAGGCTCGATGCGGGCATCCCGGCGAAGCCCGATGCAGGTGTCGTCGATGCGTCTCCCGACGCCGGGCAACGGTGCGCGGCCGCGGGCCACGGCTGACGGGAGCACGCCATGCCAGTGGAACGCCCCGACCTGCATGCCCGCGTGGTCGCGCAGCGCGAACAGCGCAACGCCGACGCCGGACGGCGCGCGCGCCGCGAAGTGCTGCGCCGCGACGGCGTGCACTGCGAAGTCGTCGACGCGCAGGGCGCCACCCGCAAGCTGCTGAACTTCTGCAGCAACGACTACCTCGGCCTGTCGCAGCATTTCGCCGTGGTCGGCGCGCTGCAGGACGCGGCATCGCGCGACGGCGCCGGCGGCACCGCCTCGCATCTGGTCTGCGGCCACCACGCCGTGCACGGCGCGCTCGAGCGCGAGATCGCCGACTGGCTCGAAGTCCCGCGCGCGCTGTTGTTCGGCAGCGGCTACCTCGCCAATCTCGCGGTGCTGCAGTCGCTGCTCGGCGACGACGACCTGTGCGTTCAGGACCGCCTCAACCACGCCAGCCTGATCGATGCCGCGCGGCTCGCGGGCTGCCGCCTGCGCCGCTATCCGCACAGCGATGTCGAAGGCGCGCTGCGCCAGCTGCGCAGCATGGCCGAGGGCGCGGCGATGCTGGCGACCGATGGCGTGTTCAGCATGGACGGCGACGTCGCGCCGCTGCGCGAACTAGCGGTCGCCGCGCGCGTGCAGCAGGCGCTGCTGTACGTCGACGATGCGCACGGCATCGGCGTGGTCGGCCCGGACGGACGCGGCTCGGTCGCGGCGGCGGGCCTGGACGTCGCCTCCGCGCCGCTGCGCCTGGCCACGCTCGGCAAGGCGCTGGGCGGCTACGGTGCGGTGGTCGCGGGCGACGCGGACCTCGTCGACCACCTCGCCGAAACCGCGCGTCCCTACGTCTACACCACCGCACTGCCGCCGGCGCAGGCCGCGGCAGCGCTCGCGGCGGTGAAGCTGGCGCGGCGCGAACACTGGCGGCGCGAGCGATTGCAGGAGCTGGTGCAGCGCTTCCGCGCGCGCGCCGAGCGCCAAGGCCTGCAGCTGCTGGCGTCGGATACGCCGATCCATCCGGTGCTGTGCGGCAGCAATGCCAACGCGCTGGCGATGTCGGCCTCGCTCGAGCGCGACGGCTACTGGGTCGCCGCGATCCGCCCGCCGACGGTGCCGGAGGGGCAGGCGCGTCTGCGGATCACCTTCACCGCCGCGCACGAGCCGGTGCAGGTCGATGCGCTGGCCGATGCGCTGGCCAGCGCCCGCGATCGCGCCGTCGATTCCGCGCCCAGCCGCGTCGCATGACCCGCCTCGATGGACGCGGCCGCGTCGCGCTGGCGGCGGTCGGCCTGGCGCTGTTGTCGGCGCTGTTCTTCACCATGACCTACGTGCTCAATCGCGCCAGTGCGACGGGCGGCGGCCACTGGGCGTGGCTGGCGTCGCTGCGCTACCTGATCACGCTGCCGCTGATGCTGCCGCTGATGCGATTCCAGGGCGGGATGCGCCCGGTGCTGCGCGCGATCGCGGCGCATCCGTGGGCCTGGCTGCGCTGCGCCGGGATCGGCTTCGTGCTGTTCTACGTACTGCTGTCGTTCGCCGCGTCGAGCGGGCCGTCGTGGCTGGTCGCCGGCTCGTTCCAGTTCACGGTGATCGCGGGGATGCTGTGCGCGCCGCTGCTGTACCGCGACGCGCGCCGGCGCATTCCGCCGGCGGGGCTTGCGGTGGCGGCGCTTATCTTCGCCGGCGTGCTGACGATGCAGTTCGGCCACGCCAGCGGCGCGCTCGATCGCGCGGCCTGGATCGCGCTGGGCTGCGTGCTGGTCTCGGCGATCGCCTACCCGCTCGGCAACCGCCTGCTGCTGCTGCACCTGGAGCGCAGTGGCGAGGCGCTCAACGCCACCCAGCGCGTGTTCGGCCTGACCCTGGCGAGCCAGCCGCTGTGGTTCGCGGTCGCGGCATACGCCGCGTTCAGCGCGGGGCCGCCGACGATGGCGCAGGTGTGGCTGGCCGCCGGCGTGGCGCTGTCGGCGGGCGTGGTCGCGACCATCCTGTTCTTCCAGGCCACCGGCATGGTCCGCGACCAGCCGCTGGCGCTGGGCGCGGTGGAGGCGATGCAGGGCGCGGAAGTGGTGTTCGCGGTGCTGCTGGGCGTGCTGCTGCTGGGCGAGGCGTGGCCGCGCGGCACGACGCTGGCCGGCGCGGCGATCGTGGTCGCCGGCATCGTCGCCTTCGCCTGGGTGGTCGCGCGCCCGGCCGCGGGCAGCGGGCGCGAGACGCAGGCATTGCGCACGGACAAGGGCGCATGAACGCACTGCACGTCGACACCACCGGCCGCGGGCCGGACCTGGTGCTGCTGCACGGCTGGGCGATGCACGCGGGCGTGTTCGCCGGCCTCGCCGAACGCCTGGCGTCGCGCTTCACCCTGCACCTGGTCGACCTGCCCGGGCACGGGCACAGCCGGGACAGCGCGCTGCCGCTGGCGCTCGAGCCCGTCGTCGACGCGCTCGTCGCGCGCGTGCCGCGGGCGCCGTGGGTGGGCTGGTCGCTCGGTGGGCTGTTCGCGCTGCACGCGGCGGCGACGCGGCCGGACGCGCTGCCGGGCCTGGCGATGCTGTGCGCGAGCCCGCGCTTCGTGCGCGGCGGCGACTGGCCGCTGGGCATGTCGCCGGAGATCTTCCGCGGCTTCGCGCTGGGCCTGCGCAGCGACTATCGCGCGACGCTGGAGCGCTTCATCGCGCTGGAGGCTTTCGGCTCGGACGATGCGCGCCGCGAGATGCGGCTGCTGCGCGACGAGGTGTTCGCGCGCGGCGAGCCGGCCGCGCACGTGCTGGCCGACGGGCTCGGCCTGCTCGAAACGAGCGACCTGCGCGACGCGCTGCCGTCGCTGCCGATGCCGACGCTGTGGCTCGGCGGACGCCGCGACCGCCTGGTCGATCCGCGCGCGATGCGGGCGGCGGCCGAACGCGTGCCGCGGGCGGAGGTGGTGGTGGTCGAACACGCCGGGCACGCGCCGTTCCTCACGCATGTCGACGAAGTCGCCGGCGCGCTGGAAGGATTCGCCGACGTCGTGCACGGTGGCGCGCGATGAGGCGGCCCGCCGCGCCGGTGTTCGACGCGCGCCAGGTGCGCCGCGCGTTCTCGCGCGCGTCGGCCGGCTACGAGTCGGCGGCGCAGCTGCAGCGCGAGGTCGAGGCGCGCCTGCTGGAATCGCTGGACTTCCTCGCGCTGTCGCCCGAACGCGGCGAGCGCTGGTCGCCCGGGGTCGTGCTGGATGTCGGCAGCGGCCCCGGCCACGCCTCGCGGGCGATGCACAGGCGCTGGCCGAAGGCGCGCGTCGTCGCGCTCGACCTGTCGTTGCCGATGCTGCGCGAGGCGGCGCCGCGCGAGGGCCGGGGGCTCCGGGAAACGCTGGGGCTGCGGCGTCCGCTCGATCGCGTCTGCGCCGACCTGCGCGCGCTGCCGCTGGCCGACGCCAGCGTCGACGTGCTGTTCTCGAATCTGTGCCTGCAGTGGATCGAGGACCTGCCCGCCGCCTTCGCCGGTTTCCGCCGCGTGCTCAAGCCCGGCGGCCTGCTGCTGTGCTCGACCTTCGGGCCGGACACGCTGTGGGAGCTGCGCGAGGCCTTCGCCCGCGCCGACGACGCGCCGCACGTCAGTCCCTTCGCCACGATCGCGCAGTTCGGCGACGCGCTGATGCACGCCGGCTTCCGCGATCCGGTGCTCGACCGCGACCTGCTGCTGCGCGGCCACCCCGACCTGCCGGCGCTGATGCGCGAACTGCGCGCGATCGGCGCGACCAACGCGCTGCACGCGCGCCGGCACACGCTCACCGGCCGCGCGCGCTTCGCGGCGGCGGCGGCGGCGTACGAGCCGCTGCGCGGCGCAGGACTGCCGGCGGAGCAGGGCGCGCAACTGCCGGCAAGCTGGGAAGTGATCACCGCGATGGCCTGGGCGCCGGAGCCCGGCGCGCCGATCCGCGAGGCCGGCGGCGAGATCGCGAGTTTTCCGGCGGACCGCATCAGGGTGCGCCGGCGGGGTTGAGCGGGTCGGCTTCGGTGGCCCCCACCCCAGCCCTCCCCCGCAGGCGGGGGAGGGGGCAAGGACAGTCGCCCGCTTTTGGCTCCCTCCCCCGCCTGCGGGGGAGGGCTGGGGTGGGGGCCCGCGCCCGACGACAACCCCGATTCAGACCGCCGACCCTAGACTCGCGCCGATCCCGTCATCGAGGACGTTCCGTTGAAACCGCTGCTCGCCGCCCTGTGCCTGACCCTGCTGCCGCTGGCCGGCGTGCATGCGCAATCCTCGCGCATCGACCTGTCCGGCATCGATCCGATCGAGGTCATCGCCGGCGCCAATGACGTGCTGCTGCGCGCACCCGACGACGACATCGATCGGCTGTTCAAGGCCGTGCACGCCGCATCGCGCAACGACGGCGAGGCGCGCGGCCTGTGCGAACTGTTCGAACCCGACGCCGACCGCAGCCTGATGGGCCTGCAGCGCGCGGCGAACGCGCTCGGCGAAGCCAGCCGCGTGCGCTTCGTCGAGGCGGTGGCCGCGGTCGCGGTCAACGGCCTGCAGGGCCAGCGGCAGGCCTACGATCCCGCGGTCGGCGAGCAGGCGCTGAAGGCCGCGACGGTGACCGGGATGATGCTGCACGACGGCTTCCTGCTCGGCCTCTCCGGCACCGGCCGCGACGCCGCCAGCCGCGACGCGCGCTGCACCGCGTTCCGGCAGCTGGTCGACGTGCTCGACGGCTTCAGCCTCGGCGAGCGCGTCGCCGCGACCCGCTACCTGCTCAGCGAAGGACTCGCGCGCTACGGCGGCGAGCTCTGAAAGACCCCGTCGATCCGAGGCAACGGTTGTAGGAGCGCCTTCAGGCGCGACTGCTTTCCCGGCGCCGTCGAACTCCGGTCGCGGCTGAAGCCGCTCCTGCAGCAGATGCACGGGATCAGTCGAGCGATGCCGGCCGCCGCGGCAGTTCCCTGCGCGGCACGGGCATGTTGCGCACGGGCATCGGACGCGATTGCGCCGGCGCCGGTACCGCGCCTTGCCGCGGCGGCGCCAGCGGCTGGCTGCCCACGCTGCGTCGCCGCGGTCCGGGCGCCTGGTACACCCGCACGTAGTCCACGTACATCCGCTGCGGGAATACGCTGGCCGCATTCGGACTGCCGGGCCAGTCGCCGCCGACCGCGACGTTGAGCAGCAGGAAGAAGGGCTGGTCGAACACCCAGGCCCCGCGCGCCTCGACCTGCGCGCGGGTGACGCTGTAGAACGGCTGGTCGTCGACGAACCAGCGGATGCCGTTCGCGTCCCACTCCACCGCATAGACGTGGTAGGCCGCATCGGCGGCGTGGCGCAGGTCGTGGGTGCCCGAGAACGGCGTGTTGCCCGAATAGCCCGGCCCGTGCAGCGCGCCATGGGTCAGCGTGGGCTCGGAGCCGATGTGTTCCATGATGTCGATCTCGCCGCTCTGCGGCCAGCCGACCTGGCCGATGTCCGCGCCCAGCATCCAGAACGCGGGCCAGATGCCCTGCGTCTGCGGCAGGCGGATGCGCGCCTCCATCCGGCCGTACTGGAACTCGTGCTTGTCGAGCGTGATCATGCGGCTGGAGCTGTACTGGCAGCTGCCGTACCAGCAGCTTGCGCCGGCAGGCGCACCGCGGCGCGCCTCGATCACCAGCACGTTGCTGCCGGCCATGGCGTCGTACTGGATGAAGGCGTTCTGGCCGTTCGTGTAGTACTGCAGCTCGTTGTTGCCCCAGCCGCCGCCGCCGGTTTCGAAGGTCCAGTTGCCGAGGTCGGTGCTGTCGAACTCGTCGGACCAGACCGGCGTGGCGGCCGCGGACTGCACGATCGGCACGGCGTGGCGGGCGAGGGCGGGTTTCCCCGGGAGTCCCGTGGCCGAGGTCGTCGGCGTGGCGGCGACCGCGAGGCAGCACAGCGCGGAAGCGAGGAAACGGAACGAAGCGACCGTGCGTTGCATGCGCTCTCCCTTGTCGACGCGAAACTGCGGGGTTGCCGCGAATGCCGGCGCGGTGCGCATTGCGCCGGCCCGTTCGAAGCTGCGGCCGTTCAGCCCATGCGCGCGATCTTACCGGTCCTGCACCGCGATATCCGAACCCGTCGTCCCGGGCCCTTCGGTCTCGCCCGGGACAAGCCCCGCGGGGGATCTGCGTTTCGGGCGATCCGACGGCACGTCCAGAAGCAGCGTTCAGCGCACCTGGCGCAGCCAGTCCTCGAGGTTGTAGTAGTTGGTCACGCGCTTGATCCTGCCCGCGCCGCCCTCGGCGAATTCGATTCCGAAAAACGCCCCGCCCGGCAGCACGTAGCGCTGGCCGCGTGCGGGCGGAAGTCCTTCGTCGGCGACGAGGTACTCGCCGTGCACCACGTACTCGGCGGCGGCGCGCGTGCCGTCGGCGGTCGCCATCACCGCGATGTCGCGCAGCTGCTCGCGGTAGCTGCGGTCCATGCGCCGCAGGAACGCGGCAAAGGCGTCGCGACCGGTTTCGCGAGGGCCCTCGTTGAGGTCGTGCACCACGTCGTCGGCGAGCAGCGACAGCATGCCGTCCCAGTCGCCGCGGTTGAATGCGGCGTAGTAGGCAAGCACCAGTTCGGTGCCGCGGTCGTGGAGGCGGTTGCCGTCGATGCGCATCGTGTGCTCCCTGCGGCGCGTCGGTCCGCGCATGCGCATGATATCGATATTTGTAGGTGCAACTGTCTGATCCTTCCCCGGCTTGCGGAGGAAGGTTGGATGGAGCGAGGCGCATGGCGCCGGACTTTCGCAGCGAAAAAGCGCCCCACACCAACCCTCCATCCGTAAAGGGCGCAATGCCCCGCAAGCGGGGGAGGGGGCTGACGGCCCTACTGCGGCCGGACGAACAGGTCGCGGTGGAAGAAGTACACCTCGCGCGCGAGGAACTCCCAGCGCGTGCGCAGCGAGCGGAAGCGCGTGCTCGGCGTCGGCGAGCCGAGCGCGTCGATGCCCATGCCGCGGCAAAGCCGCAGCGCGCGCGCCATGTGCAGCGGGTCGCTGACCACGATCGCGCGCTTCAGGCCGTGCTCCTGCATCAGCCGCCGCGCCTCGAGCAGGTTCTGGTAGGTGGTCTGCGAGGTCGATTCGATCAGGATCGCGTCCTCGGGGATGCCCTCGCGGATCGCATAGCGCCGCGCCACCTGCGATTCGGCGAAGCGCGCGCCGCCGCCGCCGTAGCCGCCGGTGAAGAGCAGGGTGCCGGCGAAGCCACTGCGGTACAGGTCCAGGCCGTGCTCGATGCGCGCCTTGAACACCGGCGACGGCGTCGCGTCGTAGGCGGCGGCGCCGAGCACGATGATGGCGTCGGCCTTCGCCGCCTGGTCGCGCTCGCCCACCCAGGTGATCCACGCCGCGACGCCGGCCAGCCACAGCGCGCACAGCAGCAGCAGCCGTAGCAGCAAGCGCGGCAGGCGCCGGCCGCCGGTGCGCTGCCGTTTCAATGCGCCACCCACGGCAGCCGGTCGGGATCGACGTTGCCGCCCGAAAGCACGATGCCGACGCGGCGCCCCGCGAAGCGTTCGCGGTGGCCGAGCACGGCTGCCAGCGCGATCGCCGATGAGGGCTCGACCAGTAGCTTCAGCCGCTCCAGCAGCAGGCGCATCGCCGCGACGGTGGCGTCGTCGTCCACCGCCAGCACCTGCGCGCGGTGTTCGCGCAGGATGCGGAAGTTCGGCTCGCCGAGGGTGCCGCGCAGGCCGTCGCAGATGGTTTCGGGCACGAAATCGGTGACGCGCTCGCCGTGCTGCAGCGACAGCAGCGTCTCCGCGGCGCCGGCGGGTTCGGCGAGCACCAGTTCCACCGCGGGTGCGAGGCCGGCGAGCGCGATCGCGGTGCCGGAGGCCAGGCCGCCGCCGCCGACCGGGACCACCACCACGTCCAGGTCCGGTGCCTCGCCGAGCAACTCCAGCGCGACCGTCCCCTGGCCGGCGATCACCCGTGGATCGGCATAGGGATGCACCGGCGTGGCGCCGCTGGCGCGCTGGACCTCGGCGCAGGCGGCCTCGCGCGCGGCGATGGTGGGCGCGCAGCGGTGCAGCACCGCGCCCTGGTCCGCGATCAGCGCCAGCTTCGTACGCACCGCCCCGTCCGGCACGACCACATGGCACGGGATCCCGCGCAGCCGCGCGGCCAGCGCCAATGCGGCGCCGTGGTTGCCGGAAGAATGGGTGACCACGCCGTTCGCGGCGAGGGCTGCGTCCAGCGAAAACACTGCGTTGCAGGCGCCGCGGAACTTGAACGCGCCGCCGTGCTGCAGGCATTCGGCCTTGAACGCGAGCGTGCAGCCCGCGTCCGCATCGAGCGCAGCGGCGCGCAGCACCGGGGTGGCCCGTGCGTGTGGCGCGATGCGCGCCGCTGCATCCAGCACGTCGTCGAACTGCGGGAGCGGCGCGTCCGGGGGCATGTCGAAAGACTATCCGATCGCCACGATACCGTGTTCAGCTAGCGGAACCGCGGGCCCGGACGATTAAGCACGGATTCAATGCCCCGGGCCGATGCTGCAGGTGTTGTACGAACAGGGGCTCGTCATGATCCGCAAGTTGTTGATCCCGCTGGTGGCCGCGGCCGCGCTGTCGGGCTGTGCCAGCGACTACTACTACCGTGGCCACGGCGGCGGCGACTATTACTACGGCAGCCCCGGTTCCGCGACCTATTACGGCGCGCCCTACAGTTCCCTGGGCTACGGCTATGGCAGCTATGGCGGCTGGTACGGCGGCATCGGCTACGGCCATGGATACGGCTACGGGTCGCCCTACCGGTACGGCTATGGCCCCCGCTACGGGTACTCGCCTTACTACGGCTGGCCGTACTACTACTACCGCCCGCGCCCGCAGCGTCCCCCGCACCGGCCGGAAACGCCCGAACCGCCACAGGCGGTGGAGCGTGGCACCGGTGGCCGCCAGCCGCCGCGCCGCGTCGCCGTTCCGCAGCCGCAGCCGCAGCAGGCGCAGCCGATCCGCCGCAACAGCGGCCAGCCGCTGATGCGGTCGCCGCGTCCGGTCGAGGCCGTGCCGCAGGAGCGGGCCGTCCAGCGCCTGCCGTCGCGGCCGCTGGCGCCGATGCCGGCGCCGCGGGCCGAAACCGCGCCGGCGCCCCAGCCGCGGATGTCGGCACCCCGGGCCGCGCCCCAGCCCCGCAGTGCGCCGCGGGCACCCCGGATGGAATCTTCGGAACGAGGCCGCCGTCAAGAAGATTAGGCCGCAAACCCCTTGCATGGCGGGCGGGCGGAGTTCAAGCTACGCGAACTGACCGGTTGCGTCGGAATTCGACGTATCAGGTCCGGAACGACAAAAGTTTTCGCTTGTCGACACCCGGCGGGGGATACCGGATCCCCCCTGTTCCGCTCCCGCCGGGCGTCGGCGCCTCTCGTGGACACCCTCCCGAGGCGCCGGGCCCCGCCCCTTTCGCCGGGGCCCACCCAAAAGAATGGGGCCGGATGTCCCCCGACATCCGGCCCCTTTGCTTCCCCGGGTTGTGCATGGCCAGCCCTGTTCCAATCTCCGGCCGCGCCCCCCTTGACGCTTGCCAGCCCGGGTGCGAAGTGGATGCACGCAGGAAGCGTGCCAACCTTCGCCCTGCCCGCGCTCGGCTTGTCCCTACCCAGCCCTTTCCCCGCGGGCGGGGAAGGGAGCAGAACGCCGCGGCTTTTAGCCCCCTCCCCCGCCTGCGGAGGAGGGCTGGGGTGGGGGGCCAATCGCCCTCGGCATCGGATCCCATCGCGGCACGAACCAGCCACCTACCTGGACCAAGAACCGATAATCGCGCCATGACCCCGGATTTCCATCGCTACGACGTGATCGTGATCGGCGGCGGCCACGCCGGCACCGAGGCCGCGCTGGCGTCGGCGCGTGCGGGTGCGCGCACGCTGTTGCTCACGCACAGCCTGGAGACGGTCGGCGCGATGAGCTGCAACCCGGCCGTCGGCGGCATCGGCAAGGGGCACCTGGTCCGTGAAATCGATGCGCTCGGCGGGGTCATGGCGAAGGCGGCCGACGCGGCCGGCATCCAGTGGCGCCGGCTCAACGCTTCGAAGGGGCCGGCGGTGCGCGCGACGCGCTGCCAGGCGGACCGTTCGCTGTATCGGGCCTTCATCCGCCGCGCCGTGGAGTTGCAGCCGAACCTGACCGTGTTCCAGTCCGCCGTCGACGACCTCGTCATCGACGGCGACACCGTGCGCGGCGCGATCACCAGCACCGGCCTGCGCTTCGAAGCGCCCGCGGTGGTGCTGACCGCCGGCACCTTCCTCGCGGGCAAGGTGCATATCGGCCAGACGCAGTACGCCGCCGGGCGCATGGGCGATCCGCCGGCGACCACGCTTGCGGCGAAGCTGCGCGAGCGTCCGCTCAAGGTCGACCGGCTCAAGACCGGCACGCCGCCGCGCATCGACGGGCGCTCGCTCGACTACGCGGCGATGACCGAGCAGCCCGGCGACGACCCGCGTCCGGTGTTCTCGTTCACGGGCTCGCGCGACGACCATCCGGCGCAGGTGTCGTGCTGGATCACGCACACCACCGAACGCACCCACGAGATCATCCGCGGCGCCCTGCACCGCTCGCCGATGTACTCCGGCCAGATCGAGGGTATCGGCCCGCGCTACTGCCCGAGCATCGAGGACAAGGTGGTGCGCTTCGCCGAGAAGGCCAGCCACCAGATCTTCGTCGAGCCCGAGGGGCTGGACGTGGTCGAGATCTATCCCAACGGCATCTCCACCTCGCTGCCGTTCGACGTGCAGCTGGCGCTGGTGCGTTCGATCACCGGGTTCGGAAACGCGCACATCACGCGCCCCGGCTACGCGATCGAATACGACTTCTTCGATCCGCGCGGGCTGAAGACTTCGCTCGAAACCAAGGCGATCGCCGGCCTGTTCTTCGCCGGCCAGATCAACGGCACCACCGGCTACGAGGAAGCCGCCGCGCAGGGCTTGCTCGCCGGCGTCAACGCCGCGCGCTTCGTGCGCGGGCTCGAGGCCTGGTCGCCGCGCCGCGACCAGGCCTACCTCGGCGTGCTGGTCGACGACCTGATCACGCACGGCACCTCCGAGCCCTACCGCATGTTCACCTCGCGCGCCGAATACCGGCTGCAGCTGCGCGAGGACAACGCCGACCTGCGGCTCACGCCCCTGGGGCGCGAACTGGGGCTGGTGGACGACGCGCGCTGGGCGCGCTTCGAGGCCAGGCGCGAGGCGATCGAACGCGAGACTCGGCGCCTCGGCGCGCTGTGGGCCTCGCCGAACAATCCCGCGGGGCGCGAGGCGGTGGCGACGCTCGGCATCGAACTCAGCCGCGAGAACAGCGCGCTCGACCTGCTGCGCCGGCCGGAGCTGGACTATGCCAGGCTCGCTTCGCTGCCTGCGTTCGCGCCGGACGTGCCGGTGGACGCCGACGTGGCCGAGCAGGTCGAGATCGAGACGAAGTACGCCGGCTACCTGCAGCGCCAGCGCGACGAGATCGCGCGCCAGCAGCGCAACGAAGACACGAAGGTGCCTGACGACTTCGATTACGCGCAGGTGCGCGGGCTGTCGGCCGAACTGCTGCAGAAGCTCGAACGCGTGCGCCCGCAGACGGTGGGGCAGGCGCAGCGCATCCCCGGCATGACGCCGGCGGCGGTATCGCTGCTGCTGGTGCACCTGGAGCGCAATCGCCGCAACCGCGTCGCCTGAAGCGTGGTTGTCGCGGCCGCGTCGCCCGGCGCGGCTGCCGTTTCCAGAGGTCTTGTCCGAACGCCGTCCCGGGTACGGCGACCGCGCGCCATGTCTCGCCAACCCCGGACCTGATCCGGGAACGGATCTCGCCTGCCACCATTGCATGGGGCGCAGCGGCAGTTGCCCGCTGCGCTTGGGATGGCCCGGCATGACCGTTCATCGAGGGCTTTGCGCTTCAGGCGGGAGGCGGCGCATGGCCGTCGTGGCGCACCCGGGGCGCCGACTTCCTCAATCGGCATCCGGATGCCGCTCGCGCCAGCGCGCGAGCCGTTCGCGGTAGTGCTGCAGCTGGTCGGCGTACAGGTCGTAGACGCAGGGATCGCAGCCGCTTTCGCAGCAGTCCGAAGGCAGCGGCGGCTCGGGCGGGACCGGACGCGGGTCGTCGTCGGGGTTGGCGGGTGCGTTCAGCGTTCGTTTCCGGGAAGGATGGTGGCCGCCGGCTGCGGCCCGTGGTGATGCGTACGGCGCGGCACGTGTCGCCCGGGCATGCGCCAGGCGGCCGTCGCGCAGGCCGGGATGGTCCGCCGCCATGTTCGCCCAATCCCGCGCATTGCGGAATCGCATGGCCCGGCGCCGATGCGCGATTGCGTCGCTGCCGCGGCGCGGATCGCTGCGCGCGGTAAACTTTCACCAAGACGTGAACAGGGGCACGTTGAGTCGGAATGCCACAATCGGGCGCATCCAGTGTTGCCGTAGGCGTACGGCGGCTTCGTGCCGTCTTTGCGTTCGCGTGCATGTGCGCCTGGTTCGCGCCCGTCGCCCGCGCCTCCGCGCTGGATCCCGCGCTGCCGGCCGAGCGCTACACGGTCACCCGCTGGAACGCGGACGACGGCCTGCCGCACAGCCAGATCCACGCCATCAGCCAGGACGAGGACGGCTTCCTCTGGGTGTCGACCTGGGAAGGCACCGTGCGCTTCGACGGGCGCGAGTTCCGCGAGATCGGGCGCCTGGACTCTCCGGACGGTCGCCGCCTGGCCTCGCGGCTGCTGTGGCCGGATGCCGACGGCAGCATGCTGGTCGGCGTCGAACACCTGGGCCTGGTGCGGGTGCCCGCCAAGGGCGACGCGCGCCCGGCCTGTACCCGGTTCCCGGCGCTGGAGGCCATGCGCATGGCCCGTGGCATCGACGGCGTGCCCTGGGTCGCGGCGCGGGACGGGTTGTACCGGCTGCTGCCGGGCGGCGATTGCACACGGGTCGACCAGGGCGAGCGCCTGACCGACCAGGATGTCCTGGCGCTGCTGCCGCACGAGGACGGCAGCCTGTGGGCCGGCAACCGGCGCGGGCTGTACCGCTGGCACGAGGGGCGGCTGGAGGCGCTGGGGGAGCGGCTGGGCCTGGCGCCGGGCGAGGTGCGCGGCCTGGAGAAGACCAGCGAAGGCGACATCTGGATCGCGGGCGACCAGGGCGTCTGGCGCTACCGGCAGGGTCGCCTGGAGCGGCTGCGCGCCGAGCGCGCCGAGGGCCTGCTGCAGGACCGGCAGGGCGCGCTCTGGGTGGCGCTCACCGACAGCCAGGTGCTGCGCTACCGGCACGGCGAGTGGCAGCGGCTGGACAAACGCCACGGCATCGAGGGCTTCGCCTCCGGCGCCCTGTTCGAGGGTCGCGACGGACTGGTCTGGTTCGGCACGACCCACGGCCTGTTCCGCATCGCCGACGGCCCGGTCCGCGGCATCGGCAGGCAGCACGGCCTGGCCAACGACTACGTCCGCAGCCTGCTGCAGACGGCGGACGGCCAGGCCTGGATCGGGCATTCGGGCGGACTGAGCCGGATGCGGGGCAACGTCCTCGAACCGGTGTTCCCCAGGCCGGGCATGCGCGGCTCGTCGGTGCTGTCGCTGGCGCGCGCCGCCGACGGCGGGGTCTGGGCGGGGACCTACAACCGCGGCGTGCTGCACGTCGGCATCGGTCCGCAGGCGCCGGTCCGGGCCCTGGCGGGCGACGACAGCCCGCTGTCCACGGAGCAGGTGCGCGCACTGCTCGAGGATCGGGACGGCACGCTGTGGATCGGCACCGAGCGCGGGCTGATGGCCTGGCGCGACGGTCGGCTGGATCCGCAGCCGCTCCCCGGCCTGCCGACGCTGCCGGTGCGGACGCTGCATCGCGGCAGTGCCGGCGAGCTGTGGATCGGCCTGCTCGGCGGGCTGGCCCGCCGCGAGCCCGATGGCAGTCTCGTCGTGTTGCGCCCGGAGGAGGAGTTCCCGGCCGCGTCCGCCTTCGACTTCCACGCCGATCCGGACGGCGCGCTGTGGATCGCCAGCGACCGCGGCCTGCTGCGCCATCGCAACGGCGCCTTCCGCCTCTATGGCCGCGAGCAGGGGCTGTCCGGCAGCGCCCTGTTCCGGGTCCTCGCCGACGATTTCGACAACCTGTGGGTGAGCAGCAACGGCGGCGTGACCCGCATCCCGCGCAGTTCCTTCGATGCGGTGGACCAGGGGCGGGCCACGCGGCTGGACCTGCAGGCGTTCGAGCGCGACGACGGCATGCCCAGCCGGCAGGCCAACGGCGGCAGCGCGCCGGCGGGCTGGCGGATGGGCAGCGGCGAGCTGTGGCTGCCGACGGCGGCGGGCATCGCGGTGTTCGATCCCGGCCGGGTGATGGAGGCCTACCGCGGCGACGTGTCGCTGGTCATCGACCAGGTGGCGGTGGACGGCGCCGGCCGGGAGGCGTCGTCGAACCACGCACTGGCGGCCGGCGCGCGCCTGGGCATCCGCTTCACCGGCATCAGCCTGCGCAATCCCGGCAGCCTGCGCTACCGCTACCGGATGCACGGCCTGGATCCGCACTGGATCGAGGCCGCGCAGGCGGGCGAGGTGACCTACACCAACCTGCCGCCGGGAGACCTGCGTTTCGAGGTGCAGGTGGCGCGCGCGCCGGCCGACTGGACCCATCCGGCCAATGTCGCCCAGGTCCGGCTGGAGGTCGCGCCGCCGTGGTGGCGGCGGCCGTGGGCGCTGCTGGCCGGCATCATCGGCGCGGGGCTGCTGCTCGCCGCCGTCCACCAGGCGCTCGGCCGTCGCCAGCGCCTGCACGCGCGCCGGCTGGAGTCGAAGGTGGCGCAGCGCACGGAAGAACTGCACGCCAAGAACCGCCAGCTCGAGGATGCCTCGCGCCAGCGCGAGCTGCTGATGGAGCAGCTGGTCCACCAGGCCAGCCACGATCCGCTGACCGGCCTGCCCAACCGCCGCGCCAGCGACCAGCACCTGGCCAGCGCGATCCAGCAGGCCGACGCATCGGCCAGGCCGCTGTGCGTGGCGATCATCGACCTCGACCGCTTCAAGCACATCAACGACCGCTACGGGCACCAGGTCGGCGACCGCGTGCTGGCGCGCGTGGCGCTGCAGCTGCAGGCCTCGCTGCGCAGCGCCACGGTCTTCGTCGGCCGCACCGGCGGCGAGGAGTTCTTGGCGGTGATGCGCGAGACCGGCCTGTCGCAGGCGATCGCCCTGCTCGAACGCGCGCGCGCGGACGTCGCCGCGATGCGGGTCGCGCCCAGCGACGACGACGCGCTCGCGTGCACGATCAGCGTCGGCGTGGTGGAGCGCAGCCGGCAGGAAGGCCCCGACGCGCTGCTGCAGCGCGCGGACGTGGGCCTGTACGAGGCCAAGCGGCAGGGGCGCAATCGCATCGTGGCGGGCTGAAGCGGGCCCTGCTACTTCCCTCGCGCCGGGGGAAGGCTGGGTGGGGTCCAGCGCCCTTCGCGGTGCCGAGCAGGATCTTACTCCCGGGCGAAGCGAGGGATCTTGCCTGTTGTCCGGGCATGACGTGCCCAAACAGCGTTCGTGCGAGCGAAACGGTGTGACATGATGCACCGCACCGCGCAGGCGAACGAACGATCGGTCCGCGAGGGAATGACGAACGGAAGTCGAGTGTCCAGACCTTCCCGAGGGAGTTCTTACGAGTCCAGCGGTCATCTTCGAACCAGGTCGCGGTCATTGCACCAGGAACAATGGAGTGTCGAGATGCCCAAGCCATGCCAGATCGTTGCCGTGCTCCTGCTCGCTTCCTCGCTGCTCGCCGGTTGTGCCGCAACGGTTCAACGACCCGAATCACCCGATGCCGCAGCGACGCCGGTGATCGTTGCTCCCGACGCCACTCGCCATCTGATCGTAGTGCTTGAACCAGGCCCGGACATCGAGCGGGACGAGAACTGGGCGGCGCTGCGGGAGGAATGGGTCACCAGCCTGTCCGCGATCGCGCCCCGGCGCGGCCTGCGCGGGACGGTGGTGGACCAGGCGCCCGGCCATCTCGACCCGGGCGATCTGCTGGTGGAGGTTCGCGTCAACGATTATCGCTACCGCTCCCAGGCGGCGCGCTACGGATTCGGCGTGATGACCGGCAATGCCTACCTGTACCTCGATCTCACGTACAAGGCCCCGCCCGATGGGCGCATCATCGGCAACCGCAGCGTGTCCACCAAATCGACCGCGTGGCAGGGCGTGTTCTCGGCCATGACGCCGAAGCAGGTCGAAGCGGTAGTGACCGATATCGTCGATACCATCGCGCCGCGGTAGCGGCGGGCCAACCGGTCCTTATCCGCGCCTGGCGCGCGCCAGGGCATCGGCGAGCGCGTTGTTCGGTGGCGGCGCGCTGGGGCGTGGCGCGCCGTTGCCGGGACGTTCGCCGCGCGTGCCGGCATCGCGGCGCGCGTCCTGCCGTGCCTGGCGCGGCGCCGGTGCGTCGTCCAGGCGACGCGTGAGCGCGATGCGCTTGCGCGCGACATCGACCTCCAGCACCTTCACCCGGACGATGTCGCCGGCCTTCACCACTTCGCGCGGATCCTTCACGTAACGGTCGGCCAGCGCGGAGATGTGCACCAGCCCGTCCTGGTGCACGCCGATGTCGACGAAGGCGCCGAACGCGGCGACGTTGCTGACCACGCCTTCGAGGATCATGCCCTCGCGCAGGTCCTTGATGTCCTCGACGCCGTCGGCGAACTTCGCCGCCTTGAACCCGGGGCGCGGGTCGCGGCCGGGCTTTTCCAGCTCGGCGAGGATGTCGCGCACGGTGGGTTCGCCGAAGCGGTCGTCGACGTAGTCGCGCGCCTTGAGCGTGCGCACGAAGCCGCCGTCGCCGACCAGCGCCTGGATCGGCCTGCCGGTCGCCTGCACGATGCGCTCGACCACCGGATAGGCCTCCGGATGCACCGCGGAGGCGTCGAGCGGTTCGTCGCCGTCGGCGATGCGCAGGAAGCCGGCGCACTGCTCGAAGGTCTTCTCGCCCAGGCGCGGCACCTTCAGCAGCTCGCGGCGCGACCTGAACGGGCCGTTGGCGTCGCGGTGCGCGACGATGTTTTCCGCGACCGTCGACGACAGCCCCGACACGCGCGCCAGCAGCGCGCCCGAGGCGGTGTTGACGTGCACGCCGACCGCGTTCACGCAGTCCTCGACCCTGGCATCGAGCGCGCGCGCGAGGCGGTACTGGTCGACGTCGTGCTGGTACTGGCCGACGCCGATGGCCCTGGGTTCGATCTTGACCAACTCGGCCAGCGGGTCCTGCAGCCGGCGCGCGATCGACACCGCGCCGCGCAGCGAGACGTCGAGGTTCGGGAATTCCTTCGCCGCCAGCTCCGATGCCGAATACACCGATGCGCCCGCCTCGCTGACCACGATCTTCTGCATCGAAAGCTCCGGCGCGAGCTTGAGCAGGTCGCCGGCGAGCCGGTCGGTTTCGCGCGAGGCGGTGCCGTTGCCGATGGCAATCAGGTTCACGCCGTGTGCGGCGCACAGCTTCTTCAGCGCCGCGAGCGATGCGTCCCACTGCCGCCGCGGCTCGTGCGGATAGATGGTGTCGGTGGCGACCAGCTTGCCGGTGGCGTCGACCACCGCGACCTTGACCCCGGTGCGCAGGCCGGGATCGAGCCCCAGCACCGCCTTCGGGCCAGCGGGCGCGGCCAGCAGCAGGTCCTTGAGGTTGTCGCCGAACACGGTGATGGCCTCGGCCTCGGCCTTCTCGCGCGCCTGCGCGAACAGGTCGATCAGCAGGTGCAGGTGCAGCTTGGCCTTCCACGCAAGGCGGCAGGCGCCGCGCAGCCAGGCGTCGGCGGCGCGGCCCTGGTCGCTGATGCCCGCGTGCAGCGCGACGCGGCCTTCGGCATACAGGTGGCCGGCCTCGGGATCGGCGCCGGGTTCGAGGTCGAGGGTGAGGAATTCCTCGCGACGGCCGCGGAAGAGCGCCAGCAGGCGATGCGAAGGAATCTTCGCCAGCGGTTCGGCGTGGTCGAAGTAGTCGCGGAACTTCTCGCCGGCGGCCTCCTTGCCTTCGGTCACCTTCGCGCGGATCACGCCGTTGGCGTCGAGCCACTGGCGCAGTTCGCCGATCAGCGTGGCGTCCTCGCCCCAGCGTTCGATCAGGATCGCGCGGGCGCCTTCGAGCGCGGCTTTCGCATCGGCGACGCCCCTGTCGGCATCGACGAAGGTCGCGGCGAATTCCTCAGGCACGCGCGTGGGGTCCTCGATCAGTCCGTCGGCCAGCGGCTCCAGTCCGGCCTCGCGCGCGATCTGCGCGCGGGTGTGGCGCTTCTGCTTGTAGGGCAGGTAGAGGTCCTCGAGCCGCGCCTTGCTGTCGGCGGCCTCGATGTCGGCGCGCAGTTCGTCGCTCAGCTTGCCCTGCTCATCGATGCTCGACAGGATCGCGGCGCGGCGGTCCTCCAGCTCGCGCAGGTAGGTCAGGCGCGTTTCCAGCGTGCGCAGCTGGGTGTCGTCGAGGCCGCCGGTGACCTCCTTGCGGTAGCGCGCGATGAAGGGCACGGTCGCGCCCTCGTCGAGCAGGGCGATGGCGGCAGTGGCCTGTTCGGGCTTCGCGCCGATCTCGTCGGCGATGGTCTGCGAAATCTTGCGCGCGAGCGCCGGGGAAATCTCGGGCATGTCGTCCGTGCTGCGTGCGGCGTCGCGCCGCGGAAACGCGATTGTGGCAACCGCGGGCGCGCGCCGGAACCCGTTGACAGGCGAGGGGCGCTTGCGTTCGGGACTTCGGGCGACGGCGTGGTCGCCGCCGGGGTGGGGGCCAAGCCGCAAGCCTCGATCCGGCCGCGCCTTCCAATGCTTCGCCACCGCATCAGGCGTCGCGCACCACCGCATCGCCCGCCTCGCGCCGCCGCCACGGCAGCGGGATGTTCAGCAGGATCAGCGCCAACCACGCCAGCCGGCTGGAGGCCGATTCGCGATCGGGTACGCGCAGCTGCGCATCGGCGGGCGCGGCCTCGTCGTCGATCGCGTACTCGCCGGCCTCCATCGCCTGCAGGATGGCGCGCGCCCGCGCCGCGTCGGCGTCGGCCACGCGCACGCGGGTGCCGCCGATCGCCAGCCGCCACTCCCAGTTGGCGATCGCCAGGTGCTCGTCGCCGACGTGCGCGGCGATCCCCTCGGCCACGAGCAGGCCGCGCGCGATCTGTGCTTCGACCGGATCGAGGTAGCTGGCGACGGTGGTGAACATGCAGGGATGCGGCGCGGATGCCTGTGCGTGGCTGACAGGCTACGCTACTGCGCGGTGCCGCGGTCGACGGCGTCGACATCGTGGTGCCGCGGTCTCCCGGCAAGCATCATCATCGCCAATCCGGCGCCCTTGCCGTCATCCCGGCGAAAGCCGGGATCCATTTGGCTGTTGCTGTCCCCATCGAGCGGCAAGATCAAAATGGATCCCGGCTTTCGCCGGGATGACGGGGGCGAAACCACGGCGGGACGGGGGAGCCGCGACGGGCAGGGCGGCGACGCGGGACAATGGCGGAACGGGAGGCAATCCTCATGCACAAGCAACCGATGATCCGACAGGTACTCCGGGCCCCGCTGCTGGCCGCCGCGCTGGCGCTAGCGCTGGCCGGCTGCGGCGGCAGCGACGGCGACGGCGACACCGCGCTCGCATCTGTCGCCACCGCCGACGTGACCGCCTCCAGCCGCATCGAGGAATGGGCGCTGCCCAGCACCCTGCCGGGATCGGCCTCGCCCAGCCTCGCCACCACGCCCGACGGCAAGCTGCTGCTGGGCTGGATCAACTCGCAGAAGGGCCGCCGCCACATCTACCAGTTCAGCAGCTACGAACCGGCCTGGGGCCGCTGGCTGCACGCGATGACCACCATCGCCGTGGGCAACAGCATGTTCGTCAACTGGGCCGACGTGCCGCACCTGGCGGCCACGCCCGACGGCGCGCTGTGGGCGCACTGGCTGCAGAAGAGCGGCGAGGCGCCCTACGCCTACGACGTGGTGCTGACGCGCTCGCGCGACGGCGGCGCGAACTGGGCGCCGCCGGTGACGCCGCACGACGACGGCACCCGCAGCGAGCACGGCTTCGTGTCGATGTGGGCGCAGGGCGGCAACGCGCTGGGACTCGCCTGGCTGGACGGGCGCAACACCGGCGGTGGCGGGCACGACGGCCACGAAGGACATGCCGGCGGCACGGGCGCGATGACGCTGCGCGCCGCGGTGTTCGACGCCGACCTGCAGCGCAGCGCGGAGGCCGAGATCGATGCGCGCGTCTGTGACTGCTGCCAGACCGCGGTCGCGGTGACGGCGAAGGGCCCGCTGCTGGTCTACCGCGGGCGCAGCGAGGACGAGGTGCGCGACATCCTCGCCACGCGCTTCGACGGCAGCGCGTGGGGCGCGCCGAAGCCGGTGCACGCCGACGGCTGGATCATGCCGGCCTGCCCGGTCAACGGCCCCGATGTCGCTGCGCTCGGCGATGCGGTCGTGGCCGGCTGGTACACCGAGGCGGCCGGCACGCCGGAGGTGCGGCTCGCGGCCAGCAGCGACGCCGGCGACGGCTTCGCCGCGCCGGTGTCGCTCGACAGCGGCGGCGAGGTGCTGGGGCGCGTCGCGGTCGCGCTCGATGCACAGCAGGCCTGGGCGCTGTGGCTGCGCGAGGAAGGCGGGCACCAGTCGCTGTGGCTGTCGCGGCGCAGCCACGACCTCGCCATCGAATACGAGCGCATCGAAGTGGCGAAGGTGCAGGGTGAAGGCCGCGGCACCGGCTTCCCGCAGCTCGCGGTGGTGGACGGCGCGGCGTTCGTCGCCTGGACCGATGTCGTCAACGGCGTGCCGAACCTCAAGGGCGCGCGCGTCGTGCGTGGCGAATGACGAGAGCACCGGGGATCTGATTCCAACCGATGCCATTCCGAGCCGATGTCGCCCCGATGTCATCCCGAGCGCAGCGAGGGATCTTCTGTCCGCGCGCGGGAAAAGCAGATCCCTCGCTGCGCTCGGGATGACATCTCAGAACAACATCAAACATCGCTCTGTCGGAGAACAGCATCTGTCAACGCGGATGATCCAGGTACTGCACGCGGATGCGCGGCTCGCCGTCGTCGACAAGCCGGCCGGCCTGATGGTGCACGACAGCGCGCTCGCGCGCGGCGAGGACGACTTCCTCGCCGACCGACTGCGCGAACAGTTCGGCCGCCCGGTCTTCCTCGTGCACCGCCTCGATCGCGCCACCAGCGGCTGCCTGCTGCTGGCCTTCGACCGCGACATCGCGTCCGCGCTCGGCAAGACGCTGATGTCGGGCGAGGTCGAAAAGCACTACCTCGCCGTTTGCCGCGGCTGGCCGGCCGAACGCTTCACGATCGACCATCCGCTCGACGGCGGCCCCGGCAAGCCGCTGAAGAAGCCGGCGCTGACGCATTTCGAACGGCTGGCCACCTGCGAGCTGGACCTGCCGTCGACGGGTTTCTCCACCTCGCGCTATGCGCTGATGCGCGCGACGCCCGAAACCGGCCGCTTCCGCCAGATCCGCCGACACCTCAAGCACGCCTCGCACCACCTGATCGGCGACACCAGCCACGGCGACGGCCGCCACAACCGCAGCTTCCGGATGCTCGGCATCCACCGCATGCTGCTGCACGCGCAGCGGCTGGCGTTCCCGCATCCGGTCTCGGGCGAGCGCTTGGCGGTCGAGGCACCGCCGGACGCGGAGTTCTCGAAGGCGCTGGGGCTGTTCGGCCCGGCCCTACAATCGCCGGCATGAGCATCGCGATCCCCGAGGACGAACTGGTCGAACGCTTCGTCCGCGCAAGCGGCGCCGGCGGGCAGAACGTCAACAAGGTCGCGACCGCGGTCGAACTGCGCTTCGACGTAGCGGGCTCGCCGTCGTTGCCCGAGTCGGTGCGCGCGCGGCTGCTGGCCAAGCGCGACCGGCGCGTGACCGTCGACGGCGTACTGGTGATCCAGGCGCAGCGCTTCCGCACCCAGGAGCGCAACCGCGAGGATGCGCGCGAGCGACTGCGGACGTTCATCGAAAGCGGCCTGCACGCGCCGAAGAAACGGATCGCGACCAAACCGTCGCGCGGCGCGAAGGAGCGGCGCCTGGGCGAGAAACGCCAGCGTAGTACGATCAAGCAGTCGCGCACCCGGCGCGAGTGGGACTGAAACCGGATCAAGACGGCCACGGCGTGGGAGGCGCATGACCGCAAGCAACGAGGTGGTGCCGCCGCTGCCGCCCAGCGCGCCGCGCGTGAAGCCCAATGCGTTCACCCGCTGGATCGGCCGCAGCGTGCTGCGGCTCGGCGGCTGGCGCGTGGCCGGGCCGCTGCCGGACGTGTCGAAGCTGGTGTTGATCGTGGCGCCGCATTCGTCCAACTGGGACGGCATCTGGGGCTTCGCCGCCAAGCTCGCGCTCGGCTTCGAGGCGAGGGTGCTGGGCAAGGCGCAACTGTTCTGGTGGCCGCTGGGCCCGCTGCTGCGCAAGCTCGGCGTGATCCCGATCGACCGCAGCTCGCCGCAGGGCACGGTCGGGCAGGCGGTCGACATGATCCGCGGCAGCGAGCGCATCTGGTACGCGCTCACGCCCGAGGGCACGCGCAAGCGGGTCGAGAAGTGGAAGAGCGGCTTCTGGAAGATCGCGCACGAGGCGCAGGTGCCGATCCTGCCGGCGTATTTCCACTATCCGGAGAAGCGCATCGGCATCGGCCCGCTGTTCAGCACCACCGGAGACATGGCGGCGGACATCGCGGCGCTGCGCAAGTGGTACCGGCCGTGGGTGGGGAAGAACCGCGGGACGGTTTGAGCCTGACGTAGCCGATAGAACCGTCATCCCTGCGAAAGCAGGGATCCATTTTCCTCGCGCAAAGCCAAATGGATCCCTGCTTTCGCAGGGATGACGATGGCGGGGGTCTCGGCTTCTTCGAAGAGGCGCGTTCCATGGACAGGAGCCGGAAAGAAGAAGCCCGCAGGCGGCAGGCTCCTCGCATCGACCGCGTCCGCAGTCGTCAAAGCCCGCCGCCGCCGAACTTGTGCGTGTACTGCAGGTAGAAGCTGCGCCCCTCGCGGTCGAACCAGGCGATGTCGTAGTAGGGATAGCCGGTGTACGTCGGGTCGTACGGCGGATCCTTGTCGAACAGGTTGACGACCGACAGCGACAGCCGCGAATGCGCGTTGAACTCGTACTGCACGTTGGCGTTGTAGCGGTAGGTGGCCGCGATCCACGGGTCGGTGCCGTCGTCCGGCGACCAGATCTCGTAGTAGGAATCGTCGTTGGGGATGTGGCCCAGGCGGCGACCCTGGATCGACGCCGACAGCGCGTCCTTCGACCACGACAGCCGCAGGCTGGCCTTGGTGCGCGGGATGTCGTAGCCGCTGTTGATGGCGAACATGTCCGTGACCGGCTCGTCCGGGTACTCCTGGATGTCGTGGCTGCGCACCCAGGTGTAGCTGCCGGTGAGGCGGAAGTCGCCGATCGGGGTGTCCCAGCGCAACGTGCTGCCGAGGTCGACGCCGTTGGTGCGCTCGCGCGCGATGTTGATCGGGTTCACGTGCACGCCGTAGAGCGTGCCGTCCTGCATGCGGGTGATGCGCGACAGGGTGTCGACGCACAGCGGCGAGTCGATGTCCTGCGCGCCGAGGCGGCAGTCGCGCTCGTTGATCATCACGTCGCGCACGCGCAGGTCCTGCACCTGGTTGCGCATGTCGATGTCGAAATAGTCGATCGACAGGTCGAACCAGCGCGCCGGCGACCACACGAAGCCGGCGGTCCACGAGTCGCTGGTTTCCGGCGCCAGGTCGGGGCTGCCGTCGCGGCTGCGGATGATGCCCTCGCGGTCGTAGTCGCATTCGTCGAACGGCACGTCGCCCTGCTCGGTGGCGCAGCGGTAGTAGTCGGGTGCCGAGGTCTCGTCGTTGCCGGGGCCGGCGAACACGTAGTGCAGGTCGGGGGCGCGGAACGCGGTGCCGTAGGAGCCGCGCACCAGCAGGCTTTCGACCGGGCGCCATTCCAGGCCCGCGCTCCAGGTGAACTTGTTCGGGTCGCGGCCGGCGAAGCGGTACTGGTCGAAGCGGCCGGCCACGCTCAGGTTCAGCGTGTCCAGCACCGGCATGCGCAGCTCGCCCGCGACGGCCCAGCGGTTGCGGCTGCCGTGCCCGTCCGAGTCCTTCCAGCTGTAGTAGTAGTACTCGGTGGCCAGCGGGTCGGGGTTGATGTCGTAGGACTGGTGGCCGAACTCGGCGGTGGCCGCGAAGCCGGCGGCGCCGCCCGGCAGCGTGAACAGTTCGGCCTGGGTCAGGGTCAGCGCCAGCGACTGGCTGGACGATTCCGGGTGGTAGGTGGTGTAGGCGAAGATGCTGTCGTACTCGGCGCGGGTCAGCGGCGTCCACAGGCGCTGCGGGTCGGCGTTGTAGATCGGGTAGCCGCTGTCGGTGTAGCCGAGCAGGGGGCCGAGGAACAGGTCGTTGGCGCGTTCGGAGACGATCTGCGGCCAGCTGATCTCGGCCTTGTACTGCGAATGGCTCAGGGATGCCTCGTAGTCCCAGTCGCTCCAGATCGAGCCCTTGAAGCCGGTGGTCAGGCCGAAGGTCTTCTGCACGGTGTTGACCATGCCGGTGCCCAGCCCGCCCATTTCCTCCAGGGTGAACTGGCGCTGCCAGTACTGGCGGTTGTAGCGCTCGTCGTCGTAGTCGCCTTCGAAGCGGTTGTAGAAGTAGTCGTGCTCGACGCCGTCGGGCGTCATCAGCGCCCAGCTGCGCGGCGCGCGGAACAGCGACACCTCGTGGCGGCCGGCCTGCACGTCGGCGAACCACTCGCCGCCGTTGTCGAACAGGTAGCTCATCGAGCCGTAGGCGTTGATGCCGTCGCGCTTGCTGATCTGGGTGCGGTAGGCCACCGCGCGGTCGCTGCCGCAGTAGTAGCCATAGCGTGGCCGCTCGTGGTAGCCCATCGTGCCTTCGTTGAGCTGCGACATCGCGTCGCAGGTCTCCTGCCCTGGATCGATGTAGTCGTCCCACCAGTCGGTGACCAGGAAGTTGCGCGGCGGCAGCCGGGAGTTGGCGGTCGGCGCGTCGAAGGCGGAGTCCTGCTCGGCGCGCTGGAAGCCCCACAGGGGTTCCTGCTTGCGGTACTCGAAGCCGAACACGCCGCTGAAGTTGCCCTTGTCGAAACCGCTCGAGACGTTGAGCCGGTGCGACTCGGCGTCGCCGCGCCCGGTCTGGCCATAGCGGTAGTCGACCGTGGTGCCGTCGGCCTTGCGCTTGAGGATGAAGTTGACCACGCCCGAGATCGCGTCCGAGCCGTAGATCGCCGAGGCGCTGCCGGTCAGCACCTCGATGCGCTCGATCATGCCCAGCGGCAGGCTGGAGACGTCGGTGAAGTTGCTGCGGCCGCCGAACGGCAGCGGGAAGTCGGCGATGCGGCGGCCGTTGACCAGCACCAGGGTGTGGTTGGGGCCGAGCGCGCGCAGGTCGACCTGCTGCGCGCCGGGCGAGAAGTCGGCGCCGCCGGCGGACTGCTGGCTCTGGGTCTGGCCGCCGTTCTGGGTCAGCGACTGCATCACGTCCGGGACGCTGGTGAAGCCGCCGGCCTGGATGTCCTCGGCAGTGATCACGGTGATCGGTGCCGGGCCTTCCACCTGCGCGCGGGCGATGCGCGAGCCGGTGACCTGCACGGTGTCGAGTTCGGAGACCGGCGGTTCCGGTGCCGGCTGCGGCGGTGGCGGTGTACTCGGCGCCGCGGGTGCGGGCGTGGGCGTGGCCTGCGCCAGCAGCGGCTGCTGCACGATCAGCACCGCACCGGAGGCATCGCGCTGCGCGGCGAAGCCGCTGCCCTGCAGCAGGCGGTCCAGCGCCTGGTCGGCCGGTAGTCCGCTGGCCCCTGTCGTCCGCACGCCCTTGAGCTGGTCGGCCCGGTAGACGAGCTGCGCGCCGGACTGCTTCGCATAGGCATCGAGCGCGCCCGCGAGATCGCCCGCCGGGATGTCGACGACGGCGGCCACGGGCGCCTGCGCGTGCGCGGCGAGTGCCGCGGAGCAGGCCAGGGACAGGAGCATGACGCGGAGCGGGCGTGACGGTTTCAAGCGGATTCCCCCGGAGCGACAAGTGGGTGGGTGGTGCCTTCCTGCTGTGTCAGGACGAACGAGGTGCGCAAATCCCTCCGCTACGGGGAGCGCGCGTCCCGTCCCTGGTTGGAGAAGTGATGGAAGCGGCCATCGGGAATTCGGTTGGCGAGTGGCTGCAGGCCCCCACCCCAACCCTCCCCCGCAAGCGGGGGAGGGAGCAGGAGCAACCGCTTTTAGCTCCCTCCCCCGCTTGCGGGGGAGGGTTGGGGTGGGGGCCACCCGGACGAAAACCGGCAATATCGATCCAGCCTAGGGACTGTGCAGCACGATCCGCTCGCGGCCGTACTCGGCGCGCACCGGGAAGCCCTGTTCGATCAGGCGCACGAAGCCCTCGGCATTGGCCCAGCGGAAGCTGCCGCCGATGCGCAGGTCGCCGACCGCGTCGTCGCCGATCACGATCTTGCGCGCGTTGTAGCGGTTGAATTCGCCGGCGGCCTCGGCCAGCGTGGTGTCGCGGAACACCAGCAGGCCGCTGCGCCAGTCGACCAGCTGCGCGGCCTCGGCCAGCGGCATCGAGCGCACCAGCACGCCGTCGCGGCGGGCAATCGCCACGCTGCCGGCCGGCAGCAGCGCGGCGGGCCGCGCCACGCCGTCGACCGGGTCCGATTCCAGCCGCACCGTGCCTTCGGTGACCACCACGCGCAGGTCGGGGCCGTCGCGACGCACCGAGAAGCGGGTGCCCACCGCCACCACCCGGCGCCCGCCCGAGCCGACCACGAACGGTCGGTCCGGATCCTTCGCCGCCTCGAAGAAGGCCTCGCCCTGCTGCAGGTCGATGCGGCGTTCGCGCCGCGACAGGCGCACCTCGATGCGGCTGTCGCTGGCGAGCGTGGTGCTCGAGCCGTCCGCCAGCGGCACCGTGCGCACGTCGCCGAGCGCGGTGGCGTGCGAGGCCGCCTCAACCGGCGCGAACGCGCGCCAGCCCCAGCCGAGCGCCAGCGCGCAAAGGGCAACCGCGGCGACCATCGCATGCGGCAGGCGCGACCGTGGTGCCTGCCGGCGCGGCGCGAACGCGAAGCTGTCGAGCGCCGCGGCGGGATCGGAGCGCAGTGCGGCGCCAGCATCCGCCGACGTCGACCAGAACCCGCGCGGCGGCACGCCGGCGCCGCGCAGCCCTGCGCCCAGCGCGTCCAGGCGGCCGGCGTGCTGCCACGCCGCCAGCAGGCGCAGGAACGCGACCCGATGCGCGGCGTCCTGCGCCAGCCAGGCCTCGAGCGCGGCCGCGTCGTCCGCGCGCCACGCTTCGCCGTCGCGACGGGCGAGCCAGTCGGCGGCGATGCGCTCGATGTCGTCGCTGCGCGCGGGCATCGCGTCAGTCGGCCTGCTGCTGTCCATCCGCGTCCGCCGTCGCCTCGGTGCCGGTCGCCGCCGGGCGCGCGGCGCCATCGCCGCCGTAGAAATACCCGGCGATCAGGCGCATGCCCTTGGCGATGTGCTTTTCCACGGTCTTCTCGCTGATACCCAACTGCATCGCGACTTCCTTCTGCGACAGGTGCTCGACGCGGCGCAGCCACACCACCTCGCGGCAGCGGTCCGGCAACCGGTCGAAGGCATCGGCCAGCCGCTTGAGTACCTGGCGGCCGCCGCACCACCGTTCCGGCGACACGTCGTCCACCAAGACGTGCAAGGGCTCGAAATCACCCACCGGCTCGATCGAGACCACCTTGCTGCGGCGCACGCGGTCGGCGATCAGGTGCCGCGCCGTGGCGAACAGGAAGGCCTTGGGCCGGTTCGGCAGCGCCTTGCCGGCGGCCTCGTAGACGCGGGCGTAGACCTCCTGGCGCAGGTCGGGAACCTCGTCGCGCCGCGGCCAGCAGCGGACCAGGTGGCGCACCAGCGCCTCCTCGTGGACGAGGATCTCGCGGATGAACCAGTCGTCCAGCGCCGTGGGCATGGCCGGCACCATAGCCGATCGCGGGTCGCGGTTGCCGCGCGGGGGAATTGGCGCCGCTGTTCGTCCTTGGATATCGAACAGGACGTGGAACACCAACCGATTGTCATTCCGAGCGCAGCGAGGAATCTGCTTCTACTACCGCCGGAAGCAGATTCCTCGCTGCGCTCGGAATGACAGCCTTACCATTGCAGGCCTGCAAGTTTGGGCCAGAGGAACCGGAATGACGACACCACGCGGGATACGATCGGTGCTGCTGGCGGCGGCCCTGCTCGCGCTGCTTGCCGGCCCGGCGCTGGCGGCGGACTACCAGCGCCACCTCATCGGCGATCCCGACCAGCCCACGCCCGGCAAGCCCTCGCCGGGCCTGCTGCTGATGGGCGGTGGCGACCGCAACTTCGACGCGCTGCGCTGGTTCCTCGCCAAGGCCGGCAACGGCCACGTAGTGGTGCTGCGCGCCTCGCTGGGCGGCGAGATCGGCGAGGAATTCCACGACGAGGTCGGTGGCGTGGCCTCGGTCGAGACCTTCGTGTTCGGCGGCCGCGATGCCGCCAGCGACCCGGCGATCCTCGCCAGCCTGCGCAAGGCCGACGGCATCTTCATCGCCGGCGGCGACCAGTCGCGCTACGTGCGCTACTGGAAGGGCACGCCGGTGGCCGAGGCGCTGGACGCGCACGTGCGCGCCGGCAAGCCGCTCGGCGGCACCAGTGCCGGGCTCGCGATGCTGGGCGAATTCGTCTACGGCGCGATGAACGGCGGCAGCCAGGTCAGTCCGCGCGCGCTGGCCGATCCGCTCGGCTCCGCGAATACGATCGAGACGGATTTCCTGCACATCGCTGTGCTCGAGGGCGTGCTCACCGATACCCATTTCCGCGAACGCGGCCGCCTCGGCCGGCTGCTCGCCTTCGTCGCCAAGGCCGAGACGCTGTCGGACGGGCGGCCCGTGCTCGGCCTCGGCGTCGACGAGGACGCGGCGGTCGCGGTGGAAGGCGACGGCAGCGCGCGGGTGTACGCGACCGCACCCGGCGCGGGCGCGACGGTGGTGCACGGCGGCTTCGCGCAGAAACAGGCTGAAGACGAAGCGATGCAGCTCGACCGCGTCGACACCGTGGGCGCCGGCGTCGATTCGGTGCTGCACCTGCCTTCGGGCCGCGTCGAGCGGCCGATGTTCGAGCGCCGCTACACCGTGCGCGACGGCGTGCTGGTGGCGCTCGACGCGCCGCTGCTGGTCCTGCACGGCGGCGCCGGCGTCGAACGCGGCGACCTGACCGCGGAAGAGGAGGCGGCCGCACGCGATGCGCTGGCCGCCGCCTTGCGCGCCGGCTACGCGCAGCTCAAGGCCGGCAAGCCCGCGCCGGACGCGGTGACCGCCGCGATCGCGGTGCTCGAGGACGCGCCGCAGTTCAACGCCGGCCGCGGCGCGGTGTTCACCCACGACGGCAGGAACGAACTCGACACCTCGATCATGGATGGCACCAGCGGCAAGGCCGGCGCCGCCGCGGGCCTGCGCCGGGTGAAGAACCCGATCCTGCTGGCGCGCGCGATCATGGACCGGTCGCAGCACGTGATGATGGTCGGCGAAGGCGCGGAATCCTTCGCGGGGGAGCAGGGCATCGAACTGGTCGATCCGGCGTACTTCCGCATCGAGAAGCGCTGGCAGCAGCTGCAGAAGGCGCTGGAGGAAGATGCGAAGGCGCAGGCGAGCCTTGGTCCCGTGCCGCCGCTGCCGGGCAAGGCCTACTTCGGCACCGTCGGCGCGCTCGCGCTCGATGCACGAGGCCACCTCGCCGCGGGCACCTCGACCGGCGGCATGACCAACAAGCGCTACGGCCGCGTCGGCGACTCGCCGATCATCGGCGCCGGCACCTGGGCCGATGCGCGCTGCGCGGTGTCGGGCACCGGCTGGGGCGAGTACTACATCCGCGCCGCTGCCGCGCACGAGATCTGCGCGCGCGTGCGCCTCGCGGGCGAACCGCTGAAACGCGCGGCCGAATCGGTGATCGACCGCGACATCCCGGAGGCCGGCGGCGACGGCGGCGCGATCGCCCTCGGCGCCGACGGCAGCGTCGCCTTCCCGTTCAACACGCCGGGCATGTACCGCGGCTGGATCGGCGCCGACGGCGTGCCGCACGTGGCGGTGTACCGCGAGGACGCGCTGCCGATGCCGTGAGCGTCCCGCGCCGGCGTCAACTGCCGGTGCAGTCGAAGCGTCCTGGCCCTGCCGTCCGCCGTCACCACTGTCGCGCGGTCGCTGCCGCCCCTTATTGGCTGTCATCCCGAGCGCAGCGAGGGATCTCGTCTTTTCCACCGGAAGACGGAAGACGGAAAGCGAGATCCCTCGCTGCGCTCGGGATGACAAATGGAGGGGTCGTGAAAGCGTGGCTTGCGTCGCGGATTCGCCGCGGAAACCTTTCGGATGCCGCCTGTCGGGTTTGAATCCACCCGCCCGGAACGCTAAGGTCCGGGTCTGGAACCCGCCCGCGGTTCCGGCGCGGACACGGAGGTTTGCATGGCAGGGATACCAGGCGCACCAGGCGCAGGACGCACGCGGCTGCGTCCGATCGTGGCGGCCGTGATGGCCGCATCATTGGCGACAACCGGATGCCAGGGCATGGCAATGACGACACAGGATGTGCCATCGCAGGGGCCCGCACGACCCGACAACACGGTCGCCGACTGGCCGCTGAAGTTCGTGCAGCACAACTTCGGCGTGCGCAGTTATTCGACCTACGGCTGCATCGTGGACTACAACGGTTTCCGGCACCTGTCGGAGCCGGAAGACGAACTGCAGCCGGCATTGGCGGACGGGCATCCCGACGCGCTGAGGAACGCATCCGCAGGCTATCTGGGTGTCATGAACTTTCCCGATCCCGCTCGCGTGCGGTGGCGCTCGAAGGATGGCACGCCCCACGAGGCGGAGGTCGATATCGGCGGGATATTCAGGGAGCAGCTGATCCTGCACAGCGTACCGCGAGAGGACATTCGCGAAGGGGTTTCGATCACCAACCCGGCCATCATCCTGGTGGTGGACGATCGCACCGTCAGCGTCTACATGCGTGCCTTTGTCCCGACGAAGGAACTACAGGTACCCGGTAACCCGCACAGTGGCCATCGAAATGATCTGTTGCTCGCCTGGAGCCGGACCTACTGATCCGGATCGACATGGAGGTCGAGAATGGGTGGAGAAAGGCATCCCGACGGCGTGAAGACTTATCCGGCGTCGGCGGACGATCTGGCAACCTACGAAAGTGCCCGTCGCGAACTCGCCCAGTTTCGGGCACCTGTCCTGGTGGGGAGCGAACGCCCGAACGACAGGTTGTTCGTGGCAGCCTTTGATGGCACGGGCAATAGCCATCTGAGAGATGCGCCGGAGCACCGGACCAATGTGGCCCGGATCTACGAACAGGTCGTTGGCCATGCGAAGAAGGAGGAACACCGACAGGGTTATTCGGCCATCGACGCGGGCTATGTCGAAGGTGTCGGTACCCAAGGCGGTCTTGACGGGCTTCGTGACCTCATCTCCGGCCGCACCTACGACGCTCGGCTGGAGGAGATGTATCTCCAGTTCGTGACCGAGGCCAAGTTCTGGATTGAGCAGAATCCCGATGCCGACATCCGTGTCGCTGCCATCGGCTTCAGCCGCGGCGCAGAGCAGGCAGCGGGCTTTACCCGCATGGTCGAGGAGCGCGGCATCCGGGACCCTGAAGGGGGGGAGGTGGTGCGCGGCCGGGATGGCTTGATCGATCGCGTGACTTACGCCGGACCGCCACTGCGTGAGCCCGGCACGGTGGTGCAGGTCGTGGGTTTGTTCGATCCGGTCGGCACCGGCGAGCCATACAAGCATGACCGTCGCCTTGCTTCCTCAGTGGTCTCCGGCTATCAGCTCACTGCCATCCACGAACGCCGCAACCTGTTTCCGGGGACGCAGCACACCGATCCCGGCGTGACGGAAGACGGCCGATTCCTGAATTCATCGGTGGCCGGCGTGCACAGCAGCATCGGGGGAGGCTACTTGCTCGACGGCCTGTCCATCCGCAGCGGCAACCTGATGGTCGACTACCTCAACGCGCTGAGCGACCGGCCGTTCCTGGCCAAGCGCGAGGAGCCGTCGGATCCGGCGCGCAACGTGATCCACCGCTCCGAGCAGCACCAGTTCTTCTATCGCACCTCGGAATTCGATCGCCACGGCGCGCGCGTCCACCAGGAGGAACTGGCGCCGCCGGCCCTGTGCCGGATCGACTGTCGCGACGCGGTTCCGCGCAACGAGGCGATGGCGGCGGGGCTGGCGTGGCGACGGGTGGAGATCGGTCCGGTGCCGGGCGCGCGGCAGGCCGCCGAACCGATTGCTTCCGGGCACGGCGCCTCCGTCGAACGCCTGCTGGAGCAGGCGAAGCAGGGCAATGCAGCGGCCATCGACGCGAGGCCTGGCTGCAGCAGGCGCAAAAGCGACTGCAGGAGATGGAGCAGGCCAGGGCGACGGACGCCCCGGTCCATGCGACCTCGGCGCCGGAGCCTGTGCAGCGCTGAAAGGGATGGATCCCGCTATTCCGCGCCAGCGTGGTGTATCGAGTCGCCATCTCGAGCGTAGCGAGAGAGATGGTTTTCCATCGGATTCCCTGCTTCGTTGGGAATGACAAGGGACCAAAGCGTTCTCGTCCCGGCCCGGCCCTTTACAGCCTGAGCACCATCATCCCGGCGCAAGCCGGGATCCATTTCGCTTCCTCGTTGTCGATATTTCCGGGAAGAGTCAACGGCAAAATGGATTCCGGCTTGCGCCGGAATGACGAGCAAAAGCAGGCACCCGCGGCAGTGAGGTGTAAACACCTGAAGCAGGTTCCAGGGTCCATCCGGAAAGCTGCGGGAAACCACACCGGCGAGGGATCTGCTCTCGCGCCATGCGCAGGCGACGGGCGATATCCCTCCCCCGAATCAAGTCCGGGGTCGGGATGCCAATCCGGCAAACACGATCGGGCGAGCACCTCAGCGCTCCGAATGCCCGCTGTCGTAATAGTCGCGGCGCACGAACAGGTCAGGGTGGATCATGTCCATGAAGGCGCGCGCCTGCGGCGAGGGCAGCTTGCCCTTGCGCATCACCACGCCGTAGCTGCGCGAGGGGAAGAAGCGGTCCAGCGGGCGGCTGACGATGCGGCCGCGGTCGGCCTCGGTCAGGCAGATCGAGGACAGGATGCTGATGCCCATGCCCATCGCCACGTACTGCTTGATCACCTCCCAGCCGCCGACCTCCAGCGCCACGGTGTAGGGCACGCGGTTCTGCTGGAACACCAGGTCCACCAGGCGCCAGGTGATCTGGCGCTTGGGCGGCAGGATCAGGCCGTACTGGCCGATGTCGGCCAGGGTCAGGTCCGGCTTGTCGGCCAGGGGGTGCCCGGGCGGAAGCACCAGCTGCTGTTCGAAGCGGTGCAGCGGCTCGTAGACCAGGTCGGTCGGCACGTCGTGCATCGAGCCGACCACCAGGTCCACCGCGTCGGTGCGCAGCAGGTCGGTGCCGTCGGCGCTGACGGTGTTGTGCAGGCTCAGGCGCACGTCGGCGTGGCGCTCGCGGAAGCGCTCCACGATCCGCGGCAGCAGGTAGAGGATGGTCGAGCTGTTGGCGGCGATGTTGAGCTCGCCCGCGTCCATGCCCTTGAGCTGGTTGCGGAAGGCGGTGGGCAGGGTGTCGATGCCGTCCACCAGCGGCCGCGCCAGCTCGTACAGCGCCTCGCCGGCGCGGGTCGGCACCAGCCGCCGCCCGCTGCGCTCGAACAGTTTCTGCCCCAGCTCGCGCTCCAGCGCCTGCAGCTGCAGGGTGATCGCCGGCTGGCTGACGTACAGCGCCTCGGCCGCGCGCGACACCGATCCCAGCCGCGCGGTCTGGCAAAACGCCCGCAGCGGCTTCAGGCGATCGGCCTTGTAGGCGAATCTCGGAGGTGAATTGCCGGTCGAAGGCATTGATTCACAACATGTATTTGGAAAACTTATGAATTACATTGAAAAAACTGTGTTGTCAAATAATTGCGGCGGGCGGATGGTGCTGCTGCACCGCAATATCCACTGGAGCCCGCAATGTCCGCCGTCCTGAAGCCGTCCCCGATCGCTCCCGGCATCCAACTGCCGGATTCCGCCGCCGCCGCCGACCTGATCGACGACGGCGCGCAGGCCTTCCTGGCCGGGCTGCATCGCCAGTTCGAGCCGGAGCGGCAGGCGCGACTCGCGGCCCGCCGCCGCCGCCAGGCCGAGTTCGACGCCGGCGCCCTGCCCGACTTCCGTGATGACACCCGCGCGATCCGCGATGGCGACTGGCGCGTGGCGCCGGCGCCGCAGGCGCTGCAGGACCGCCGGGTCGAGATCACCGGCCCGGTCGACCCGAAGATGGTCATCAACGCGCTGAACTCGGGCGCGAGCTGCTACATGGCCGACTTCGAGGATTCGACCACGCCGACCTGGGAGAACCTGGTCACCGGCCAGCGCGCGCTGCGCGAGGCGATCGAAGGCACGCTGGCGTTCACCGGCGACAACGGCAAGCGCTACGAACTGCGCCCCGAAGACGAGCGCGCGGTGCTGATCGTGCGCCCGCGCGGCTGGCACCTGGACGAGAAGCACGTGTTGGTCGACGGCGAGCGGATCTCCGGCGCCCTGTTCGATTTGGGCCTGTTCGCGTACCTCAACGCGAAGGCGATGGCGGCGAAGGACCGCGGCCCGTACTTCTACCTCCCCAAGCTGCAGTCGATGGAGGAGGCCGCGCTGTGGAACGCCGTGCTCTCGCACATCGAGCGCGAGCTGGGCCTGCCGCAGGGGCAGATGAAGGTCACGGTGCTGATCGAGACGCTGCCGGCCGCGTTCGAGATGGACGAGATCCTGCACGCGCTGCGCGATCGCATCGTCGGCCTGAACTGCGGGCGCTGGGACTACATCTTCTCCTACATCAAGACCCTGCGCGCGCACCGCGACCGCGTGCTGCCCGAGCGCGGCCAGGTGACGATGACCCAGCCCTTCCTGAAGGCCTACTCGGAGCTGCTGATCCAGACCTGCCATCGCCGCGGCGCGCACGCGATGGGCGGCATGGCCGCGCAGATCCCGATCAACAACGACGCCGAAGCCAACGAACAGGCGCTGGCGCGGGTGCGCGCCGACAAGCTGCGAGAGGTCACCGCCGGCCACGACGGCACCTGGGTCGCGCATCCGGCGCTGATCCCGCTGGCGCGCGAGGTGTTCGACGAGCGCATGCCGACCAGGCACCAGCAGCACCTGGGCCGCGAGGAGGTGATCGTCTCGCAGCGCGACCTGCTGGCGCCGTCGCTGGGCACGATCACGCGCATCGGCTTCGAGGGCAACGTCGAGGTCTGCGTGCGCTACCTCGCCGCCTGGCTCGACGGCAACGGCTGCGTGCCGATCCACTGGCTGATGGAGGACGCCGCCACCGCCGAGATCGCGCGCACCCAGCTGTGGCAGTGGCTGCACGCGGGCGACAAGGGCGGCACGCCGCTGCACCTGCACGACGGCACCGTCATCGACGAGGCGCTGTTCGACCGCGTGCTGCTCAACCTGCCCTCGCGCCTCGCCGGCCAGCCGATGCCGGGCGCCGCGCGCGTGCAGGAAGCGATCGCGTTGCTCGAGGAGCTGACCCACCGCCGCACGCTCGAGGACTTCCTGACGCTGCCGGCCTACGAGCGCATCTGAAAGGCCGGGAATGGGGAATCGGGAATCGGGAATCGATGGAGCGCATTCCCGACGACCGCTGCCCGCGCGCGGAAACCGCTTTTCCCACTCCCGATTCTCCATTCCCTATTCCCTCTTCGAAGGAGACCCCCGTGACCACGCAGAAGAATCAGATCAACGCACTGCAGCAGCAGTGGAACACCGACCCGCGCTGGGCCGGCGTCGAGCGCCCGTACTCGGCCGCCGACGTCGTGCGCCTGCGCGGCAGCCTGCAGCCGGAATACACGCTCGCCAGGCGCGGCGCGGAGAAGCTGTGGACGCTGGTCAACGGCGGCGCGAAGAAGGGCTACGTCAACGCCTTCGGCGCGATCAGCGCCGGCCAGGCGATGCAGCAGGCCAAGGCCGGGCTGGAGGCGGTGTACCTGTCGGGCTGGCAGGTCGCGGCCGACGGCAACACCTCCGAGACCATGTACCCGGACCAGTCGCTGTACGCCTACGATTCGGTGCCGACGATGGTGCGCCGGATCAACAACACCTTCCAGCGCGCCGACGAGATCCAGTGGAAGAACATCTGCGACGGCAAGATGCAGGAAGCCGACGCGATCGACTTCTTCCTGCCGATCGTCGCCGACGGCGAGGCCGGCTTCGGCGGCGTGCTCAACGCCTACGAGCTGATGAAGAACATGATCGGCGCCGGCGCCGCCGCGGTGCACTTCGAGGACCAGCTGGCCGCGGTCAAGAAGTGCGGCCACATGGGCGGCAAGGTGCTGGTGCCGACCCAGGAAGCGGTGCAGAAGCTGGTCGCCGCGCGCCTGGCGGCCGACGTGCTCGGCGTGCCGACCGTGGTGCTGGCGCGCACAGACGCCGAGGCGGCGAACCTGCTGACCTCGGACTTCGACGCCAACGACAAGCCCTTCGTCACCGGCAGCCGCACCGCGGAAGGCTTCTACAAGGTGAAGAACGGCCTGGAGCAGGCGATCAGCCGCGGCATCGCCTACGCGCCCTACGCCGACCTGGTGTGGTGCGAGACCGGCACGCCGGACCTGGGCTTCGCGCGCGAGTTCGCGCAGGCGGTGCACGCGAAGCATCCGGGCAAGCTGCTGAGCTACAACTGCTCGCCGAGCTTCAACTGGAAGAAGAACCTCGACGACGCGACCATCGCGAAGTTCCAGGACGAGCTGGCGGCGCTGGGCTACAAGTACCAGTTCATCACCCTGGCCGGCATCCACATCAACTGGTTCAACACCTTCAAGTTCGCGCACGACTATGCGCGCGGCGAGGGCATGCGCCACTACGTGGAGCAGGTGCAGGAGCCGGAGTTCGCGGCGCGCGACAAGGGCTACACCTTCGTCTCGCACCAGCAGGAAGTGGGCGCGGGCTACTTCGACGACGTGACCACGGTGATCCAGGGCGGCGCGTCGAGCGTGACTGCGCTGACCGGTTCGACCGAGGAAGAGCAGTTCGAGCGCTCGCACGCGGTCGCAGCCTGAGGGCAGCGACGCGGCGCGCGCGGAGAGGTGGGAGGGAGGAATCGGCCGGGCGTGATGCCCGGCCGTTTTCTTTTCGATGCCCGAGGAATGGATGGTCCGGTCCGTTTCGACTCTTCGGCTTGCCCCCACCCCAGCCCTCCCCCGCAGGCGGGGGAGGGGGCAAAAAGCAGCGGCTCCTGGCTCCCTCCCCCGCCTGCGGGGGAGGGCTGGGGTGGGGGCAAGCCGAAGCCGGGATCCCTACTTCAGGTCCGCCTCGCCCACCGCCGCCTCCAGCGGCACGCCATTGGCCTTGAGCCAGGCAACGACCTGCCGGCGTTCCCCCAGCGCGCGGTCGTTGAGGATCGCGCGGTTGTAGCCGAAGTAGTACGACTGGAACGTCGCACCGCCCGAGTTCTTCGCCAGCGGCGACGCGCCCTTCTCCAGCAGCGCCAGGATCGCGCCGCCGTTGTTGGTGCGCGCGGCGACGTGCAGCGGCGTGTCGCCGTTGTCGTCGGCGACGTCGGGATCGGCGCCGGCGGCCAGCAGCACCGCGTACTGCTTCGCGTCCGGCGACAGCAGCGCCTGCACCAGCGGCGTGGCGCCGGTATGGGCGTTGCGCGCATTGGCGTCGCCGCCGTGGGCGAGCACCGCCTGCAGCAGCTCCGCCTTGCCGGAGAATGCCGCCGCATGCACCGGCGTGTCGCCGCGCGGATCGGCGCGGTTGGGATCGGCGCCGCCTTCCAACAGCGCTTCCACGCTCGCCGTGCGACCCCGCTTGATCGCCGCCATCAGCAGCGTGCTGCCGTCGTTGCCCGGCGTGTCGGCGCCGATGCGCTCGAGCTGGCGCCGGATCTCGGGCGCGTCGCCGCGGTCCACGGCGTCGGCGAGCGCGGACAGTTCCGGATTGGAGAAGGCGTCGTTGCTCATGGACGGTCGGGCGCACCCTGCGGCACAACAAAGGAGGAGCGCGGACACGATCGCGGGAAGGCGGCGCATGCGCGGCATTTCAGCCCCGATCATAGCGCCGCGCAAGGGAACCTCTGAACGAGTCCGGTTTGTCATTCCGAACGCAGTGAGGAATCTTGTCGAATCAAGGGCTTGGATTGACCAGCTTTCGCTGTTGTGGAGCGCCTCTCGCTACGCTCGAAATGACAGTTGTTCAGAGGCTTCCAAGTGGACATCGGCTTCACCGTGAAATCCGTGCGATTACCTGCCGAACAGCCCGCCGATGAAGTTGCCCACGCCCTGGGCGGCGTCGGTCGCGCCCTGCGCCAGCCAGCCGGCACCATCGGCCAGCGTCTCGACGACCTGTCCGCCGGCATCGGCCGCGAACTCGACCACGTCGCCGGCACCGTCGACGGCACCGGACAGCACGTCGCCGACCCAGCCGTCCACCCGCTCGTCGATCTGCGCCGCGAGCGAATCGGCGTAGCGATCGACCGTGTCGCCGGCGGAGTTGAAGGCGCCCTCGGCGAAGTCGCCGACCAGGCTCACGCCGCCCTGCACGTAGCGACCTTCGGCGAAGTCGCCGGCGACCACCGCGTCGATGTCGGTGGCGAAGTCATGCACGTTGCGCGCGTAGTCGTCCTTCAGTTCGTCGGGCAGCAGGTTCTGCACGTCGCGGCCGAAGCTGGACGGATTCTCGTAGCCCGCCTGCCAGGGCTCGCGCTCGATCATCGCCGCGGTCAGCGCGTTGGGGCTGTGGCTGATCGCGGCGTAGCCGAGGTTGCCGGCGAGGTTGGCGGTGCCGGTCACGATGCCCGTGACCGGATTGATCGGCAGGAACGGGGTATGGCGGCCGAGTTCGACGCCGGTGTTGATCAGCTCGCTCTGTTCGGGCGAGAAGCCCTCGGTCGGCCCGTAGTTGGTGAACATGTTGTGCTCGTCCGCGGCCGCGGGATCGACCACGATCTGGGTGCCGATCGCGTCGGGCGCCACGATGCCGGTGATCCAGCTGTCCTGCGCGTTGGTCAGGGCGTCGCCCGACAGCGAATAGGCGCGGATCTGGCCGCCTTCGGCCAGGTCGCGCGCGCGCTGCGGGTCGATGCCCATGCGGTCGAAGGTGTTGGGATGGATGCCGGAGGCGTCGAAGGTGACCGCCGGCACGCCGCTGGCCAGCGATCCGACCGAGGCCAGCCCGCCGCCCTGCGAATGGCCGGTGATCGCGAGGTTGCCCGATTCGCCGCCCGGGTTGTCGCCGAACACGCGCGCGAACTCGACCGCGGTGTTGACCGCGGTGACGCTGAACTTGTCGCCGTCGTTGGTCTCGTAGCCCAGGCCCTGGCGGAAGTTGTTGTCCCAGTCCTCGGCGCCCTCGGCGGTGCCGCGGTAGGACAGCACGTAGTTGCCCTCGCCGTCGGTGTAGACCTCGGCGCGGAACTCCTGGTCGTTGCTCGGCACGCTGTCGTTGGCGCCGAGGTACTGCAGGCGCCAGGCCTGCGGGTCGGCCACGCCCAGTTCCTGCAGCTGCGGATCGGTGACCGCGCTCCAGCCTTCCGGCGGATCGCCGCGGGTGCCGTAGACCGCGGTCGCCAGCTGCGACAGGGTCACGTCGAACGGCTGCGCCTGGGTGCCGCTGGCGACGTCGTGCAGGGTGCTGCCCGGTGGGATGCCGTACTGGCCACCGGCCGCGGACGGCGGCGTGCCGCCAGTGGGGGAGGTGCCCGTTGGCTGGATCTGCGGGTGGTAGCTGGTCTCGGGGCGATAGCCGCCGTAGGTCGTGATCGGCGACACCAGCGGCGTCGTCATGGACAGCGCCGACGGCGGCAGCTGCCAGCGCGAGCCGGAATCGATGACGGGTGAAATGCCGACGCCCATGGCGGTCTCCGTACCATCTGGTACGGCAAAGCTAGCGCGGCCGGGCGCCGGGGACAGCTAGGGCGTGCCCTAGCCGGCGATGTCGACGCCGAGCCTCACGCAGCCGGAAGCGCGTGCTGCCGTCGCACTCCGGCGGCGAGGCGATTCATTCATTCATATGAAGGTGTCTGTCGATCGGGCGCCCCGATTGCGCGCTCCGCATGCCGTGCAGCTACAATTCCGGCGGGAGGTTGTTGCGGTACACAGGGGATCCTTGGGAATGAAATCGAAGACACGTGCGTTGTCGCACGCGTGCATCTTGTTGTTGCTGGCGGGCTTTTCCGTTGCCGCCTCGGCGCAATCGCTGCCGAAACCCGCGGAGTTCTATTTCGACGAGGACCCCGGCGTGACGCGCGCCATCGTCGCCGTTCCCGGCAGCGACGACGCGACGGTCGAACAGCTCGTGCGCCTGATGAAGCGTGGCGGCCGCAATGCCGACGAGGTGGTCGCGCAGCTCGCGCACCTGTCGATGGTCTCCGGCCGCATCGACAACGGCAAGGCGCTGTACGCACGCGCCGTGGAGATGACCACGAGCGGCAGCACCCTGCGCCGCGCCGTGCACTGGAACCAGGCCTGGGACCTGTACCGCGCGGGCGACGTCGAAGGCGCGCTGGCGCAATGGCCGCTGGCGTTCACCAACCGCATCGTCCATCCGGCATGGGTGCCGCCGACGCTGGCGCTGGCCCTGTGGAAGCTCGATCGCAGGGAGGAGGCCGTCGCGTGGTATGCCGCCGCCGTGCGCACGTATCCCGACCGCTGGTCGAACCAAGCCGCGCTGCCTGGCCTGCTGCCGGACTGGAGCGAGGCCGATCGCGCCGTGCTCGCCGAAGTGCTGGCGGCCTGGCGCGAGAATCCGCCCGCCTGGCCCTGATCCGCCCGAAGATTCGCGGCTGACCCGGACCGGATCACCGGCGATCGGAGCCGCCGTGGCCTGCGGGCGCGACTCCGGAAGAGCCTGCTCCGGGACGACACCGCTTCGATGCCGGAAACCGGGGGAAAACGAGACACGGCGCGGCGAACGGCTCCCTGCCGGCCCGGGCCATGCGCTATGTTGCCGCCTTCGCAGATCACGAGGTCCATCGATGAAGGCAAGAGCGTTCGTCCTGGGAGCCGCGCTGCTGTCCGCGCCGGCATTGCACGCCGCCGACCGCATCACCGGCCAGCCGTTCGCGACCCGCAGCGAGGTCTACGCGCCGCACGCGATGGCGGCGACCTCGCACCCGCTGGCCACCCAGGTCGCGCTCGACGTGATGAAGGCCGGCGGCAGCGCGGTCGATGCGGCGATCGCCGCCAACGCCGCGCTCGGGCTGATGGAGCCGACCGGCAACGGCATCGGCGGCGACCTGTTCGCGATCGTCTGGGATCCGGCGACGAAGAAGCTGCACGGCTACAACGGCTCCGGGCGCTCGCCGAAGTCGCTGACCCTGGCAGAGTTCGAGCGCCGCGGGCTGAAGGACATCCCGCCGCACGGCCCGCTGCCGGTGACCGTGCCGGGCGCGGTCGACGGCTGGTTCGCGCTGCACGCGCGCTTCGGCAAGCGCACGATGGCGCAGAACCTCCAGCCCGCGATCCGCTACGCGCGCGAAGGCCATCCGGTGCACGAGGTGATCGCGTACTACTGGGACCGCTCGGTGCCGCGGCTGTCGAAGTGGCCGGGCTTCAGCGAGCAGTTCACGATCGACGGGCGCGCACCGCGCACCGGCGAGACCTGGAAGAACCCGAACCTCGCGAACACGCTTTCGCTGATCGCCGACGGCGGCCGCGACGCGTTCTACAAGGGCGAGATCGCGCGCACCATCGACGCCTACTTCAAGGCCAACGACGGTTTCCTCTCCTACGAGGACCTGGCCGCGCACGAGGGCGAGTGGGTCGATCCGGTGTCGACGAACTATCGCGGCGTCGACGTCTGGGAGCTGCCGCCGAGCGGACAGGGCATCGCCGCGCTGCAGATCCTCAACCTGCTGGAGCCGTATGACCTGAAGTCGTACGGGTTCGGCAGCGTCGAGCACGTGCACCTGTTCGTCGAGGCCAAGAAGCTCGCCTTCGCCGACCGCGCGCGCTGGTACGCCGACCCCGCCTTCCATCCGGCGCCGGTGGCGAAGCTGGTCTCCAAGGACTACGCGCGCGAGCGCGGCAAGCTGATCTCGGCCGAGCGCGCGCTGCGCGAGGTGCAGCCGGGCACGCCGAAGCAACTCGACGAGGGTGACACCATCTACATGACCGTGGCCGATGCCGACGGGATGATGGTGTCGCTGATCCAGTCCAACTACCGCGGCATGGGCAGCGGCATGGCGCCTCCCGGGCTGGGCTTCATCCTGCAGGACCGCGGCGAGCAGTTCGTGCTCGAGGCCGGCCATCCCAACGGCTACGCGCCGGGCAAGCGCCCGTTCCACACCATCATCCCCGCGTTCGCGACGAAGGACGGCAAGCCGTGGCTGAGCTTCGGCGTGATGGGCGGCGCGATGCAGCCCCAGGGCCACGTGCAGATCCTGCTCAACCTGATCGACTTCGGCATGAACCTGCAGGAAGCCGGCGACGCGCCGCGCATCCAGCACGACGGCTCCACCGAACCGGCCGGCCAGGCCACCGCGATGAGCGACGGCGGCGAGGTCGACCTCGAGACCGGCTATCCCTACGAGACCGTGCGCGCGCTGATGCGCAAGGGCCACAGCGTGCGCTTCGCCGACGGCCCCTACGGCGGCTACCAGGCGATCATGGTCAACCCGCACGGCGGCTACGTCGGCGCCAGCGAGTCGCGCAAGGACGGGCAGGCGGCGGGATACTGAGGTGAGGGATCGTCTTTGCGCCCGGAAGGGCGGGGTGAGCCGGGCAACAGTCGTTCGATCATTGCGGCCCGCATGGGGAGGGGTGCAGGGATGGGAAGCCTTCCGTCGAAGGTGGTGATGCGGGTCCTGCTGCTGCTGGCGGCGCTGGCGGCATGTCCGGCGGGCGCGGCCATCCGCGAGGTGCGTGCGGACGAACGCATCGTCGTCCCGCAGGGAAGCGGGCTGCTGCTGGTCGCCGTGGATACCGAGCGGGCGCTGCAGTCAGTGAGCATCCGGCGCAACGACGCGCTGCGGGGTTCGGAAACCCTGCGCGCGCTGCCGGCGGGGGCGACGATGCGCCTGTACCTGCTGCCGGCCGGGAGCTACCGCTGGTCGAACGTGCGCGATGGCGGCGTCCGCTACCAGCTGCCCAACGACGAGGACGAGTACTCGTTCACCGTCAGTGCGGGCGTGGTCAATTATCCCGGCCACCTGGTGTACCGGTCGCTGGGCGAGCGGCAGGTGATGGCCCATGTCGCCAACCGCGGCCTGCTGGCGATGGACTGGCTGCGGCAGACCCATGCGTCGCTGGCGCAGGAGTACGCGTTCGAGTATCGCGGCCACTATCCGGATCCGTTCCCGGCGTTCTACCGCGAGCATGGCGCCCCTACGGCGGATCCGGCCGACAGGCCCGGGCCCTTGCCCGCGGCGGACCCTCTGCCGCTGCCGGTGGAAGTGCTGTGGAAGCCGATCGAACTCGAGCTCGTGGCGCTCAATCCCGGCGGCGACATCGTCGCCACCGTGGAGCGCGCGAAGCGGGACGATGAAGCGCGCTGGGTGCTGCGGCTGATCGACCTGGTCGGCCAGGAGTCGCGGCCGGTGCTGGATTTCCCGGTGGAGATCACCCGCATCCACTGGTCCGGCGACCGCACCCTGGTGGTCAGCTGCAGTGAATCCGGGCAGCTGGATGCCCTGTTCGTGCTGCATATCCGTGGCGAGGCCGGACAGTGGGCCATCGAACGGCTGAAGTTCCCGTACCGGGGCCGGCTGGTCGACCCGCTCGTGCACGATCCGGGGCACGTGCTGTTCGCCAGCGTCTACGTCGGCGCCACGGCGGGCGTGCAGGTCCACAGGGTGCCGATCTCGGACCAGCGCTCGATCGACAGGTTCCGCTTCAGCCGCAGCGAGGCCCTCGACCGCAGCATCCGCGAAGGGCGCGAATGGTTCACCGACGGCAGCGGGCAGCTGCGGGCGGCGATCGCCCACCGCGACGAGCACTACGTGCTGCTCCATGGCGGCGGCGGCGAGTTCCGGGAAGTGATGGTGCTCGACGAGGCCGGGGGGTTCTCGCCGCTGGGCCTGTCCGCCGACGGCAACCTCATCTATGGCGCCAGCGACAAGGACCGAGAGCAGCGCGACCTGGTCGAGTTCGATCCCGGGTCCGGCCAGATCACGCGCACTTTGTTCTCGCGCCCCTTCGTCGACGTGCAGAGCGCCCTGTTCGACCAGGCACACGCGCTGGTCGGGGTCACCTATTACGAGGAGGGCCTGCTGGTCAGCGAATACTTCGACGAGGCTGGTCGTGCGCTGCAGGGCCGCCTGCAGCGCGCGTTTCCCGGCAAGACCGTGCGCATCATGGATCGCGACGCGGCGTCGAGGCAGGTCCTGCTGCTGGTCGGCGGCAGCGACCTGCCCAGCGAGATCTACCACCTCGATACGGCGGAGGGCCGGGCGTCGCTGCTGGTACAGGTGCGGCCGTGGCTGGAGGGCCACCGGTTCCGGCCCTCCACCGTGGTCCGCGCCACGGCCCGCGACGGGTTCCCGATCGAGGCCTACCTGACCCTGCCGGAGGCGGACGCGCCGCCGCCGCTGGTCGTGCTCGCGCACGGCGGGCCGGTCGGGATCCGCGACACGCGCTACTTCGACCAGGAAGTGCAGTTCCTCGCCTCGCTCGGCTACGCCGTGCTGCAGGTCAACTTCCGCGGCTCGGAAGGCTACGGGCGGGAATTCCGCGAGGCCGGCAAGCGCAGCCACGGGACCCTGATCGAGGACGACGTCGACGCCGCGCTTTCGGTGGTCCTGGCCGGCAACACGGTCGACCGCGGGCGGATGTGCGCGATGGGAAGCAGCTACGGCGGCTACTCCGCGCTGGTGTCGGCCATTCGCTGGCCCGGGCGGTTCCGCTGCGTGGTGTCGATCGCCGGGGTCAGCGACCGGATCCTGTTCTTCACCGCCAGCGATGGCGGCCGCAGCAAGAAAGGCCGGGAGCGGCTCGAGGAGGTGATCGGCGATCCGCGCACCGACACCGCCGACATGCTGGCGTCCTCGCCGCTGTACCGCTACCGGGAACTCGACGTGCCGGTGCTGCTCGCGCACGGCACCGAGGACCTGCGCGTGGACTTCGAACACAGCCGGCGGCTGTCGCGGATGCTGTCGGGGGCCGGGCGTCCGCCCGTCCTGCTGGCGCTGGAGGGCGAAGGCCACGCGGTCGAGGAAGACGCCAACGTGAAGGCCCTGTGGGAAGCGGTCGCGGCGTTCCTGCGCGCGCATCTCGCGCCGCCCGGCGGCGGGCGTGCCGGCGTGCCGGCTTCGACGGACTGATCCCGGATTGCGGAAGCCGCCGGGTCGCTATGCTGTGCAACCCCGCCCGAGTGATCTCCGCGCCATGACCAAGCCCCTGCTGTTCGCCGCGCTGCTGCTGGTCCTGCCCGCCGCGCAGGCGCAGGACTGGAACGACGCCGATCCGACGGAACTGGCGCAGGCCGCGGCGCACGAGGCTTACACCGCGCGGCTTGCCGGGACGCTGGCGAAGAACGGCGACGCGCGCGAACTTGCGCTTGCCGCGCTGCTGCGCGGACTGGCGGCCCGCCCGCCGCAGGACCTGGCGACCGGCGGTGCCGCGCCGTCGCGCGCGGCACCGCGCGATCCGGAGGCGGAGGCATGGCTGCGCAGCGCCGCCGCCAGGGCCGGCGACGATGTCATCGCCAACCAGTTGCTGGTCGCCGCCGCGGGCGCGGATCCGTCGCTGCGGCGCGAAGCCGCGCGGCGCTGGCAGGCGGCCGACTCCGGGAACCTCGTCCCGATGCTCCATGCGGGTCTGCCGGTCGAATCGCTGCTGGTCCAGGCGCGCAGCGCGACGCGCGCGGACGCACGCATGTACGAGGGCGTGCGCTGGATCATGTCGGTCTACGGGCGGTCTCCGCCGACTGCCGCGGAACAGTCCGCGCTGACCGGCGGCGAGGCGTTCCATGCCGATGAAGCCGCGGCGGTCTCGGCGATGGGCTTGTGGGCGGCGGCCGCGATGCCCGGCTACGCGGCGCTGGTCGATGCCTGCGGCGCGAACATGCTGCGCGCCGTCCCCGCGCGCCGCGACGACTGCCGGCACGCGGCGAACCTGCTCGCCGACCGCTCCGGTAGCATCGCCGACGAGCAGGCCGGCCTCGCGATGCTGCGCGCGCTCGCGTCGACGCCTGCGGAACGTGCCGACGTCGACGCGCGCCAGCGGCGGATGGACTGGCGGATGCTGCAGTGGGGCCGCGCCGCGCAGCAGCAGCCGCGCGACGGTGCGGCGCAGTTCGCGCGGCTGCTTGCCGATCCATCCATCCGCACCGAACAGCAGCTGGTGGAGCACGTGCTGCAGGAGGCCGGCGTGTCGCCGGAACCGCCCGCGGGCTGGACGCCGCCGCGGCGCTGAGACTGCGGGACGCGTCGCGTCGCTGGTCGGGAGGGAAGCCCCGGGATCTGCCGGGGCTCGCATGGTTTGACTCCGGCTTTCGCAGGGGCAGGCCCTGTACGACAGTCGGCCTCGTCTCCCTGCGATGTAAAAGTCGTCGTCCCCGCGAAAGCGGGGATCCAGCGTCTTTGGCGTCAAAGTCGAAATGGATCCCCGCTCGACCGGCTGCGCCGTTTGCTTCGCAGTCGCGGGGATGACGATAGGCGGGCCGTATGTCCCGTACCCGACACCAGCTCGAAAGAGGATGGGCGGAACGATCAGACGAGGCTGTGCCCCGGACCGATCAGTCCGCCGGCACCGTGCGGCTGCCCGCCCAGGCGCGCAGCTCCGCCACCTGTTCGCGCATCACCACCGACAGCGGCCGCGTGGCGCGGATCTCCTCCAGCAGCAGCGCGTCGTCGATCGCGCGCGCCTCGGCGTGGGCGACGTACAGGGCGGCGACCACGGTCTGTTCGATCTCGGCGCCGGAAAAGCCCTCGGCGGCGCCGGCCAGCGCGCCGAGGTCGAAGCGCTCGGGCGGGAGCTCGCGCCGGCGCAGGTGCAGTTCGAACACGTGCGCGCGGGTGTCGGTGTCGGGCAGGTCGACGAAGAAGATCTCGTCGAAGCGGCCCTTGCGCAGCAGTTCGGCCGGCAGTTCCCGGACCTGGTTGGCGGTGGCGACGAGGAACACCTTCGATTTGCGCTCGGCCATCCAGGTCAGCAGGTAGCCGAGCACGCGCCGCGACACGCCGCCGTCGCCGTCGGCGCTGCCCGCGGCCACGCCCTTCTCGATCTCGTCGATCCACAGCACGCAGGGTTCGAGCTGGTCGCACGACTCCAGCGCGGCGCGCAGGTTGGCCTCGGTCTCGCCGTGGTACTTGGCGTAGAGCGTGCCGAAGTCCAGCCTCACCAGCGGCACGCCGAAGCCGCCGGCCACGGCCTTGGCCAGCAACGACTTGCCGCAGCCCTGCACGCCCAGCAGCAGGATGCCCTTGGGCGGGTCGAGGCCGGGCGGCGCGTCGCCGTCGACGAACACCCGCCGGCGCTGCTCGACCCAGCGCTTGAGCCGGCGCGCGCCGGCGACGTCGGCGAAGCGTGCGGTGTCGTATTCATAGTGCAGGTGGCCGCTCTTGTTGAGCAGGTCGAACTTCAGCCGCGCCAGCGCCGGCAGGTCGCCGGGGCCGAGCACGCCGTCGTCGTGGATCAGGTGGCGCGCGATCCGGCGCGCGTCGGTCGCCTCCAGGCCCTGCAGGTTGCGCACGATCCGGCGCACCGTGGCCTCGTCGACCTCCACCCGCCGGCCCTCGTGCTCGCGCTGGTAGGCGGCGATCTCCTCGCGCAGCAGCTTCAGCAGCGCGTTGGCGTCGGGCAGGCGCGGGCGGAAGCGGGCGGCCTTGGCGTCGAGCTCGGGCGGCAGTTCGACCTTGTGCCCGACCAGCACGACCACGTGCGGCAGGCAGTCGCGCCGCTGCAGGATCTCGCGCAGCTGGCGCCGGGTGCTGGCGTAGCCGAGGTAGGGGTGGAAGTCGAGCAGCAGGTAGACGCCGCGCTGGTCGGCATCGCGGATCGCGGCCAGGGTGGCGCTGGCATCGGGCGGGACCTCGGCCGGATCCTCGCGGTCGAGGTCGATGCGGCGCAGCCCCTCGGTGATCGACCAGCGGTACAGCGCGCGCCACACCCGGGTCAGCGATTGCCGGAACAGTTCGACCACGCGGGTTTCGTCGGGCGTCTCGACCACGATCAGTGGCGTGTCGGCGCGAATCAGCGCCACGAGGTCCTGCAGGTCGCTCATGCACGGTCGGTCGGTGGGGGCGGATCGACGATAGCAGACGCGTGTGGGAGCGCGCTTGCGCGCGATGCCCGGGTGGCGCGACGGGGTCCGGCATCGCGGCCGGGGCCGCTCCCACGCATCGATGCGGGAGACGCCGCGCGCGGCCCGTCGTATCGCGGAAGGCGTGCCCGTCCCGCTCATTTGTAAAGATCCCGTCAAAAGCGCGCGGGCACGGAACGCGGCTGCGCCTGCCATGTCGCGACCTTGACGTGGCCAGTGTACGCTCGCGGCTCGTTCCCAAGGCGGAGGCAGTGGATGAAGACCGTGCTGGTGGCCAGTTCCAAGGGCGGTGTCGGCAAGACCACGATCGCAACCCACCTGGCCGCGGAGTCCGCGCTGGCGGGCCGCAAGACCGTATTGATCGATGCCGATCCACAGGGGTCGTCCACGCGCTGGGCCGAGCGCCGCTCGACGCTGGAGAGCGCGGTGCTGCCGATCGACGGCAGCAGCCGGCACCGGACCGCGTGGAAATCGATTCCCGACGGCACTGACCGCGTGGTCGTCGACGCCCCGGCCGGCGCGCATGCCGACGCGCTGGAGGTCTACCTCGACCACGCCGATGCGCTGGTGGTGCCGGTGCTGCCCTCGGCGCTGGACATCGACGCCACGGTGCCGTTCCTCAACGCGCTGGCCAGGCACCCGCGGGTGCGCAAGGGCGAGCTGCGCGTGGGGCTGGTCGGCAACCGCCTGCGGCCGTGGACCAACGCCTCGCAGCAGGCGATGGACCTGCTGCAGCAGTGGCCGTACCCGCTGGTGGCGCAGCTGCGCGACAGCCAGGCCTACGTGATGCTGGTCGGCTTCGGCAAGAGCCTGTTCGATTACCACTCGGCGCAGGTGCGCGACCACCAGGCCGACTGGCAGCCCCTGCTGAAGTGGCTCAAGCGTGCCTGACCTGGCTCCGGGCCGCCGAGGGACGCCACCGGGAGGAATGCGTCGATGCGCGAACTGATCCTGCTGCGGCACGCCCACGCCGAGCCGCCGCTGCCCGGGCAGCCGGACTTCGACCGGCCGCTGTCGGCCGAGGGGCTGGCCGAGGCCGACGCGGTCGCCACCTGGCTGCGCGACAAGGCGCTGGTGCCCGACCGCGTGCTGTGCTCGCCGGCGCGGCGCGCGCGCGAGACGCTGGAGGCGGTGGTCGAGGCCGTGGGCAACCTCGACAAGCGGCTCGAGCCGTCGATCTACGAGGCCACGCCCGGCACCCTGGCGGGCCTGGTCGACGGTCACCGCGACGCCGAGCGCCTGCTGGTGGTCGGCCACAATCCCGGGCTGGAGCGGCTGGTGGCGCTGCTGCACAGCGGCCAGTCGGGCGACTACCGAGGCATGCCGCCGGCCGCGATCGCGGTGCTGGCGCTGCCGGCCGGGGCCACGATCGAACCCGGCATCGCCAGCCTGTCCGCGTTCTGGTGGCCGTGAGCGCCGATGGCATTCCGATGACCCGCAGGCGCATCCGGTGGCTGGTCCTGCTGGGTGCCTGCCTCGCGATGGCGGCGCCGGCGGCCGAGATCGATACCGCCAAGTCCCGCATCGGCTTCACCCTGAAGACGCGCTGGGGACAGGCGCTGGAAGGGCGCTTCCCGCAGTGGCAGGGCGAGATCGTGCCGGTCTCGGAGCAGCGCCGGCAGGTGCGGCTGCGGCTGCCGACCGGCGACGTCGAGATCCTCGACCATCCGCAATACTCGCGCGTCACGCGCGGCAAGGGCTTCTTCGACGCCGACCGGCACCCGCACGTGGAATTCGTGTCCGATCCCTACACCGACGAGTTGCTGCACGAAGGCGGCCTGCTCGGCGGCGCGCTGACCATCCGCGGCGTGCGCCGGCGCGAGGTGTTCACCGTCGAGCCGGCGACCTGCGACCGCCCGACGATCGACTGCGACGTGGTCGCCAGCGGCGTGGTCTACCGCAGCGATTTCGCGATGGACCGCTGGGCGTTCGCGCTGTCGGACCGCGTCGTGTTCTCGCTGCACATCCGCGCACGGCCCTCGCCGAAACCATGACAGCGGCAACGCGTGCGCTCGTCGCGCTGCTGGTCCTGGCCTGCAGCGCCTGCGGCAGCCTGTCGAGCCTGCAGCGCGAGCAGGCCGCGGAGATCGCGGCCGGGGCGCGTTCGACCGCGATCGACTGCGATGCGCCCGATGCCTGCGCGCGGCCTTCGCCGCTGCGCGAGCTGGGCGTGCGCGCGCTGGCCGAGAGCACGCCGCAGGCGCCGCGGCACTACGCGCTGCTGCTCGACTACGGCCAGGACGCGCTGGTCTCGCGCCTGGACCTGATCCGCGGTGCCACCGGCACCATCGACCTGCAGACCTACATCTTCGACGAGGACGACGCCGGCCACCTCGTGCTCGAGGAACTGATGACCGCGGTGCGGCGCGGCGTGCGCGTGCGGGTCCTGGTCGACCAGCTGTCGGCGCTGCGCCAGGTCGACACGCTGGCGGCGCTGGCCTCGGCGCACGTCAACTTCGAGATCCGCATCTACAACCCGGTACTCGAACGCGCGCGCATCACCTACCCCATGTACGCCTGGGCCGCGGCCTGCTGCTGGCGCCGGCTCAACCAGCGCATGCACAGCAAGCTGCTGCTGGTCGACGGCATCGTCGGCATCACCGGCGGGCGCAACTACCAGGACGACTATTACGACTGGAACCCGGAGTTCAACTTCCGCGACCGCGACGTGCTGGTCAGCGGACCGGCGATCGCCGACATGGCCGCGAACTTCGAGGCGTTCTGGAACGCGCGGCTGAGCATACCGGTGGAACGGCTGGACGACGTCGGCCGCCACCTGCTGCGCGCCGGCGCGCCGGTGCTGCCGGACTGGCCGTACCAGGAACCGCAGCGGGTCGCGGCGGTGTCGCGCGCGGCCGACGATCCCGCCCTGGTGAAACGGGGCCTGGCCGACGCGGCGATCCCGGTGGGCGAGGTGGTGTTCATCGGCGACCTGCCGCAGAAGCACCGGCGCGACCGCGAGATCGCCGCCGGCGCGATGCACGCCTCGCCGCTGCTCAACGAGCTGATCGAATCGGCGCAGGAGGAAGTGCTGCTGCAGACGCCGTACCTGGTGCTGTCGAAGCAGGCGCAGGCCATGTTCGAGCGCATGCGCGCGCGCCAGCCGCCGCCGCGCGTGATCGTGTCCACCAACAGCCTCGCGGCCACCGATTCGTTCATCACCTACGCGCTGTCGTACAAGTACAAGCGCCGCTACCTGCGCGACTTCGGCTTCGAGATCCACGAGTTCAAGCCCTTCCCCGAGGATGCGCCGATCGACCTCGAGGCCACAGGTGCGGTCGACATCTCGTGGAACGCCGACGGCAGCGTCAACATCGGCGAGATCGCGCGCGGCGATGCCGGCGAAGACGCGAACGGCCGCCGCACTCCGCCGCTGACGCGCGAATACGCCGCGCTGCGCTACGCCGGCATCGGCGTGCACCAGCGCGTGCCGCTCAAGCGCGCCGGCGTGCGCTTCGGCCTGCACGCCAAGTCGCTGGTGATCGACAACCGCATCGGCGTGGTCGGCACCCACAACTTCGACCCGCGCGGCGACGACTACAACACCGAGAACGCGGTGATCATCGAAGACCCCGCGTTCGCGCGCGCGCTGGCCGACAGCATCCGCCGCGACATGGCGCCCGAGAACGCCTGGGCCATCGCGCGCCGCGACAAGCCGCCGGTGTTCTCGGGGCTGGAGTATTCGCTGGCCAAGGTGTCCGAACGCCTGCCGGTGTTCGACCTGTGGCCGATGCGCTATGCGACCAGCTACGAGTTCCAGCCGGGGCCGGCGTGTCCCGGGCCGCTGCCCGCGTTCGACCCGGGCTTCCGCGCCTGCTACGAACCGGTCGGCGACTTCCCCGAGGTCAACCTCGGCTTCCGCACCCTGCTCACGCGCATCTTCACCGCCTTCGGCGCGGGACTCGCGCCGATCCTCTGAGGCCTTCCGGCCGCCTCCGGCGGCCCCGCTTTTTTCGGCCCCCTCCCCCGCGTGCGGGGGAGGGTTGGGGCGGGGGGCGCTCTTCGCGGTGAAAGCTCGGCGCTGCGCACCTCATCCCCCAGCCCTCCCCCGCAGGCGGAGGAGGGGGCCAATAGCGGGAAAGCGGCCAAAACGCCCGGATGGCATAGGTCGTCAGTCATGCCTCGCCGCCGCAACCGTCGGCCCCCGAAACCCATCCAAATCAACAGGTTCCATCGCGGACGAAAGAACGTCCCGAAGGGCATGACTTCCGGCCCATGCGCGAACCTGTTTAGTGTATTACTTTACCAACACACCGAAACACAACGCCCCCACGAGGACCGCCATGAACACCATTCTCCAGACCGCCCCCCGCCAGTCCCTTCCGCTGCAGACGCGCACCGCCCGCCCGCTTCCCGCCTCCGAACGCCGCGAACGCGCCTTCGGCATCGGCTACGGCAACAGCAGCGGCTACGCCAGCGACAAGCGTTACGTTCCCGACGCCGGCAATGCGCGCTTCCGCTTCGCGTAACGCGGACGATCGCGCGCTTGCACACGCCGGCGCCGCGGCATCGGCGGGCCGGTGCGGCGGGTCGCGATTGACGCATGCGCGCCACGCGGCCTAGGCTGCGCATCTTTCCGTCCCCCGGTATCCCGCCATGTCGCTTTCGCTGACCATCGACCTCAACGACCAGGACCTCGAGCACTTCGCCAGCGCGCTGAAGGCTGCGCACCAGGCTGCCGCGGGCAAGTCCCAGGAGGAGATCATCCAGGCCGCGGTCTCGCTGCTGGAGGGCGCGCAGAAGGTCAAGACGCCCGACTTCATCCGCGGGCGGCTGGAACGCCTTGACGACATGATCGCGATGATCCGCGACGAGGGCTGGCACCTCGACGACGAGGACAAGCAGCACGTGCTGTCGGCGCTGGTCTATTTCGCCGATCCCAAGGACGTGATCCCCGACCACGTCGAGGTGCTGGGTTTCCTCGACGACGCGATCATGATCGAGCTGTGCGTGCGCGAACTCAGGCACGAGCTCGACGCCTACGACGACTTCTGCGAATTCCGCGAGCGCGAGGCGAACAAGCGCGGCGTCGAACCCTCCGCCGTCGGCCGCGCCGAGTGGCTGGACGGCCGCCGCGACGAGCTGGTCGAGCGCATGCACGCGCGCCGCCAGCGCGACGGTGGCGGGTTCGGCATTGGCTACGGCAACAGCAGCGGCTACGGCCGCGCGGCATATTCGCGCGCCTGGCGTCCGAGCCTGTTCCGCTTCCGCTAGGCCCGGCGCGGATGTTCCGCGCGGACGTCACCGTCGAGCAACTCAACGCGCTGTCGCGGAACACCGCGATGGAACCGCTCGGCATCGTCTTCACCGGCATCGGCCCCGACTGGCTGCGCGGCACGATGCCGGTCGACGCACGCACCCACCAGCCCTACGGCCTGCTCCACGGCGGCGCCTCGGTGCTGCTGGCCGAGACGCTGGGCAGCAGCGCCGGCGGGCTGGCCGCGCCCGAGGGCCACGGCGTGGTCGGCATCGAGATCAATGCCAACCACCTGCGCGGCGTGCGCAGCGGCACCGTCACCGGCACCGCGCGGCCGCTGCACGTGGGCCGCAGCACCCAGGTCTGGGAAATCCGGATCGAGGACGAGGCCGGCCGGCTGGTCTGCATCGCGCGGCTGACGCTGGCGGTGGTGCCGCGCGGCTGAGGCCGGGCGTGGCAGCCCGCACCAACGAGCAATCACCGACTACCAACCTCGAATCCCCCCGGCCGCGCAGGTTGGTGGCTGGTAGTTGGTAGCTGATGTCTCGCCCCTGCTCCCCACTCCCCACCGCCGGCCCGCATTCGGTATCGTGTCCGGCTTCGGACTCCCCCGGTTCCGCTGGCTGGCCTCCTGTCGTGCGTATCTTCCGTTACGCCGTGCGTTTCCCGTTCCTGCTGTGGCACCTGCTGGTGCACCTGCCGGTCACGGTCGTGCTGATGGCGCCTCCGTTCGGGCGGCTACGCCTGGCCGGCGGCGGGCGACTGGACCAGCGCATGGTGCGGCTGTGGTCGGGCGGGCTGATGCGCGTGTTCGGCATGCGCGTGCGCCGCATCGGCCATCCGGTGCCCGGCGCGGTGATGTTCGTCGCCAACCACGTCAGCTGGATCGACATCGTCGCGCTGCACAGCCAGCGGATGATGGGCTTCGTCGCCAAGCGCGAGATCGCCGGCTGGCCGCTGGTGGGCTGGCTGGCCTCGCGCGCCGAGACGATCTTCCACCAGCGCGGCAGCCAGGAATCGCTCGGCGGCGTGCTGCACGAGATGCTGGCGCGGCTGCGCGACGGCCGCGCGGTCGGCGTGTTCCCGGAAGGGCGCACGCGCAACGGCCGCGAGGTCGGGCCGTTCCATGCGCGCATCTTCCTCGCCGCGGTCGAGGCGGGGGTGCCGGTGCAGCCGGTGGCGCTGCGCTACGGCGAGCACGGCAATGCGCAGACCGTGGTCGCGTTCGCGCCGGGCGAGAGCTTCTTTGCCAACTTCCTGCGCCTGCTCGGCGAGCCGGTGCGCCCGGCCGAAGTGGTGTTCCTCGAACCGATCGCGCCCGGCGACACCGAAGGCCGCCGCCGCATCGCCGAGACCGCGCGCGACCGCATCGTCGCGGCGATGGCGCCATGAGTCCCGACGGCATCGACGCGATGCCGGCCTACGCGCCGCCGCGCTGGCTGCGCAGCCCGCACCTGCAGACCATCCTCGGCACCAGTCCCTGGCGACGGCGCCGGGGCGCCGAGGCATTGGCCGCCACCGGCGCGGTGACCGAGGAGCACCTGGTCGACGGCGGCGACGGCGTCCGCCTGCACGGCCTGCACAGCGCGGTGCCGGGCGTGCAGGCGCGCGGCATCGCGCTGCTGCTGCACGGCTGGGAGGGCAGCGCCGAATCGAGCTACATGCGCCTGACCGCGGCGCAGCTGCTGGCGCGCGGCTTCGAGGTGTTCCGGCTCAACTTCCGCGACCACGGCGGCACACACCACCTCAATCCCGACATCTTCCACTCCAACCGGATCGAGGAGGTGGTGCACGCCGCGCTCGACGTGTCCCGTCGCTTCCCGCAGCGGCCGATGGTGGTGGCCGGCTATTCGCTCGGCGGCAACTTCGCGCTGCGCCTGGCGCTGCGCGCGCCCGCGGCCGGCCTGCCGCTGCTGCGCGTGGCCGCGGTGTGCCCGGTGCTCGATCCGGCGCGGACCATGCACAAGATGGAGAACGGGCTGTGGTTCTACATGCGCTACTTCGAGCGCAAGTGGCGCAGCTCGCTGCTGCGCAAGCGCGAACTGTTCCCCGACCGGGTCGCCTTCGACGACACCACGCTCAAGCTCGGCATGCGCGAACTCACCGAATGGCTGGTGCAGCGGCACACCGACCTCGGCACGATCGAGAACTACTTCGACGGCTACTCGGTCGCCGGCGACCGGCTGCGGGCGCTGCAGGTGCCGGCCCACATCCTGATGGCGGCCGACGACCCGGTGATCCCGATCGACGAGTTCCGCGCGCTGGCGCTGCCGGAGATGGCGCGCGTGGAAATCGTGCCCTGGGGCGGGCACTGCGGCTTCCTCGAGGACGCGCGCTTCGGCGGCTACGCCGAACGCTGGGCGGCGGCGCGGCTGGCGGCGGTCGCGTTGTAGGAGCGGCTTCAGCCGCGACCGCCTGCCGGCCCCGTGGAAAGCCCGGTCGCGGCTGAAGCCGCTCCTGCCGTTTTCGGGCCGATTTGAACGCGCATGGGCATGCACTATCCTGCATGCCCTGGACCACACGGGAGATCGTGATGCGCATCCGCAGCGACAGCTTCGAACACCGCGGCGCGATTCCGGCGGAATTCGCCATGGGCGCGCCCGACGGCTTCGGCGGCAACCGCAATCCGCACCTGGCCTGGGACGATGCGCCCGGGGGCACGCGCTCGTTCGCGCTGCTGTGCATCGACACCGATGCGCCGACCGATCCCTCGCTGGCCGGGAAGGAAGGCGTGGAGATCCCGGTCGCGCATCCGCGCGGTGACTTCGTGCACTGGGCGGTGGTCGACATCGCGCCGGCCGTGCGCGAGATCGCGGCCGGCAGCGCCAGCGACGGCGTGAGCAAGGGCGGCAAGTCCGCGCCATCCGGTCCGGCAGGCGCACGGCAGGGCCTGAACGACTACACCGGCTGGTTCGCCGGCGATGCCGACATGGGTGGCGATTATTTCGGCTACGACGGCCCATATCCGCCGCCCAACGACCTGCGCGTGCACCGCTACTTCTTCCGCGTGTTCGCGCTGGATGTCGTGGAACTGGAGGTGCCGGTGAAGTTCACCGCCGGCGACGTGCTGCGCGCGATGCAGGGGCACGTACTCGCCGAGGCGGCGATCTACGGAACGTACTCGCTCAACGCTGTGGCGAAAGGCTGAATCCGGCGCCCGTGCTCGGGCGTTGCGGCGAGGTTGCCCCCACCCCAACCCTCCCCCGCAAGCGGGGGAGGGAGCAACAACCTGTCGGTTGCCTGATTCGTAGACGCTGCGATAAACGGCTCCCTCCCCCGCTTGCGGGGGAGGGTTGGGGTGGGGGCAATTCGCGGCGCCTCAGGGCGTCGGCTTCACGGTTTCCGATTCGACGACCATGTCGAGCACATAGGCGATCGATGATCCGTCGGCCGGCGGGTTCGCCACCTCGTAGCGCTTGAGCCGCAGCACGTTGCGCACGCCGGGTTCATGGGTGTAACCCTCGATGTCCTGGTAGAGGTATTCCCATTCGCCGGTCTTCTGCTTGATCCCATTCTCGTCGTAGCCGATCTCGCGCACGTGCAGGCAGCGGTAGTCGGGAATCATCGCGTGCGGGCAGGGCACGCGCTCGGCCGCGACCTCGAGGAACACGCGCTCGCCCTCGCCGCCGTACTTCGCGTCCGCGGTGGGTGCGCCCGCGAACGTCAGCCGGTCGCCGCCGGCGGTGGTCAGCACCAGGCTGCCGTCGTCGCCGGCCGCGAGCGTGCCCGCGCCCGCGAGGCGCGCGCCGATCGCCTCGTCGGCGGCCATCAGCGCGCCGCCGCCGCAGAATTTCTTGGTCTGCGCCAGCGCGCCGACTTCGAAGCGGTCGCCGGACAGGGCGTAGCCGCCGCTCATCTGGTTGCAGCCGCCGCTGACCGAGACGCGGCCGTCGGCGAAATCCAGCTGCAGCGGCTGGTCGAGGGTCGGGAACAGCGCGTCGATGCGCTGGCCGCCGGCATCCACCGCGTCGGCGAGTTGCCAGTGCGAGGCCGCCAGCGTCCGTGCATCGAGGGCGGGCGCGTCCGGCGCCGCGGCAGCGCCCACGGGCGGCGGGGGTTCCGCGGGCGGGTTCGAGGGCGTGCAGGCCGCCAGTGCAATGGCCAGCGACAGCAGGGGGATGGCAGGGCGCATGGCGATCTCCTTCCGGTCGGTTGCGTGCGGGAGCGAGGCGCCAGCGTACGCCATCACGGCGAAACGGAACGTGGAGCCGCGTCGCGATTGTCGATCCGGCGCCCCGCCGTTCGTCGTCACCGGGAAAGCGCGATCCCGCGCATCCTTCCCGCACGCACACAGGAGTCCATGATGCCCCGCCAGATCTTCGTCAACCTCCCGGTCAAGGACCTCGACGCCTCGGTGAAGTTCTTCACCGCGCTCGGCTTCGCCTTCAACCCGCAGTTCACAGACGAGAACGCGACCAGCATGATCGTCGCAGACGACATCTTCGTGATGCTGCTCGTCGAACCCTACTTCCGCAGCTTCATCGACAAGCCGCTGGCCGACGCGCATGCGCAGACCGAGGTGCTGGTCTGCCTGTCGTGCGACAGCGACGCCGAGGTCGACGACCTGGTGGCGAAGGCGGTCGCGGCCGGGGGCAAGGCGCACCGCACGCCGCAGGACCACGGCTTCATGTACGGCCACGGCTTCGAGGACCCGGATGGCCACATCTGGGAGCTGGTGCACATGCGGGAACTGCCTGCGTGAGTGCGAACCGGCCAGGGCGGCATCGGCGGGAGGCATGGCGATGAGCCTGCTCGGCCTGCTGGTGCGGCGCGCCGGCGCGCACGTGCGCATTGCACCCGGTGATGCGCCGCCGTGCGAGGGAGCCCCGTCGCCAGCCGGGCGCAACGGACATTCGGTGCGAACGGACGAGTCGCGGCGCCCGTTTCCCGGCGACGACCCGCTGCGCGACACCGAGCCGGAGCCGCGCCCATGACTTCCGCGGCTTGCATGTCGATCGCCGGCAGTGCTCTGATCCGGAGCCATGCACGCCCCGGACCCGCAGCGCAGCATCGACGCCGTCTGGCGCGCCGAATCGCCGAAGGTGATCGCGGCGCTGATGCGCATGGTGCGCGACATCGACCTCGCCGAGGAGCTGGCGCAGGACGCGCTGGTCACCGCGCTGGAGCGCTGGCCCGCCTCGGGCGTGCCTGACAACCCCGGCGCATGGCTGATGGCCGCCGCCAAGAACCGCGCGATCGACCACCTGCGGCGCAACCAGCTGCTGGCGCGCAAGCACGCTCAGATCGCGCACGAACTCGAAGGCCTGCACGACGAACTGCACGAAGCGCGCGAAGCCGCGTACGACGACGACATCGGCGACGACCTGCTGCGCCTGATCTTCGTCGCCTGCCATCCGCTGCTGTCGGTGGAGGCGCGCGTGGCGCTGACCCTGCGCCTGCTGTGCGGCCTGACCACCGAGGAAATCGCGCGCGCGTTCCTGGTGCCGGACGCGACCGTCGCGCAGCGCATCGTGCGCGCCAAGCGCACGCTCGGCGAGGCCGACGTGCCGTTCGAGGTGCCGCGCAGGGAAGACCTGCCGGAACGGCTGTCGGCGGTGCTGGGCGTGGTCTACCTCGTGTTCAACGAAGGCTACGCCGCCACTGCCGGCGACGACTGGATGCGGCCCGCGCTGTGCGAGGAAGCGCTGCGGCTCGGGCGCCTGCTGGTCGGGCTGGCGCCGACGGAAGCCGAGGCGTTCGGATTGCTCGCGTTGATGGAACTGCAGGCATCGCGCCTCGCCGCACGCACGGGGCCGTCGGGCGAACCGGTCCTGCTGCAGGACCAGGACCGCGCGCGCTGGGATCGCGATGCGATCGAACGCGGGCTGGCCGCGCTGGCGCAGGCCGAACGGCTTTCGGTCGGGCGTGGAGCCTATACGCTGCAGGCGGCGCTCGCGGCCTGCCATGCGCGCGCGGCGAGCGTCGACGACACCGACTGGACGCGCATCATCGCGCTGTACGACGAACTCGTCGCGCTCGCGCCCTCGCCGGTGGTCGAACTCAACCGCGCGGTCGCGGTGTCGATGCGCTCGGGGCCGGAGGCCGGGCTGGCGCTGGTCGACGCGCTGGCGGACACGCCGGCGCTGCGCGCCTACCACCTGCTGCCGGCGGTGCGCGGCGACCTGCTGCACAAGCTCGGCCGCCGCGACGAGGCACGCGCCGAGTTCCTGCGTGCGGCGGACATGACCCGCAACGCGCGCGAACGCTCGCTGTTGCTTGCGCGCGCGGCGGAGGCGGCTTCGGGGTAGTGCCGCGGTCGAACCGGGTTTCCCGGCGCCGGCGTTCCAGCGTGCGCTGGCCGCTGCGCGAACGCAGGCGCGCGACCGTGGCGCGGGCCACGACCCGCGCCATCGCCGATCATCAGTCCTGCGGGAAACGCCCGGCTTTGCCGGGGACCCACCAAGGGTTCCCCCTCACCAGCCTCCGGCTGTTGTGAAGCGCTTCGCAGGGATGACGAAGGCTTTCGCTCTTGCGATTGCGGAAAGGCCCCTTTGAAGGGCCAGCGATCGTAAAGCCCCCGGCTTTGTCCCGTCTCTCCATCACATCTCCCATATCGGCCACGACCTGCAGTCCCTGGGGATCTTGTTCGGGAGGACATCAGGCGGCAGGCGCACGCAGGATTTCTCCCTTCGGTCGAAATGACAGAAGTCGGTCGAGATGACAGTCGGTGGTGCTTCGCCTTTGGTCTGTCATTTCGACCGAAGGGAGAAATCTTGCGCCGAACGTGGGGATGCATACGCGCGCGCCGGCCACCGGGCGCCAGCAGATCGTATGCGCCGCACCCGGCAGAAGATGCGGATGTGACGAAGAGACGGGGCTTTGCCGGAGATACCTACTTCGTCGTCGCGGCTTCAGCGGGATCGACGGCGACCGCCTCGACCTGGATGCGCAGGACGACGTCCATGTCGAATCCGTAGTCCTTGCCGGCGCTGATCCCGAAGGCGTCGCGCTGGATCGTCGCCCGCGCGTCGGCGCCGCACAGCTCGCGCCCGTGCAGCGGATGGGGGAGGCACTTGAAGCGCCGGATCTCCAGCCGCACCGGCTGTGCGATGCCGCGCAGCGTCAGCTCGCCGTCGACGCGGGTGGGGACGCCGTCGACGAAGCCGGCCAGCCTGCCGCGATAGCTCGCCCGCGGGTGCGCATCCGCGTCGAACAGGTCCGCGCTGCGCGCCTTGTCGTTCATGGCGTCGAGCCCGAAGTCGATGCTGGCGACGTCGATGTCCACCTCCACCGTGCCGGTGTCGGCGGCCTTGTCCAGCACGATCCTTCCGCTGCTGGCGTTGAACTTGCCGCGCCAGAACGAGATGCCCATGTGGTCGGCCTCGAAGCTGGGGAAGGTGTGCGCGGGATCGATCTCGTAGATGGTCTCCGCGGCAGTCGCGGGGCCGGCCGTTGCCAGCAGGGCGGCGAGCGCCGCGCAAAGGCGTTGCATGGTGGATCTCCTCGAACGCGATGGAATGGGCATGGGCGCCGCGGGCGCCCGTGCGGGGAAGGTGGGTCGGGTCGATCGGCGCTAGCGCATCGAATGCAGCCCGATCATGTTGCCCTCGCTGTCGAAGGCCAGCACGATGAAGCCGTACTCGCCGATCGACATCTTCCCGCGATGCACGCGCCCGCCGGCCGTCGCTACGCGGTCGCCGGTCGCGCCGCAGTCCTCGCAGGCGAAATAGACCAGGGTGCCGCCCGGCCCCGATGGCGCGCCCGGCATGCGGCACAGCGCACCGTTGGCGCCGTAGCGATCCATGTCGCCGGGGAAGGACCACATCTCCAGGGTCTCCTCGTCCCCGTCCGGCAGCTTCAGCGGTTCGAGCGCGATGTCGAACACGGCCTCGTAGAACGCGCGCGCCCGCGCCATGTCCTGCACGTAGATCTCGAACCAGTTGACGCTGTTGACTCCGGCCATGCCGCCTTCTCCTCTGCCGCAAGTGGATGGATGGACCTACATCGCGACGATCGACTTGAACCCGCCCCACATCATGCGCGCGGGATCGAACGGCGGCTTGGCCTTGTCCGGCATCATCGCGTCGATGCGCGGATCGGCCATGACCTTCTTGTTGATGCTGTCGCGATGCCGGCGCGAGCGGTAGACGATGTACGAGAAGGCCACCACCTCGCCCTTCTTCAGCTTCACCGCCTGCGGGAACGAGGTCAGCTTGCCGGGCTGCACGTCGTCCTCGACGCACTCGATGTACTGCAGTGCGCCGTACTCCATCCAGACCTTGCCGGCCTTGCGCGCCATGCGCCGGTAGGCGGGGAGGTTCTTCTTCGGGATCGGGATCAGGAAACCGTCGATGTAGGCCATGTCGTTGCTCCGCTCGTGGAAGGGGCAGCCGCGGGTTCGATCCCGCGGCCTTCAGGGCTTCGACGAACGGGGGCGGCGCGGATCGACATCGCGCTTGCGGCCCATTGGCGGCCAGTTGTGGGAGCGACCTTGGTCGCGATGCCCGGGAAGGCGCCATTGTTCCAAGGCATCGCGACCAAGGTCGCTCCCACGATCGATGGCGGGGCTTCAGTCCCCCGCCGGCAGCCACAGCAGCAGCGCGGCACCGAGCACGATCCGGTATACGGCAAAGCCGGTGAAGCGGTGCTGCTTGATGTAGCCCAGCAGCCACTTCACCACCACGAAGCCGGTGACGGTGGCGGCCGTGAAAGCCAGCGCGACGTCGCCCCAGGCCTCGCCGCCGAGGCCGCCGTCCTTCCACAGTTCGAGGAAGGCGTAGGCGCTGGCCGCGAACATCGTCGGGATGCCGACCAGGAACACGAATTCGGTCGCCGCCGAGCGCCGGCCCAGGCCGGCCAGCATCGCCATGAAGATCGCCGCGGCCGAGCGCGAGGTGCCGGGGAACACGCCGGCCACCACCTGCGCCAGCCCCACCAGCACCGCGACCGTCCAGGTGACGTGGACGCCGTCGCCGCGGCGTTCGGCCATGCGCTCGGCGAAGATCATCCAGATGCCGCCGAGGATCAGCGCCCAGGCGACCGGGGTCACCGTCTCGGGCAGTTCCCAGCCGGCCAGCCGCACCGGCAGGCCGACCAGGGCGGTGACCAGGAAGGCGGCGGCGAGCTTCATCGCGTAATCGCGGTTGGCCGCGTCGCCGAGCCCGGTCGCCAGGTCCCAGATCCGCCGCCGGAACACCAGGGTGATGGCGAGGATCGCGCCGGCCTGGATGACGATGTTGAAGAAGTCCGAGCGCGCGCCCAGCCAGTGCTGGGCGATCAGCAGGTGGCCGGTGCTGGAGACCGGCAGGAACGCGGTCAGCCCTTCGAGGAGGCCCAGCAGGAGGGCGGACAGTGGATCGGACATGGAGGCGGTTCGCGTGGGGGCTGGCAGGATAACGGAAAGCCTTCCCGCGTCCGGGCAGTGATCCTGCCGCCGCGGACATCAGCTCCTTCCCCCGCGCAGCGGGGGAAGGCTCGGATGGGGGCGCCTTCGCGTCTGCAGCGTTCGCGTTGTCGCCACCCCAGCCGTCCGGCCCGGCGCGCAACGCGCCGTGCCGCCCGGCGCCGCGCAAGCGGGCCGTCCTCACCCCCGCAGGTGGGGAGGGAGCGCTGCAACAGCGAGGCATGGTTCGAGAGCTCTGCGGGAAAACGCGGGGAATCCCGGTCCGGCCTTCCGGATGGCATGGCCGGCGCGCGAGGTACTGGTTTCACCATCATGGTGCAAGCGTCACAAAATCTTCACCGAAACCGTGCGTCCTCGATGGATGCTGCAATGCACATGTCTTGTGAATCAACGAGTTGTGCTGGGTCGAACGTTGGCACGGCGCTTGCGTCATGTGAAGCATCCTTTCGCCCACCAGAGGTTGCACCGAGATGTCGCTCGAGAATGTCGAAAAGCTGATCAAGGACCACAAGGTCGAATTCGTCGACCTGCGCTTCGTGGACATGCGCGGCGTGCAGCAGCACGTCACCTTCCCCGCCAGCATCGTCGAACCCGCGCTGTTCGAGGACGGCAAGATGTTCGACGGCTCGTCGATCAGCGGCTGGAAGGGCATCAACGAGTCCGACATGATCCTGCTGCCGGACGCATCCACCGCCTTCCTCGACCCGTTCTACGCCGATCCGACCCTCAACCTGACCTGCGACATCCTCGACCCGGCGACGATGCAGGGCTACTCGCGCGACCCGCGCGGCATCGCCAAGCGCGCCGAGGCCTACCTCAAGTCCAGCGGCATCGCCGACCAGGCCTTCTTCGGCCCCGAGCCCGAGTACTTCGTGTTCGACTCGGTGCGCTTCGCCAACGAGATGGGCAACACCTTCTTCCACATCGAGTCCGAGGAAGCGGCCTGGAACACCGGCAAGGAGTACGAGGGTGGCAACAGCGGCTACCGTCCGGGCATCAAGGGCGGCTACTTCCCGGTGCCGCCGTCCGATTCGCTGCACGACCTGCGCGCGGAGATGGTCAAGACGCTCGAGCAGATCGGCATCGAGACCGAGGTGCATCACCACGAGGTCGCGACCGCGGGCCAGTGCGAGATCGGCACCAAGTTCAACTCGCTGGTGAAGAAGGCCGACGAACTGCTCGCCACCAAGTACGTCATCCGCAACGTCGCCTTCCGCAACGGCAAGACCGCGACCTTCATGCCCAAGCCGATCGTCGGCGACAACGGCAGCGGCATGCACGTGCACCAGAGCCTGGCCAAGGGCGGGCAGAACCTGTTCTCCGGCGACGGCTACGGCGGCCTGTCGCAGCTCGCGCTGTGGTACATCGGCGGCATCTTCAAGCACGCGCGCGCGATCAACGCCTTCGCCAACTCCGGCACCAACAGCTACAAGCGCCTGGTGCCGGGCTTCGAGGCGCCGGTGATGCTGGCCTACTCGGCGCGCAACCGTTCGGCGAGCTGCCGCATTCCGTGGGTGTCGAACCCGAAGGCGCGCCGCATCGAGGTGCGCTTCCCGGATCCGCTGCAGTCGGGCTACCTGACCTTCACCGCGCTGATGATGGCGGGCCTGGACGGCATCAAGAACCAGATCGACCCGGGCGGCCCCAGCGACAAGGACCTGTACGACCTGCCGCCGGAAGAGGAGAAGCTGATCCCGCAGGTCTGCTCCAGCCTCGACCAGGCGCTGGAGGCGCTCGACGGCGACCGCGACTTCCTCAAGGCCGGCGGCGTGATGAGCGACGACTTCATCGACGGCTACATCGACCTGAAGATGCAGGAAGTCACGCGGTTCCGCGCGGCGACGCATCCGCTCGAATATCAGATGTACTACGGAGTCTGACGATGCGCGCTGACGGCCACCGGCACAGCTTCGGACCGGCGGATGTCCGGCCCGTCGCAGCGCGACGGGCGTTCGGTCGAGGCGCGCGGCAGTGCCGCGCAAGCGCCTCGTCCTCACCCGCTCGAATACCAGATGTACTACGGAGTCTGACGATGCGCATGTCGATGGTCACTGATGCGGCTTCGGAACGGCGGATGTCCGGCCCGTCGCAGCGCGACGGGCGTTCGGCCGGGACGCGCGGCGGTGCCGCGCAAGCGTCCCGGCCTCACCCGCTCGAATACCAGATGTATTACGGCGTCTGATCAAGAACGCGGGGCATCCGGTTATCCGGATGCCCCGCGCGGTTTCCAGCGTCCGGCCACGCGCCGGGCATGCGGCCTCCCCCTCGCGGGCCGCGACTTTCCCGCAACAAGGAACCAGGCACGAGAGAACGGAAACAGGAAAGCGATGTGACCGGTCAGGGCGCCACAGAGCACCCGCCGGCGCCCGGCCAGGCATGGGGATGCCGCCCCGGGTGGAAGCAACCAGAACGCAAGACCGGGGAGGGCTTTTCCATTCTTTTCCAGATGAGGAGCCTGTCATGTCGTCACGCAAGATCGCAGTTGCAGCTCTGTTGTCCGCCGGGCTGCTCATGGCCGGCAATGCAGCGGCCTCCGAGGTGTCCGGTGATATCACGGTGGTCAGCGACTACCTGTTCCGCGGCATCACCCAGACCGATGAAAAGCCCGCCCTGCAGGGTGGCGTCACCTGGACCCACGACAGCGGCTTCTATGTCGGTGCCTGGGGCAGTTCCATCAGCTGGCTGTCCGATTCGGACCCCGATGTCTCCAGCCAGGTCGAACTCGACGGCTTCCTCGGCTACGCCGGTTCGTTCGGCGAGAGCGATTTCGGCTACGACGTCGGCGTCAACTACTACTGGTACCCGGGCAGCTACCCGTCCGGCTTCGACAAGGCCGATACCACCGAGGTCTACGTCGGCCTGAGCTGGAAGTTCCTCAGCGCCAAGTACTGGTACGCGGTCACCGACCTGTTCGGCATTCCCGATTCCGACGGCAGCACCAACCTCGACCTGTCCGCGAGCCTCGAATTCGCCGATGGCTGGAGCAGCACCGCCGCGGTCGGCAAGCAGTGGGTCAAGGGCGTGGCCGGCACCGGCACCTACGCGTTCTGGTCTGTCGGCGTGGACAAGTCGTTCGACAGCGGCTTCGGCATCGGCCTGTCCTACAACGACAACGACCTGATCGGGCCCGACGAAACCTTCGTCCTGTCACTGTCCAAGTCGTTCTGACGCCACGCAACCCGAAATTCTCAAGAGGAGGCGTTTCATGAAACTGATCATCGCCATCATCCGGCCGTTCAAGCTCGACGAGGTGCGCGAAGCGCTCGGCGAGGTGGGCGTGTCCGGGCTGACCGTCACCGAGGTCAAGGGCTTCGGGCGGCAGAAGGGCCACACCGAGCTCTACCGCGGCGCCGAGTACGTCGTCGACTTCCTGCCCAAGCTCAAGATCGAGGCCGCGGTTTCCGACGAGGCGTTCGACGCCGCGCTGGAAGCCATCACCAAGTCCGCCGGCACCGGCAAGGTCGGCGACGGCAAGGTGTTCGTGGTCGCGCTCGACCAGGTCATCCGCATCCGCACCGGCGAAATCGGCGCCGATGCGCTCTAACCAACCTCGGAGGCTGAACCCATGAAGATGCATTTGTTCTCCGGGTGGAAAACCCGTCTGCAGGCCGCGGGACTGGCCATGCTGTTCGGCATGGCGGCGATGGCCGCGGCGCCGGGCGTGTTCGCGCAGGACGAGCAGGCCCCGGTGGCCGAAGCCGCGGGCGAGGTGGCCGACGCCACCGTCGACGCGGGCGAAGCCGTGGCCGAGGCGGTCGCGGACTTCGTCGCGGTCGAGGAAGCCCCCGCCGCGGAAGAGGCCGAGGCGGCCACGTTCGACAGCGGCAACGTCGCGTGGATGCTCACCTCCACGTTCCTCGTGCTGCTGATGGTGGTGCCCGGCCTGGCGTTGTTCTACGGCGGCATGGTGCGGTCGAAGAACGTGCTGTCGGTGATCATGCAGGTGCTGGTGGTGTTCTCCGTGGTCGTCCTGGTCTGGGTGTCCTACGGCTACAGCGCCGCGTTCACCGAAGGCAACGCGTTCTTCGGCTCGTTCACCGAGAAGGCGTTCCTGAAGGGCATCGTGGCCGACACCGACGCCGACGGCCTGCCCGAGTTCCTGTTCATCGTGTTCCAGTCCACGTTCGCGGGCATCACCACCGCGCTGATCGTCGGCGCCTTCGCCGAGCGCATCAAGTTCACCGCGGTGCTGCTGTTCTCGGTGATCTGGGTGACGTTCTCCTACCTGCCGATGGTGCACATGGTGTGGAGCGGCGAGGGCGGCTTCCTCGCGCACAAGGGCGTGATCGACTTCGCCGGCGGCACCGTGGTGCACATCAATGCGGGCATCGCCGGCCTGGTGGCCGCGTACTTCGTCGGCAAGCGCCTGGGCTACGGCAAGGAAGCGCTGAAGCCGCACAGCGTGCCGTTCACCTTCATCGGCGCGGCGCTGCTGTGGGTGGGCTGGTTCGGCTTCAACGCCGGCTCCGCGCTGGCGGCCGATGCCTCGGCGTCGCTGGCGATGATCAACACGATGGTGGCGACGTCCGCCGGCGTGGTGGCGTGGAGCGTGGTGGAGGCGATCAGCAAGGGCCGTCCCTCGGCGCTGGGCGCGGCCTCGGGCGCGATCGCCGGCCTGGTCGGCATCACCCCGGCGGCGGGCACGGTGGGTCCGATGGGCGCGATCGTCATCGGCCTCGCGGCCGGCGCCATCTGCGTCTGGGCGGTCAACGGCCTCAAGCGCCTGCTGCGCGTCGACGACACCGCCGACGTGTTCGGCGTCCATGCGATCGGCGGCATCATCGGTGCCCTGCTCACCGGCGTGTTCAGCGCCGAGTCGCTGGGCGGCACCGAGGCCGACCTCGCCATCGGCGCCCAGGTCTGGGTGCAGCTGATCAGCGTGCTGTTCACCATCCTGTGGTGCGCGGTGGTCACCGCGATCGCGATCCTGATCGCCAAGGCGGTCTTCGGCCTGCGCGTCAGCGAGGAGCAGGAGCGCGAAGGCCTGGACATCGTCTCGCACGGCGAGTCGGCCTACGAGAGCTGATCCTGCGGTAATCCACACCTCCCCCACGAGGTGCCAGGCGGGCAGCGAAAGCTGCCCGCTTTTTTTATTCTTCTTCTGTTCTTCGCGCTGGCCCCCACCCCAACCCTCCCCCGCAGGCGGGGGAGGGAGCCGGAAGCGGGTGAGGGAGCCGGACCGCGCTTTTGCCCCCTCCCCCGCCTGCGGGGGAGGGTTGGGGTGGGGGCCAGCCGACCAAGGCAAAACAGCCCCGCACGACTTGCGTTCGACGCGATCAGGCGATGCAATGTCCGCATGAAGCCGATCCGAATCCTCACCGCTGCGGCCTGCCTGCTTGTGCTCGCCGCCTGCCAGCACGGCCCGTCGCGCAATCCGATGGCGACCTGGGTGCCATCGGACAACTTCGACACGCGGCGCCCGCAGCTGATCGTGCTGCACTACACCGAGCAGGGTTCGGTCGCGCAGAGCCTGCACACCCTGCGCACGCGCAACAGCGGCGGGCCGGTCAGCGCGCACTATCTCGTCGGCGACGACGGCGAGATCTACCAGCTGGTCGCGGACGACCATCGCGCCTGGCATGCCGGCGCGGGGAGCTGGGGCACGATCCACGAACTCAACTCGGCCTCGATCGGCATCGAGATCGACAACGACGGCGTCGAGCCGTTCACCGATGCCCAGGTCGCGGCCTTGCTGCGCCTGCTGGAAGACCTCACCGCGCGCCACCGCATCCCGAAGACCGAGGTGATCGGCCATTCCGACCTCGCGCCCGGCCGCAAGATCGATCCGGGCCCGCTGTTCCCGTGGCGGCGGCTCGCCGAAGCCGGCTTCGGCCTCTGGCCCGATCCCGCCGCCCCGCCGCCGCCGCCCGGCTTCGATCCGGTCAACGCGCTGCGCCTGGTCGGCTATTCCACCGACAACCTCGAAGCCACGATCCACTCCTACCGCATGCGCTTCCGCGGCGACAACGCGAAGACGCTGGACGAGGAAGACCTGCGCATCCTGCATGCGCTGACGGGCGGCGCGCCGTCTCCGGTGATCGCGGCGCCCGTCGAATCCGGCGCACCGTAGCGGTTCCGCCTCGTGCATCGCCCTGAGGCGTCTGGCAAATGGATGCCGTCATCCCGACCTCGGACTTGATCCGGGGTCGGGATCTTGCTTGTTACCTGCGGATGGCGCAGAAGCGGATCCCTCCCCAGGATCAAGTTCGGGGTCGGGATGGCATCCGGTTGGATACGCCTCAGAAATTGACGAGGAAGGCCAGCCGCAGCCGGTCGAGCCAGTCGCCGGGGTCGTTGGCGCCCGCGTCCAGCGCGCTGTAGGGCTTGTAGTGGTACCAGTACGCGCTGAGCATGGTCTTGGGCATCGGCACGTAGTCGATGGTCAGGGCGTGCAGCCGGTAGTTGGTGGCGATGCCGAGGTTGTCGTGCGAGAAGGCGGCGAGCACGGCGTCGGTCTGCGCCATCGAGTAGCCGTAGGTGAAGCGCCAGTCGCCGGGCGCCGAGGCCTTGCCGAGGATCAGGTCGGTGCCGTAGCCGGTGTCGGCGTCGGTGGCGGCACCGGTGTTGCGCACGTAGTCGGTGACCAGCCGCAGCGGCCATTGCTCGCCGAGGCCGCCCCAGGTGACGCCGAACAGCAGGTTGGCGAGATGGAACTCGGACAGGTAGTTGCCATCGGCGTCGAGCAGGTTGCTGCGGAAGTCGCCGCTGTCGGCGCCGGCGATGCTGCCGAGGTCGTAGTGGTAGTACGCGCCGTTGACGTCGAACGTCCAGTCGCCGTGCGCCGCCGAGGTGTAGCCGAGCTGGGCGCCGAGCATGGTGCTGTCCGGACCGCCGGCCGATTCATCGACGACGAAGGCCAGGCCGTTCGCGCGCAGCGTGCCGCCGCCGGCGAGCGGCTTGCGCCAGGTCGCGCCGATGCCCTGCGGGTTGACGTCGCCGTCCCAGACCAGGTCGGTGCGCACGAACGGCTGCGGCATCTTGCCGCCGTACAGCGTCAACTGGTCGAAGTTGAACTGCACGTAGGCCATGTCGAGGCTGGCCTCGAGGTCGTCGAGCCAGTTCGACAGCTGCACGTCGGTGCTGTTGGGATCGTCGCTGTCGCCGGTGGCCAGGCGCGCGCCGATGGTGATGCGGTCGTTGACGGCGAAGGTCGCGCCAAGGCGGCCGCGCAGCTGCATGCTGGCTCGGTTCCTGCCGTCGTCGTCGGACCAGTCGCCCTGCCCGCGCAGGCGCAGGTCCCCCGTGACCTTCAGGCGCGAGGCGAGGCCGTCGCTCGTTGATGTCGACGCAGCCGGCAGCGACGAGGCTGCGGATGCCGGAGTGGAGGCCGGCGCAGGCGTCGGGGACTGCGGCGCATCTGCGATCGCAGTCGGGGCGAGGGGCCCACCGGCGATGCGCTGCAGCGCGTCCTCGAGGCGCTGGATGCGGAGATCGCGTTCGGCCTGCTCGGCGCGCAGTGTTTCGAGTTCGGTGCGCAGCTCGGCAATGGTTTCGGGCGCAACCTGCTGCGCGAAGGCCGCGGGCACGCCGCCGGCGCACAGCGCCAGCGCGAGCACGGCGAAACGGGGGGAGCGCAGGGCGGAGCGCCTGTCCGCAGTCGGGTTCATGACGGTCATGGGAAGTCCTTGCTGGGTGGAACGGGTGGAACACGAAGGCGTGCGTCGCCGGCGACGCATCGGCACAGGTTGACGGCCACGCGCTGACAGCGCGCTGACGCGCTCAGCACTCGATGACGTTGACGGCGAGCCCGCCGCGTGAGGTTTCCTTGTACTTGTCCTGCATGTCGCGTCCGGTCTCGCGCATGGTCTTGATGACCTTGTCCAGGCTGACCTTGTGCCGGCCGTCGCCGCGCAGGGCCATGCGGCTGGCGTTGATCGCCTTCACCGCCCCCATCGCGTTGCGCTCGATGCACGGGATCTGCCCCAGGCCCCCGATCGGGTCGCAGGTCAGGCCCAGGTTGTGCTCCATGCCGATCTCGGCCGCGTTCTCCACCTGCCCCGGCGTCCCGCCCAGCGCCGCGGTCAGGCCCGCCGCCGCCATCGAGCACGCCACCCCCACCTCGCCCTGGCAGCCGACCTCGGCCCCGGAGATGCTCGCGTTTTCCTTGTAGAGGATCCCCACCGCCGCG
>Ga0160469_100092_pt1 | contig 141191 bp, 137 predicted proteins | sample HID1972M_E11MG_FD_108246 | JGI IMG/M metagenome (GOLD analysis project Ga0160469, IMG submission 108246) | Enriched pill bug-associated microbial communities from UW Madison campus, WI, USA - HID1972M_E11 MG | ecosystem: Host-associated > Arthropoda: Insects > Digestive system > Unclassified ...
CTGCCACGCCAAAGACCAGTTCGGCGACAACTGCGAGGTCTGCGGCGCGGTGTACGCACCGACCGAGCTGATCGAGCCCTACTCCGCGCTCTCCGGCGCCAAGCCCGAGCTGCGCAGCTCCGACCACTTCTTCTTCAGGCTGTCCGACCCGCGCTGCGAGGCCTTCCTGAGGGAATGGACCACCGCGCCGGGCCACGTGCAGCCCGAGGTGCAGAACAAGATCCGCGAGTGGCTGGTGAAGAAGGAGGACGGCAGCGGCGGCCTGGGCGACTGGGACATCAGCCGCGACGCGCCCTACTTCGGCATCGAGATCCCCGATGCGCCGGGCAAGTACTTCTACGTCTGGCTGGACGCGCCGGTGGGCTACCTGGCCTCGCTGAAGAACCTGCTGGACAAGGCGTGCATCGAGGTCGACATCGACGACGACACGCCCCATCCCGCCGCGCAGACCTACGCGCGGTACATGGCCCAGCCCGAGCTGGAGCAGGTGCACTTCATCGGCAAGGACATCATCACCTTCCACACGCTGTTCTGGCCGGCGATGCTGCACTTCAGCGGCCGCAAGGCGCCGGACGCCATCTACGTGCACGGCCACCTGACCGTGAACAACGAGAAGATGAGCAAGAGCCGCGGCACCGGCATCGACCCGCTGAAGTACCTGTCGGTGGGGCTCGACCCCGAGTGGCTGCGCTACTACCTGGCGGCCAAGCTCAACGGCCGCAACGAGGACATCGACTTCAACCCCGAGGACTTCGTCGCGCGGGTGAACGCCGACCTGGTCGGCAAGTACATCAACATCGCCAGCCGCGCGGCGGGCTTCATCGCCAAGCGCTTCGGCGGCCGGCTCGGCCCGGTCAGCGAGGACGGCGCCGCCCTGCTCGCGGCGCTGCAGGAGGCCGCAGGTACGCTGCGCGCCCTGTACGACGGCCGCGACTACGCGCGCGCACTGCGCGAGGTGATGGCGCTGGCCGACAAGGTCAACGAGTACGTCGACCAGAACAAGCCCTGGGAGCTGGCCAAGAAGGAAGGCATGGAGGCGCGGCTGCACGACGTGTGCAGCACCTGCATCGAGGCCTTCCGCCTGCTCACGCTCTACCTCAAGCCGGTGCTGCCGGCGCTGGCCGCGCAGGTGGAGGACTTCCTGCGCATCGCGCCGCTGGATTTCGCCGCCACCGGCCAGCTGCTGGGCGACGGCCACACGATCGGCGAGTACAAGCACCTGATGCAGCGCGTGGACCCCAAGCTGCTCGACAAGCTGTTCGAGGCCGACGCGCCCGTGGCCGATGCCGTCGCCGATGCCCCGGCGCCCGGCGGCGAGCCCATCGCGCCGACGATCGGCATCGACGACTTCGCGAAGATCGACCTGCGCATCGCGAAGATCGTCGCCTGCGAGAAGGTCGAGGGCTCGACCAAGCTGCTGCGTCTGACGCTGGACGTCGGCGAGGAGAAGCCGCGCAACGTGTTCAGCGGCATCGCGAGCGTCTACCAGCCCGAGCAGCTGGTGGGCAAGCTCACCGTGCTGGTCGCCAACCTGGCGCCGCGCAAGATGAAGTTCGGCGTCTCCGAAGGCATGGTGCTGGCCGCCAGCCACGCCGACGAGAAGGCGCAGCCGGGCATCCACGTGCTCGAGCCCTGGCCGGGTGCGACGCCCGGCATGCGGGTGCGGTAGTTTCCGCATGGCCGCCGCCCTGCTCCGCCACCTGCGCCTGGCCGTGCTGGCGCTGTCGCTGCCGGCCCTGGCGGGCTGCGCGGTGGTCGCGGTGGCCGGCGCGGCCGCCAGCGTGGCGGGCACCGCGGTGAGCGTGGGTGCCGGCGCCGTGGGGCTGGCCGCCGACGCGGCCATCGGCACTGCGCGCATCGCCGGCAAGGCGGTGGGGGCCGCCGCCGACGCCGCGCTGCCCGACGACGAAGACTGAGTTCTTCAGCCCCGCGCCGCCTGCGCCTGCAGCATCGCGGCCATCTTCTGATGAATGAGCTGGATCGCCTTGAGTGGCCGCAGCATCACCTTGAACTCGGTGATCTCGCCCGCCTCGTTCCAGCTCAGGATGTCGACCCCATTGATGGTGATGCCCTCGAGCTCAAGCTGGAACTCCAGCACGGCATGGTCCGCCGCGACGGTCTCGCGCACGTAGCGGAAGCTGTCGTTGAAGAAGACGGCGAAGGCCGCGCGCAGGTACTGGGCGGTCAGCGCCCGCCCCGCCTGGGGCGTATGCACCACCGGCGAGTGGAAGACGGCGTCCTCGGCCAGCAGGGCGTCGAGCCCGGCGGCGTCGCGGGTCTGCACCAGCCGGTGCCAGGCGCTCAGGGCGGGGGGTGTGCTCATCGGCGTGTCTCCTCGTGCGTCATGGGTCACTCCGGCGCGATGCCCAGCTCGGCGCGCAGCCGGTCGAGCACGGCGCGCAGCGCCGCCACCTCGGCCTCCAGCCGCGCCACGCGCGCCTGCAGCCCGCCGGCCTCGGCATGGCCCGTCTCGTCCCTCGCAGGCGCGGGCGCCGCCAGCGCATCGGCCTGCACCGGCCCGCCCAGCAGATGCATCCACCGGCTCTCGCGTGCGCCGGGCAGGCGCGGCAGCCTGGCCACCAGCGCGCCGGCCGGGCGCTCGGCCAGCTCCTCCAGGAAGGCCTCGACCGAGGAGATGTCGGCGAAGTTGTGCATGCGGTCGCTGGCGATGCGCAGCTCGCCGGGGGTCTGCGGCCCGCGCAGCAGCAGCACCGTCAGCAGTGCCAGCGACTGCGAAGGCACGCGCAGCACCCGGTCGGCGTTGTGCCCGTAGCGCATGGCGCGGCCGCCGGCACTTTCGGTGACCAGGCTGAGCCGGCGCAGGTCGTCCAGCGCCTCCTGCACCCGCGATTCGGCCAACTCCATCACCGGATGGCGGCTGGTCTTCTGGTTGCAGCCGGCCAGCAGGGCGTTGAGGGTGAGCGGGTAGGTGTCGGGCACCGTGCGCTGCTTCTCGATCAGCACGCCGAGCACGCGCGCCTGGACCGCCGAGAGCACCGGCGGCGCGGCAGCCGAAGGCGCCATGGCCTCGCCAAGACTCATGCGCCCCCCTTGATGCGGCCGACCAGCGCCTGGGTGAAGGCGGCCGTGCTCGCCTGGCCGCCCAGGTCGCCGGTGCGCACCCGGTCGATGTTGAGCGTCTCGTCGATGGCCGTGCGCAGCCGGCGCGCCAGCTCGGGCCGGCGCACGTGCTCCAGCATCATGGCCGCCGCCAGCAGCAGGGCCGTGGGGTTGGCGACGCCTTTGCCGGCAATGTCGGGGGCGGAGCCGTGCACGGCCTCGAAGATGGCCGCGTCCTGGCCGACGTTGGCGCCGGGCGCCATGCCCAGCCCGCCCACCAGGCCGGCCACCAGGTCGGAGAGGATGTCGCCGAACAGGTTGGTGGTGACCAGCATGTCGAACTGCCAGGGGTCGAGCACCAGCTTCATGGCGCAGGCGTCGACTATCACCGTGTCCAGCTCGAACCTGCCCTTGTACTTCTCTTCGTAGAGCTGCAGGCCGGTCTCCAGGAACAGCCCGGTCAGCACCTTCATGATGTTGGCCTTGTGCACCAGCGTGACCTTGCGGCGGCCGGTGGCGATGGCGGTCTCGAAGGCGTATTCGAGGATGCGGCGGCAGCCCTGGCGCGTATTGATGCCGGTGGCCATGCCCACGGCGTGCGGGTCGCCGTCGATGCGCACGTAGTGCTCGTGGCCGATGTACAGGCCTTCCAGGTTCTCGCGCACCACCAGCAGGTCGATCTTGTCGAAGCGGCCGCCGGGAATGATGGTGCGCGCCGGGCGCAGGTTGGCGTAGAGCTGGAACTCCTCGCGCAGGCGCACGTTGGAGCTGCGGTAGCCACCGCCCGAGGGCGTCTCCAGCGGCCCCTTGAGGGCCAGGCGCGTCCTGCGGATGCTTTCCAGCGTGGCCGGGGGCAGCGGGTCTCCGGCCGCGTGGATGCCGCCCAGGCCGGCGGCCTGGCTCTCCCAGTCGAAGGGGGCGCCCAGCGCATCGAGGGCGGCCAGCGTCGCGTCGACGATCTCGGGGCCGATGCCGTCGCCGGGGATCAGCGTGGCGGGAATCCGGGAGGGGTTCGTGTCGGTCATGGCATCAGGGGGGTAGGAACAAGCCCGAGCATAGCGGCGGCGACCCTGTCCCCCAAGCGGGCCAGGCGCCACAATCGCGCCATGCAGTCCCCGCTGGTGCTCACCCGCTTCCGCCCCCGCCTGATCGATGCCCTCGCCGGCTACAACCGAGAACGCTTCTTCCGCGACGTCGGGGCCGGCGCCACGGTGGGCATCGTCGCCCTGCCGCTGGCCATGGCCTTCGCCATCGCCTCCGGCCTGAAGCCCGAGGCCGGCATCTGGACGGCGATCATCGCCGGCTTCCTGATCTCGGTGCTGGGCGGCTCGGCGGTGCAGATCGGCGGGCCGGCCGGCGCCTTCATCGTCATCGTCTACGGCATCGTCGAACGCTACGGCGTCGCCAACCTGCTGATCTCCACCGCCTGCGCGGGCGTGCTGCTGTTCCTGGGCGGGCTGTTCGGGCTGGGCCGGCTGGTGCGCTACGTGCCGCTGTCGATCGTGGTCGGCTTCACCAACGGCATCGCGGTGCTGATCATCCTGTCGCAGCTCAAGGACTGGCTGGGCCTGTCGATCGACAAGATGCCGGCCGACGTGTTCTCGCAGCTGGGCACGATGGCGCAGCACGCCGCCACCTTCAACCCCTACGCCTTCGGCCTGGGGCTGGTGTGCGTGGTCGGCCTGTTCGCCTGGCCCAACCTGCTGCGCGGCGAGTCGCGCATCGGCTTCGTGGTGCAGCGGCTGGCCGGCCGGGTGGCCGACACGCGCGCGGTCCGCCTGGGCGCGCGCCTGCCGGGACCGATCGTGGCGCTGATCACGCTCACGCTGGTGTCCTGGGGCTTCTCGCTGCCGGTGGAGACCATCGGCACCCGCTTCGGCGGCATCCCCGAGGGCCTGCCAACCTTCGCGCTGCCCGACTTCTCCTGGGAGACGGTCAAGCAGCTGGTCACGCCGACCATCACCATCGCCCTGCTGGGCGCCATCGAATCGCTGCTGTGCGCGCGCGTGGCCGACCAGGTCAGCGGGCAGCCGCGCCACGACCCGAACCAGGAGCTGATGGCCCAGGGCGTCGCCAACCTGGTCACGCCCTTCTTCGGCGGCATGCCGGCCACCGGCACCATCGCGCGCACGGTGACCAACATCCGCTCCGGCGGCAACTCGCCCATCGCCGGCATCGTGCATGCCGTCACCCTGCTGGTGATCGTGCTGCTGGCCGCGCCGCTGGCGCAGCACGTGCCGCTGGCGGTGCTGGCCGGCATCCTGCTGCACGTGGGCTGGAACATGGGCGAGTGGCGCGAGTTCACGCCCTACCGGCTGCGCCACTTCAGCCGCCACTACCGGCTGCTGATGCTGGGCACCTTCTTCCTCACGGTGGTGTTCGACCTGACGGTGGCGGTGCAGGTGGGCATCGTGCTGGCCTGCGCGCTGTTCATCCGGCGCATGAGCACGCTGTTCAGCGTGGAGATGGTGGCGCTGCAGCCGCCCATCCTCACCTACCGGCTCTACGGCGCGCTGTTCTTCGGCGCGGCGGCCAAGCTCGACGAGGCGGTGGCCGCGGTGGAGCATGCGCCGCGCGGCATGACGGTGGTGCTGGACGCGACGCACCTCATCTCGCTGGACGCCACCGGCCTGGACGCCCTGCGCCAGTTGCACAAGGCGGTGCTGGCGCGCGACGGCGTGCTGCGGCTGGAATCGCTGCAGGCGCAGCCCCTGGAAGAAATCATGCGCTCGGGCTTTGCGGAGGAACTCGCCACCGGCCAGGCGGCCGCCGGCGGGCACGGCGCCTGAGTCCAGGCCCTAGAATCCGCGCCCCGCCGTCCCATCGGACGGCGTTTTTTCTTGCGATGCCCCAGATCCTCGTCGACCAGCTGCACAAGACCTACCGCGTCGCCGAGCGCGCGCCGGGGCTGGGCGGCGCGCTGCGCGGCCTGCTGCGGCGGCGCCACCGCACGGTGCAGGCGCTGGCCGGCGTTTCCTTCGCGCTGGAGCGCGGCGAGCTGCTGGGCTTCATCGGGCCCAACGGCGCCGGCAAGTCGACCACCGTCAAGATCCTGGCGGGCATCCTGCGGCCCGACGTCGGCCGCGTCGAGATCGACGGCCGCGCGCCCTGGGACGACCGCGAGCGCCACGTGCAGCGCATCGGCGTGGTCTTCGGCCAGCGCACGCAGCTGTGGTGGGACCTGCCGGTGCAGGAGGGCTTCGACCTGCTGCGCGACATCTACCGCGTCGACCCCGCGCGCTACCGCCGCACGCGCGACGAGCTGGTCGCGCTGCTGCGGCTGGCGCACGTGCTCGACCAGCCGGTGCGCCAGCTCTCGCTGGGCCAGCGCATGCGCGCCGAGATCGCCGCCGCGCTGCTGCACGAGCCCGACATCCTGTTCCTGGACGAGCCCACCATCGGGCTGGACGCGCCCTCGAAGCTGGCGGTGCGCGACTTCGTGCGGCGCGCCAACCGCGAGCGCGGCACCACGGTGCTGCTGACCACGCACGACATGCACGACATCGAGGCGCTGGCCGAGCGCGTGATCATCATCGGCCATGGCCGGGTGCTGGCCGACGGCCCGACGGAGGCGCTGCGCGCGCAGGTGCTGGCCGAGCGCCGGCTGGTGGTCGACTTCGCGCACGAGGCGCCGGCGCACCTGGCGCTGCCGGGCGTGACCCTGCGCCACCGCGAGGGGCAGACCCTGGCGCTGGATTTCGACCCGGCCCTGACCTCGGCGCCCGCGCTCATCGCCCGCATCGCCGCCGAGCATGCCGTGGAGGACCTGCGGCTGGAAGGCCTGTCGATCGAGGAGGTGATCTCGCGCTTCTACGCCCTGCACGGCGCGGCCGACACATGAACTGGCGCGAGCGCCTGCGGCCCTACCGCGCCGCCTTCGCCGCGCGCTTCCTGCAGATGCTGCAGTACCGCAGCGCCGCGCTGGCCGGCTTCGCCACCCAGTGCTGGTGGGGCGGCATCAAGGTCATGGTGCTGGCGGCCTTCTATGCCGGCGCCCAGGCGTCCGCGCCCATGCCGCTGCACCAGGCCATCACCTACACCTGGCTGGCGCAGGGCCTGCTGGCGCTGCTGCCCTGGACGGCCGACCCCGAGGTGGCGCAGGCGGTGCGCACCGGCGCCGTGGCCTACGACCGGCTGCGGCCGGTCGATGCGTATGCGCTGTGGTACGCGCGCACCACCGGCTGGATCGCCGCGCGCGTGCTGCCGCGGCTGGCCCTGATGGCGCTCTTCGCCGCCGTGCTGCTGCCGCTGGCCGGCTGGACCGACTGGGCCTGGCGGGCGTCGGCCGGCGCGGCGGCCGGCCTGTTCGCGCTGCTGTCCATGGGGCTGGCGCTGCTCGTGTCGGCCTCGATGGTGATGCTGCTCAACATCGCCACGGCGGCGGCCCTCAACGAGCGCGGCATCAACGCGCTGGCCGTGCCCGTGGTGATCGTGCTCTCGGGCAACCTGCTGCCGCTGGCGCTGCTGCCGGACGCGTGGCAGACGCTGTTGCTGCTGCAGCCGCTGGCCGCGCTGGTGGACATCCCGATGCGGCTGTACTTCGGGCAGCTCGCAGGCGGGCAGGCCTGGCGGGGCCTGGGGTTGCAGTGCTTCTGGCTGGCGCTGTTCGTGGGCGCCGGCCACGCGGCCCTGGGCCGCACGATGCGGCGCCTCGAAATACAGGGCGGCTGAAATGAAACGACCCCCACGCTTCCCCGCTGCGCGAGGTCCGCTGCCCCCCGAGGGGGTGCGTCAGTGTCTTCGGGCGGCCGGGCGCCACTGACATGGGCACGCTGCCGCTGTTCCTGCGCCTGGCCGGCGCATCGCTGCAGGGCCAGGCGCGCTATCCCGCCTCGGCGCTGATGCTCACCGTGGGTCAGTTCCTCGCGACCGGCATCGAGGTGGTCGCCGTCTGGGCGCTGTTCCATCGCTTCGGCGATCTGGGCGGCTGGCGCCTGGGCGAGGTGGCGGTGTTCTACGGCCTGGTGAACTGCATGTTCGCCATTGCGGACGCGCTGGGCCGCGGCTTCGACGTGCTGGGCACGGAGTTCCTGCGCACCGGGCACTTCGACCGGCTGCTGCTGCGCCCCCGCCCGCTGACGCTGCAACTCATGGGCCATGACCTGCGCATCAGCCGCCTGGGCCGGCTGATGCAGGGCCTGATGGTGCTCGGCTTCGGCACGGTGCAGGCCGGCGTCGATTGGCGGCCGGAGACGGTGGGGCTGGCGCTGTTCGCGCTGGCCGGCGGCACGGCGCTGTTTCTCGGCATCCTGGTGCTGCAGGGCACCCTCGCCTTCTGGACGACCGAGAGCCTGGAAGTGGCCAACGTGCTGACCTACGGCGGCGTGGAAGCGGCCCAGTATCCGCTGGCCATCTACGCCGCCTGGTTCCGCCGGCTGCTGACCTTCGCCGTGCCGCTGGCCTGCGTCGCCTACTACCCGGTGCTGGCGATCCTGGGCCGCGGCGACCCATTGGGCGCGCCCGGCTGGGTGGGCTGGGCATCGCCGCTGGCGGGCTTCGCCTTTCTGGGGCTGTCGTTCATGGCCTGGAAGGCCGGCGTGCGCCGCTACACCTCCACCGGCAGCTGAGAGGGCATCGAAGGTGTTGCACCCTCGTGCGCTGCCGTGCCGCATCGATGCGAAACGTCCGGTTTCATCCTGATGCTCCCACACGCAGTGGGCGAGGCTGGGGTGGGCTTCATCTACGGTGCCTCGACACCCCGGTCGGGCGAGGAACCGCTGCGCACCACGTACTGCTGCTCGTTCAGCACCGCGGTGAAGACCATCGCCGTGTCCGGCGGCTGCACCCAGCGCCACTCCCATTCGGTCTCGCGCTTGAGCGCGTAGGGCGTGACCTTGGCCGGCTTGCCCAGCATCTTGCGCAGGTCTTCCATCGCCATGCCCGGGTGCACCCGGGCGAAGTTCTCGGGCGTGAGCACCTGGCGCAGGGCGCTCATCCTGCCGTCGGGGCCGATGGTGATCATGTAGTTCTTCTGGCCCTGCGGCTGGCGGTTGTACTCGAAGACCCGGCCGCCGGGCGCGTCCCAGACGTTCTCGGGCTCGCCGAAGCGCGCGCGCACGTCGGCTTCGGTGGACACGCCCTCTTCCAGTTCGCCGATGCGCTGCGGATCGCAGCCCGCCAGGCCGAATACCGCCCCCAGGCAGGCCGCGGCCGTCGCCAACCATCTCATGTTCGTGCCGTCCCTTAAAATCCGCTGCAAAGGTCCGAGTCTATGTCCATCTTCCGCCGCCCCCACTACACGTCCGAGATCACCAGCTTCATCGAGGAGATGAAGCAGAAGAAGCCGACGCTGGAGGCCGAGCAGCGCGCCGGCCGCGCCCTGCTGTGGGACAAGCACCTCGACCGCGAGGTGCTGTCCGAGTTCCGCGAGGCGCGCGTGCCGCAGCAGCCCTACGTCTACCAGACGCGCGCCGAGTGAGCGCAGCGCGCGCCTGCGTGACGGCCCCCTGCCGATGATTGGCGACGACGCCCTGTCCACGCGCGACGACGATGACGACGCCGTCGCCGCCGTAGCCGAGATGCCCGAGGTGGTCGACCAGGTCGCGCTCGCCCGGCTGTACGGCGAACCGCTGTTCGCGCTGCCGCAGGACCTGTACATCCCGCCCGACGCGCTCGAGGTGTTCCTGGAGGCCTTCGAAGGGCCGCTGGACCTGCTGCTCTACCTGATCCGCAAGCAGAACTTCAACATCCTCGACATCCCGATGGCCAACGTGACCCGGCAGTACCTGGTCTACGTGGAGGAGGTGCGCAGCCGCAACCTGGAGCTGGCCGCCGAATACCTGCTGATGGCGGCGATGCTGATCGAGATCAAGTCGCGCATGCTGCTGCCGCCCAAGAAGACGGCCGACGGCGAGGAGGCGGAAGACCCGCGTGCCGAGCTGGTGCGCCGGCTGCTGGAGTACGAGCAGACCAAGATGCAGGCCGCGTCCCTCAGCGGCATGCCGCAGTACGGGCGCGACTTCTGGAAGGCACAGGTCTACATCGAGCAGTCGCTCAAGCCGCGCTTCCCCGAAGTGAACGTGGTCGACCTGCAAAGCGCCTGGGCCGACATCCTCAAGCGCGCCAAGCTGGTGCAGCACCACAAGATCTCGCGCGAGGAACTCAGCGTGCGCGAGCACATGAGCATCATCCTGCGCACCTTGCAGGGCCGCCAGTTCGTCGAGTTCGAGAACCTGTTCGAGGTTTCGCGCGGCACGCCGGTGCTGGTCGTGACCTTCATCGCGATGCTCGAGCTGGCCAAGGAGACGCTGATCGAGATCACCCAGGCCGAAGCCTTCGCGCCGATCTACGTGCGCCTGGCCTACTCCCCCGCCTGACCGGCCGGGGCTTTCCCCTCCTCATCACATGACCACGGCGCGCGACTTCGACGTTCTCATCGTGGGCAGCGGCCTGGCGGGCCTCACCGCCGCGCTGCATCTCGCCCCCACCCACCGCGTGGCGGTACTGACCAAGCGCGCGCTGAGCGACGGCGCCAGCCAGCAGGCGCAGGGCGGCATCGCGGCGGTGCTGGCCGAGGGCGACAGCTTCGAGGCCCACGTGGCCGACACGCTGGAGGCCGGCGCCGGCCTGTGCGACCTCACCGCCACGCGCTTCGTGGTCGAGCATGCGCCGCAGGCCATCGACTGGCTGCGTGCGCTGGGCGTGCCCTTCTCGCTGGACGGCGGCGCGCTGCACCTCACGCGCGAGGGCGGCCACGGCGCGCGGCGCATCGTGCACGCGGCCGACGCCACCGGCGCGGCCGTGCAGCGCACGCTGATCGACGTGGTACGCGACACGCCCCACATCACGCTGCTCGAGCACCACGTGCTGGTGGACCTGATCACCACGCGCAAGCTGGGCCTGCCCGGGCCGCAGCGCTGCCTGGGGCTGTACGCGCTCGACCAGGCGGCCGACGCCGTGGTCGCCTTCCGCGCGCCGCGCACCATCCTGGCCACCGGCGGCGCGGGCAAGGTGTACCTGTACACCACCAACCCCGACACCGCCACCGGCGACGGCATCGCCGCCGCCTGGCGCGCCGGCTGCCGGGTGGCGAACATGGAGTTCATCCAGTTCCACCCGACCTGCCTGTACCACCCGCAGGCCAAGTCCTTCCTGATCAGCGAGGCGGTGCGCGGCGAAGGCGGCCTGCTGAAACTGCCCGACGGCACCCGCTTCATGCCCCAGCACGACGCCCGCGCCGAGCTCGCGCCGCGCGACATCGTGGCACGCGCGATCGACCACGAGATGAAGAAGCACGGGCTGGACTGCGTGCACCTGGACATCTCGCACCAGAGCCCCGCCTTCCTGCACGAGCACTTCCCCAACATCCTGGCGCGCTGCGCCGCGCTGGGCATCGACATCACGCGCGAGCCCATCCCCGTGGTGCCGGCCGCGCACTACACCTGCGGCGGCGTGCTCACCGACCTGGCCGGCCGCACCGATCTGGCCGACCTGTACGTGATCGGCGAGACCGCCTGCACCGGCCTGCACGGCGCCAACCGCCTGGCGAGCAACTCGCTGCTGGAATGCCTGGTGTTCGCCCGCGCCGCGGCCGAGGCGATCGCCGCCGCGCCGGCCGCGCCCCTGGCCGAGCTGCCGCCCTGGGACACGAGCCGCGTGACCGACGCCGACGAGGCCGTGGTCGTCTCGCACAACTGGGACGAACTGCGCCGCGCCATGTGGGACTACGTGGGCATCGTGCGCACCCACAAGCGGCTGGCGCGCGCAGCGCACCGCATCGCGCTGCTGGCCGGCGAGATCGAGGAGTTCTACGCCCACTTCCACGTCACGCCCGACCTGCTGGAGCTGCGCAACCTGGTGCAGGTGGCCGATCTGATCGTACGCTCGGCGCAGATGCGGCGCGAGAGCCGCGGCCTGCATTTCAGCCGCGACGAGCCCGCGCTCGCGGCGCCGGCCGCGCCGACCATCCTGGTGCCGGCGGCGCGCTGACGCGGCCGGGCGCCGGCCCGCCTTTTTCTCTTTCTTTTTCTGGAATCACGGAGACATGCCCGCATGATGTACCGCACCCTGCTCAAGTCGAAGATCCACCGCGCCGCCGTCACGGCCTGCGAGCTGCACTACGAAGGCTCCTGCGCCATCGACGAGGACCTGCTCGACGCCGCCGGCCTGGCGGAGAACGAACAGGTCCATATCTGGAACGTCGACAACGGCGAGCGCCTGATCACCTACGCCATCCGCGGCGAACGCGGCAGCGGCGTGATCTCGCTCAACGGCTCGGCGGCGCGCCGCGCGGCGCTGGGCGACCTGGTCATCATCGCCGCCTTCGCGCAGGTGCCCGAGGAGGCGGTGAAGGGCTTCAAGCCCCGGCTGGTGTTCGTCGATGACGGCAACCGCATCCGCGAACAACGCGACCACGTGCCGGTGCAGGCGAAATGACAACCCCGGCCACCCCCTACGGCACGCTGCCGCCCGCCGCCCAGCCGGCGGCACGCAAGCCGGTGAGCCTGCCGCGCCTGGCCGAGATGCACGCGCGCGGCGAGAAGATCGCCATGCTCACCGCCTACGACGCCACCTTCGCCGCGCTGGCCGACGGGGCCGGCGTCGACTGCATCCTGGTCGGCGACTCGCTGGGCATGGTCTGCCAGGGCCTGCACACCACCGTCGGCGTGAGCCTGGAGGCGATGCGCTACCACACCGAATGCGTGGCGCGCGGCGTGCGCCGTGTGCAGGGCACGGCCTGGATCGTCGGCGACCTGCCCTTCGGCAGCTACCACGAGTCGCCCGAGCAGGCGCTGCGCAGCGCCGTCGTGCTGATGGAAGCCGGCGCCCACATGGTCAAGCTCGAGGGCGGCGGCTGGACCGCGCCCACGGTGCGCTTCCTGGTCGAGCGCGGCATTCCGGTGTGCGCCCACCTGGGCCTGACGCCGCAGACCGTGCACGCCCTCGGCGGCTACCGGGTGCAGGGCCGCGGCGAGGCCGACGCGGCGCGGCTGCGCGCCCATGCGCACGAACTGGCCGATGCCGGCGCGGCGCTGCTGGTGCTGGAGATGGTGCCGGCCGCGCTCTCCGCGGCCCTCACCGCCGAGCTGCCGCACTGCGCCACCATCGGCATCGGCGCCGGCCGCGGCACCGCCGGCCAGGTGCTGGTGCTGCACGACATGCTCGGCATGAACCTCGGGAAGATGCCGCGCTTCGTGCGCAACTTCATGGAAGGCGGCGACGGCATCGGCGCCGCCATCGCCGCCTACGTGCGCGCCGTCAAGGACGGCCACTTTCCCGACGACGCGCTGCACGCCTGGTAGCAAGGAGCCCTTCATGCACATCGTCCACACGCTCCCCGAACTGCGCGCCGCCCTCGCCGGGCGCGGGCGCATCGCCTTCGTGCCCACCATGGGCAACCTGCACGACGGCCACCTGTCGCTGGTGCGGCAGGCCGGCACGCTGGCCGACACCCGCGTCGCCAGCATCTTCGTCAACCGCCTGCAGTTCCTGCCGCACGAGGACTTCGACACCTACCCGCGCACCTGGGACAGCGACTGCGAGAAGCTGCGCTCGGCCGGCTGCGACCTGCTGTTCGCGCCGCGCGAGCCGGACCTCTACCCCGAGCCCCAGACCTTCCGCGTGCAGCCCGACCCGGCGCTGGCCGACATCCTGGAAGGCCATTTCCGCCCCGGCTTCTTCGGCGGCGTGTGCACCGTGGTGCTCAAGCTCTTCAACTGCATGCAGCCGCAGGTGGCGGTGTTCGGGCAGAAGGACTACCAGCAGCTGATGGTGATCCGCCGCATGGTGCGCCAGTTCGCGCTGCCGATCGAGATCGTGGCCGGCGCCACCTGCCGCGCCGAGGACGGCCTGGCGCTGTCCTCGCGCAACGGCTACCTGGGCGAAGCCGAGCGGGCGGAGGCGGTGCAGCTCTCGAAGGCCTTGCGGGCGCTGGCCGAGGCGGTGCGCGCCGGCGAAGGCGACCTGCCGGGGCTGGAAACGCGCGCGATGGAGGCACTGGCCGCGCGCGGCTGGCAGCCCGACTACCTGACCGTGCGCCGCCGCGAGGACCTGCTGCCGCCCGCGTCCGACGCGCCGCTGCCCCCGCTGGTGGCCCTGGGCGCCGCGCGCCTGGGCAGCACGCGGCTGATCGACAACCTGGAGTTCTAGGCTGCGCCCAGGTGCGGCACCAGCGCGCCGGCCGGATTGGCGCCGTTCCTGAGCGCCGCCGTGAAGGCCAGCATGCGGTCGATCGGCAGCCGCGCGCGTTCGCCCACGGCGGGATCGACCTGGATCGCGTTGGCGCCGGTCTCCAGCACGCGCGCCACGTCGGCCAGGCCGTTCATCGCCATCCAGGGGCAGTGCGCGCAGCTCTTGCAGGTGGCGCTGTTGCCGGCGGTGGGCGCTTCGTGGAACACCTTGCCGGGGTTGAGCGCGCGCAGCTTGTGCATCATGCCGTTGTCGGTGGCGACGATGAACTCGCGCGCGTCCATCTCGCGCGCCGCCTTGAGGATGCCGGCGGTGGAGCCCACCGCGTCGGCCAGCGCCACCACCTCGGGCGGGCTCTCGGGGTGCACCAGCACCTTGGCCTGCGGATGCTCGCGCTTGAGCGCCTCCAGCTCGTAGGCCTTGAACTCGTCGTGCACGATGCAGGCGCCGTTCCAGAACACCATGTCGGCGCCGGTCTCGCGCTGGATGTAGGCGCCCAGGTGCCGGTCCGGCGCCCACAGGATGCGCTGCCCCTGCGCGGCCAGCGCGCCCACGATCTCCAGCGCGCAGCTGGAAGTGACCATCCAGTCGGCGCGCGCCTTCACCTGCGCGCTGGTGTTGGCGTAGACCACCACGGTGCGGTCGGGATGCGCGTCGCAGAAGGCGCCGAAGGCATCGGCCGGGCAGCCCAGGTCCAGCGAGCAGGTGGCGTCCAGGTCGGGCATCAGCACCGTCTTGCCGGGCGACAGGATCTTCGCGCTCTCGCCCATGAAGCGCACGCCGGACACCACCAGCGTCTGCGCCGGGTGGTCGCGGCCGAAGCGCGCCATCTCCAGCGAGTCGCTGACCAGGCCGCCGGTTTCCTCGGCCAGGTCCTGCAGGTCGGGATGCACGTAGTAGTGCGACACCATGACCGCGTTGCGCTCGCGCAGCAGGCGCCGGATGCGCGCCTTGAGCGCCTCGCGCTCGGCCGGTGCCGGCTCCGGGGGCACGCGCGCCCAGGCGTGGCGGGTGGTGCACACGCCCGGCGATTCGTCCAGCGGGTGCTCGTATTCGACGTCGATCACCGAAGACATCTCAAGACTCCAGGAAACGCATGGAGAAGTCGACGGCCTTCACGTCCTTGGTGAGGCCGCCGATGGAGATCCGGTCGACGCCCGTCTCGGCCAGGGCGCGCAGGGTGTCCAGCGACACGCCGCCGGAGATCTCTAGCACCGCTCGCCCCTCGCCCGCCGCTTCGTTGACGCGCACCGCCTCGTGCAGGGTGGGCAGGTCCATGTTGTCCAGCAGCACCATGCGCGCGCCGGCGGCCAGCGCCTCGCGCAGTTGGTCCAGCGTCTCGACCTCGATCTCGACGAAGGCCGCCCGGCCGGCCACCGCCTGCGCCGCACGCAGCGCCGCGGCCACGCCGCCGGCCGCGGCGATGTGGTTTTCCTTGATCAGCACCGCGTCGAACAGGCCGATGCGGTGGTTCAGCCCGCCGCCTGTGCGCACCGCGTACTTCTGCGCCAGGCGCAGCCCCGGCAGGGTCTTGCGGGTGTCGACGATGCGCGCGCGGGTGCCGCGCACCGCCTCGACATGGGCTGCGGTCTTGGTCGCCACCGCGCTGAGCATCTGCAGGAAGTTCAGCGCCGTGCGCTCGCCGGTCAGCAGCGCGCGCGCCGGGCCCTCGATCTCCAGCACCGTCTGGCCGGCCTCGCAGGCCGTGCCCTCGGCGCAGCACCAGTCCAGCCGCAGCGCCGGATCGAGCTGGCGGAAGGCCGCCTCGGCCCACGGGGCGCCGCACAGCACCGCACGCTCGCGCACCAGCACGCGCGCGCGGGCGATGCGCCCGGCCTCGACCAGCGCGGCGGTCAGGTCGCCCCCGCCCACGTCCTCCTGCAGCGCGCGCGCCGCGTCGGCGCGGGCCAGTTCGGCCACCGCGGCCGGGGAAAAATCGAAAAACGCCGTCATGCTTGCTTGTCTCGTCTCTGTTCTTGCGTCTGGTGCGGATGAACGGTTCAGCCGGCTTCCGGCACCGGATCGCGCCCCATCAGGGCGGCCACCGCATCGACCGGCCGCTGCCGCCCTTCCAGCAGCGCCAGCACCACCTCGGCGATGGGCATTTCCACGCCCAGGCTGCGCGCGCGCTGCACCACGGCGTGGGCGCAGTACACGCCCTCGGCCACGTGGCCCAGCGAATCGACCGCCTGCGCCAGGGTGCGGCCTTCGGCCAGCAGCAGGCCGACGCGGCGGTTGCGCGACAGGTCGCCGGTGGCGGTGAGCACCAGGTCGCCCAGGCCCGACAGGCCCATGAAGGTGTCGGCGCGCGCCCCCAGGGCCAGGCCCAGGCGCGTCATCTCGGCCAGACCGCGGGTGATGAGCGCGGCGCGCGCGTTCAGCCCCAGGGCCAGCCCGTCGGCCAGGCCGGTGGCGATGGCCAGCACGTTCTTGACCGCGCCGCCGACCTCGACGCCCACGATGTCGTCGTTGGCATAGATACGCAGGTTCGGGCCGTGGAAGGCCTCGACCAGCAGCGCGCGCACCGCTTCGTGGGCGCTGGCGGCGACCATCGCGGTGGGCCGCCCCTGGGCGACCTCCTGCGCGAAGCTGGGGCCGCTGAGCACGCCGGCCTGCAGTTGCGGCGCGGCCTGCGCCTGGACCTCGTGCGCCAGCAGGCCGCCGGCCGTCGGCTCGAAGCCCTTGCACAGCCAGGCGACGGGAACGGCCAGCGCGCGCAGGGCCTGCAGCTGCACGCGCAGCGCGGCCATCGGCGTGGCGACGATGACCAGTTCGGCCTGCGCCAGCGCCGGGCCGGCATCGCCGCAGGCCAGCGCGAGGCCGGGCGGCAGTGGAATCGACGGCAGGTAGCGCGCGTTCTCGCGCGCAGCCGCCATAGCGGCCGCCTGCTGCGCATCGCGCGCCCAGAGCGTCACGGCATGCCGGTCGGCGGCATTGACCGCGAGGGCGGTGCCCCAGGCACCGGCGCCGAGCACGCAGATCCTCATGGGAGCGTCGGCGTGCCGGGTCGACTTACTGTGTGACGATCGGCGCGGGCTGGCCGGCCGCCTGCGCCTGCTGCTGCTCGAACATCGCCTGGAAGTTGATCTCGGCCAGGTGCACCGGCGGGAAGCCGCCGCGCTGGATCGCGTCGGCCACGTTGCCGCGCAGGTAGGGGTAGACAATCTGCGGGCAGGCGATGCCCAGGATCGGCGCCATCTGGTCTTCCGGCAGGTTGCGGATCTCGAAGATGCCGGCCTGCTTGGCCTCGACCAGGAACACGGTGCGGTCCTGGATCTTGGTCTGCACGGTGGCCGAGACCGAAACTTCGAAGATGCCTTCGGCCACGTTCTGCGCGTCGACGCCGAGCTGGATGTCGACCGTGGGCTGTTCCTGCTCGAGCAGGATGGCCGGCGAATTGGGCTGCTCGAGGGACAGGTCCTTGAGGTAGACGCGCTGGATCTGGAAGACGGGGTCTGCTTGCTGCTGATCGGCCATGGGTTTCTTTCGGGGTCAGGACGGCGCCCGCGCGGGAAGGCTTCCCGCGGCGACGGGCGCGCGAAAGGGAATCGGGGATTATCGCCGCAGCGCGATCAGGCTCCGGCGGCGCCCTGCAGCAGCGGCATCAGGCCGCCGCGGCCGTCCAGGGCGATGAGGTCGTCGCAGCCGCCCACGTGGGTGTCGCCGATGAAGATCTGCGGCACGGTGCGGCGCCGGGTGGTTTCCATCATCTCGCTGCGCGCCTGCGGGTCGACGTCGATGCGGACCTCTTCGATCTGCTCCACGCCCTTGGCCTTGAGGAACTGCTTCGCGCGCACGCAGTACGGGCAGAAGGCGGTGGTGTACATCTTGACGGCTTGCATGGGGCTCCTGGTCAGGCTTTCTCGACCGGCAGGTTAGCCTCTTTCCACGAACGCAGCCCGCCGGCCACCGCTTGGGCCTTCTCGTAGCCGAGTTTCTTGGCGATGGCCACCGCGCGCTGCGCGCGCGCGCCCGAGGCGCAAAACAGCAACACCGGTACGGTCTTGTTCTTGACGGCGCCGGCCAGCTTGGCCTCCATCTGGTTCAATGGCACGTTGCGCGCGCCCACCGGGTGGCCGGCGGCGAATTCCTCGGGCTCGCGCACGTCCACGATCACGCCGCGCTCGCGGTTGACCAGTTGCACCGCGCCCTGCGCGGTGAGCGTGCCGGCCCCGGTGCCGCGCAGCAGCGGCCAGGCCAGCATCGCCCCCGAACTGACGACGATGAGCGCCAGCGCCCAGTTGGCGACGATGAAGTCGGCGAAGGATTTCACGGGAGTTCCTTGGTTGGCAAACCTGCGATTTTAGAATGTCGTCTTTTCACGCGACACCACACACAAGGGCTCCCATGCACAAACTGGTGCTGATCCGTCACGGCGAATCGACCTGGAATCTCGAAAACCGCTTCACCGGCTGGACCGACGTCGACCTGACGCCCACCGGCATCGAGCAGGCCCAGCAGGCCGGCCGGCTGCTCAAGGCCGAGGGCTACGACTTCGACGTGGCCTACACGAGCGTGCTCAAGCGCGCCACCCGCACGCTGTGGCACGTGCTCGACGAACTCGACCGCACCTGGCTGCCGGTGGTGCATTCCTGGCGCCTCAACGAGCGCCACTACGGCGCCCTGCAGGGCCTGAACAAGGCCGACATGGCCAAGCAGTACGGCGAGGAGCAGGTGCTGATGTGGCGCCGCAGCTACGACACCCCGCCGCCGGCGCTGGAGCCGGAGGACCCGCGCTGCGAGCGCGGCGACCTGCGCTACGCCAAGCTCGCGCCCGAGCAGGTGCCGCTGACCGAATGCCTGAAGGACACGGTGGCCCGCGTGCTGCCGTTCTGGAACGAGTCGATGGCCCCGGCCATCCGCGCCGGCCGCCGCCTGGTGGTGGCCGCGCACGGCAACTCCATCCGTGCGCTGGTCAAGTACCTGGACGGCATCTCGGACGCCGACATCGTGGGCCTGAACATCCCCAACGGCATCCCGCTGGTCTACGAGCTCGACGAGGAAAGCCTCAAGCCGCTGCGCCATTACTATCTCGGCGATGCCGCCGCGGCCGAAAAGGCCGCTGCCGCCGTCGCGTCCCAAGGTAAAGCCTGAGCAGGCGGCACCGGCAAGGAACCACCGGCCGCCGGTTGCTTCCAAGCTGTGTATATTGAATCGGTTCGCTAAAAGGACTCTCCCCATGGGCCAGAAACTCAAGATCACCGGCTGGGTGGCGGCCGGCGCCGTCGCCGGCGTGCTCACCACCGTCTCGTTGCAGACTGTTGCACGAGGCACCCTGGCCCCGCTGCCGCTGGAGGAGCTCCAGCAGCTCGCGGCGGTGTTCGGCATGGTCAAGAGCGACTACGTCGAACCCGTCGACGAGAAGAAACTCATCTCCGACGCCATCTCCGGCATGGTCGCCGGCCTGGATCCGCACTCGCAGTACTTCGACAAGAAGACCTTCAAGGAATTCCGGGAAGGCACGAGCGGCCGCTTCGTCGGCGTGGGCATCGAGATCACGCAGGAAGACGGCCTGGTCAAGGTCGTCTCGCCCATCGAGGGCTCGCCGGCCTTCCGGGCCGGCCTCAAGCCCAACGACCTGATCACGCGCATCGACGACACCGCCGTGCGCGGCCTGTCGCTCAACGACGCCGTCAAGCGCATGCGCGGCGAAGCCAACACCAAGGTGCTGCTGACCATCTTCCGCAAGGACGAGAACCGCACCTTCCCGGTGACCATCACCCGCGAGGAAATCCGCACCCAATCGGTGCGCGGCAAGGTGATCGAACCCGGCTACGCCTGGATCCGCCTGTCGCAGTTCCAGGAACGCACGGTGGACGACTTCGTCAAGAAGATCGAGGAGATCTACAAGCAGGAGCCCGCGCTCAAGGGCATCGTGCTCGACCTGCGCAACGATCCCGGTGGCCTGCTGGACGCCGCGGTGGCGGTGTCGGCCGCCTTCCTGCCGTCCAACGTGACCGTGGTCACCACCGACGGCCAGCTGCCAGAGAGCAAGGCGGTCTACAAGGCCACGCCGTCCGACTACATGCGCCGCTCGGGCAGCGACCCGCTGCGCAACCTGCCGGCCGCGCTCAAGACGGTGCCGCTGGTGGTGCTGGTCAACGAGGGCTCGGCCTCGGCCAGCGAGATCGTCGCCGGCGCGCTGCAGGACCACAAGCGCGCCACCGTCATGGGCAGCCAGACCTTCGGCAAGGGCTCGGTGCAGACCGTGCGCCCGCTGGGGCCCGACACCGGCCTGAAGATCACCACGGCGCGCTACTTCACACCCAGCGGCACGTCCATCCAGGCGCGCGGCATCGTGCCGAACGTGCTGGTCGACGAAAGCGCCGAGGGCAGCCCGTTCGCCGCCCTGCGCATGCGCGAAGCCGACCTCGAGAAGCATCTGGCGAACGGCCAGGGCTCCGAGGCCCGGGATCCGGAGCGCGAGAAGGCCCGCGACGAGGCGCGCCAGCGGCTCGAGGAGGAAGCCAAGAAGGCGCCGCAGGACCGCAGGGCGCCCGAGTTCGGCACCGACAAGGACTTCCCGCTGATGCAGGCGCTCAACCAGCTCAAGGGCCAGCCGGTGCTGGTCAGCAAGACGCAGGTGATCGAAGAGCGCAAGGACGAGAAGAAGGAAAACTGATCCCCCACATCGGCCCGCAACGGGCCGATGCTCCTTCATGGACGACCACGAGCTGCTGCGCTACTCGCGCCACATCCTGCTGGAGGAATTCGGCATCGACGGCCAGGCGCGCGTGAACGCCGGGCACGCGCTGGTGGTCGGCGCCGGCGGGCTGGGCTCGCCGGCGGTGCTCTACCTCGCGGCGGCCGGCGTGGGGCGCATCACGCTGGTGGACGACGACGAGGTCGACCTCACCAACCTGCAGCGGCAGATCGCCCACACCACGGCCCGCGTCGGCACGGCCAAGGTCGAATCGGCCGCGCAGGCGATGCGGGCGATCAACCCGGAGATCGCGGTGGACGCGCGCTGCCTGCGCGCCGGTGCCGGGCAGCTCGCCGAGCTGGTGGCCGCGGCCGACGTGGTGCTCGACTGCTCGGACAACTTCGCCACCCGCCATGCGGTCAACGCGGCCTGCGTCGCCCACGGCAAGCCGCTGGTGGCCGGCGCGGCGATCCGCTTCGACGGCCAGTTGAGCGTGTACGACACGCGCCGCGCCGATGCGCCCTGCTACGCCTGCCTGTTCCCGCCCGATGCTGCCTTCGAAGAGACGCGCTGCGCGGTGCTGGGCGTGTTCGCGCCGGTGGTCGGCACCATCGGCACGCTGCAGGCGCACGAGGCGCTGAAGCTGCTGGCGGGCATCGAGGGCACGCTCACCGGGCGGCTGCTGATGTTCGACGGCCGCCGCACGGCCTTCGACACGGTGCGCGTGGCGCGCGATCCCGGCTGTCCGGTGTGCGGCCACCGGCCGGCGGCCTGAACGCGGCGCGCCTTCAGGGCTTGGTGGTCTGGCCTTCCCGGGCCCTGGCCGCGCCGGCGGCAGCGCCTCCCGCGGCCGGCCGGCGCGCGCGGTCGAGCACTTCGCGGCAGTCCGCATCCTCGCCGGGCCCGGTTTCGATCGTGGCCGCCAGCGCCAGCAGCGGGTTGAGCGCCCCCAGGGCCAGCGCCGCCGCGCCGCGCGCCGCGAGCGGACCGGCCTCGACGCCCGCCGAGGGCGAGCCGAAGTGGCCGCGCACCACCAGCGGCGTGCGCAACGACAGGATGCTCATGTCCTTGGGTTGCGGCCGGATCACGAAATCCAGCGTCTCGTCGGCCAGGCTGGCCTGGCCGGTGGCGTTGAACACGGTGTCGTCGGTGTCGAAGACCAGGCTGCGTCCGCGCATCACGCCCTTGTCCACGTCGAAGGCCACGGCCGCGCAGCGCAGCGTCACGTTGCGGTCGCCGCGCAGCAGGAAGCGCAGCACCTCGCCGCCGTCCAGCCCCATGATCTCCAGCAGCAGGTTGCTGAACTGGCCGCGCCCGGTCAGGGCCGCCACGTCGCCGGAGGCGCCGCCGAGCCAGCTCGCCACCGAATTGCCGCGGCCCGACAGGTTGATGCGCCCGTCCAGCTTGCTGAAGCTGCTGCGCGTGGTCTCGATCTTCGGGATCATGCGGTTGAGCTGAAGCGCACGGATACGAAGCGCGGCGCGGATGTCGGCCGGGTTCTGCGACGCGTCGATGCGCACCGTGCCGGCCAGGCTGCCGCCGGCCACGCCCAGGTCGAGCGGCTCCAGCGTCAGCACCCGCTGCGCCAGCCGCACGTGGACGCTGCCGCGGTCCAGCGGCACGTCGCGCACGTTGCGGATGCGCTCGGCACTGTATTTCACGTCCGCGTCCATCGCGCCCAGGCGTTCGAAGTCCAGCGTGGCGGTGGGCAGCACCTTGGCGCCGGGCTGCGGGGTGCGGATCGCCGGCGGCGGCGCCACGCCCTCGACCGCGCGCGCCGACCGGGCCGTGGGCGGCAGGCCGATCAGCGGGCCGAGGTCGTCCATGTCCATCACGCGCGAGCGCAGCTCGCCGCTCAGCCGGGGCGGCTGGGCCGCCTGGTCGAACGCCATGTCGCCGCCGATGTCCGACAGGCCCAGCCGGCCCTTCAGCCCCTGCACCTGCCACTGCATGCCGCGCTTGCGCAGCTCGCCGCTCAGGGCATAGGGCGAGGTTTCCGGCAGGGCGACGCCCAGCAGGCGGTAGAGATCGCCGAGGGTGCGGCCCTTGAGGTCGAAGCGGGCATCCACGCCGTCCAGGCTGGCCAGCTCGGCGATCGAACCCGCCGCCTCCAGGCGCGTGCGCCCGGCGGTCGCCTTGATCTCGAGCGGAAACGGCGGCGCTCCCGCCGCGTTGATCTGCAGCACGTTACCGGTGCGCCCCTCGGCGGTGAGCGCCTGGCGCTGGTAGCGGCCCTTGATGCGGTAGGACAGCGGCATCTCGCCGCGCGCGGTGTCGACGTCGAAGTCGACCTGCAGGTCCACCCCCAGGTGCTCGGCGAGGAAGTCCAGGTTGCCCTTGTCGACCTGCAGCAGGCCGATGGTCGGGACGGTGCCGCCGCCGGGGTCGCTGTCGTCGCCGAGCGCCCAGCTGCGGCGCCCGTCCGGCTCCATCTGCAGGCCGAGCGCCGGGGCCGTGAGCGACAACCGGGGAATCACCACCTCGCGCGAGAGCAGCGGCCACAGGCGGATGTCGAACTCTGCCTGCTCGGCGCGCACCAGGTAGGGCTCGCGCGCCCAGCCCGGATTGGCGAACGCCAGGCCGTCGAAGTGCACGCGCGCGCTGCGCCACCCCAGGTCCACGTCGAGGCGGCGCGTGATCTCGAACTTGCGGCCGGTCTTCTCGCTGACATAGCGGTTGATCGGCTCGCGCAGCATGTCCCAGGGGAAGAAGATCACGGCCAGCACCAGCACGGCCATCAGCGCGGCGAGGACCACGACGAGCTTGAGCCAGACCGGTCTTGGGGAGGCGGCGTGTCCGTGGGTCGTCACGAGGATCGCGGGGTGCGGTTCAAGGACCGGAGGGGCCCGGCGGGCGCGCGGGGACGGGCGTGGCGACTTCCGAGGCAACGTCGATCAGCCGCAACTCGGCCAGCGAGGCTTCGCCGCCGATCACGGCCAGCGCTGCCACCAGCGCCAGAACGGCCACCGCCAGATAGAGCCACAGGGTGTTCATTCCATATCGCCATCGATGAAGAAAGAAAAGGACGGCGCAGCAGGCGCGCGCGCTCGGTTGCCATGCGCAGAGCATAGGGGCCGGGTTCCATCGCCGGGGTCGGCCCCCCACCGCAAACCCTGTGCGGCGGCGCCTACGCCCGCCCCGTTTACACCATTGTCGGAAAGCGCCTACACCTTCAAGCGCTCAAACCGATGGACTGCCAATGCCTCGGCCCGGTAGCATCCCGGGCATGGTTCCATATGGTCGGGCATGGCCTCACACCGCAGAAAAAGGAAGCGCCAGTCAGATCATGGACGGGAGGCTGAAGACGTACATCGTCGAAGACAACATGACCATCCGCGAGAATCTGGTCGGCACGCTGGAAGAGCTCACCTACATCGCCGCGGTGGGCTTTGCCGAGACGGAGAACGAGGCACGCCGCTGGCTCGGCGAACACAGCGACGAGTGGGAACTCGTGATCGTGGACCTGTTCCTCAAGCAAGGCAGCGGCCTGGGCGTGCTGCAGGCCTGCCTGTCGCGCCGCCCCTCTCAGAAGGTCGTCGTGCTGAGCAACTATGCAACTCCCGACATCCGCAAGCGCTGCGCGCAGCTCGGCGTGGATGCGGTTTTCGACAAATCGAATGAGATCGACGCGCTCGTGGACTTCTGCATCGAGCAGTCCAACGCCCGGCAGCCGGATCGCCACGATCCGCACTGAGCCGCCCGGCCCGGCCCGCCGGGCCGGAGCGCGCCCGGGATGCACTTCAATCGATCAGCTTGTTCTTGAGCGCGTAGTAGGTCAGGTCGCTGTTGGAGGAAAGGTTCATCTTCTCCATCAGCCGCGTGCGGTAGGTGCTCACCGTCTTCACCGACAGCGACAGCGTCTTGGCGATGTCGCCGGCCGTCTCGCCGCGCGCCAGCTTGAGGAACACCTGGAACTCGCGCTCCGACAGCTGCTCGTGCGGCGCCGCGTCGTCCTTGCGGTCGAGCTGGCGGGCGAGCAGTTCCGCCACGGCCGGCGTGATGTAGCGCCGCCCCAGCGAAACGGTGCGGATGGCGTTGACGATCTCCAGCGGATCGCACTCCTTGTTGAGGTAGCCGCTGGCACCCTGCCGGATGAGGTTCATCGCGTAGTGCTCCTCGGGGTAGCCGCTGAGGATGAGGATACCCACGTCCGGCGCCTTGGCGCGGATCATCGCCAGGGCATCGATGCCGCTCTGGCCGGGCATCGACAGATCCATCACCAGCACATCCATCTCGGTGGTGCGCACGAGCTCGATCGCCTCGCGCCCGCTGGCCGCCTCACCGACGACCCGAAGGTCCACATGCTCCGAGAAAAACTGCCGAAGGCCGGAGCGCACGATGGCGTGGTCGTCCACAATCCCGATCTTGATCATCTGTCGCTTTCGTCTGGGCGCCGTGTTCTGGTGCACGGCGGCATTGCCTTTCCCTGATGAACAGATTATTCCCCAATCCGGGCCCCAGGCATCTGCAGGAGATCTAGCCTTGCGTTGGTTTTCTTTTCCGAGAATGGCGATCAGCCTGGTGCTGGCGAGCCTCGCCGCGCTGGTGCTGATCGGCATCAACGAGGCAGGCTTTCGCCAGTCGCACCGCGCGCTGGCCGAAATCGACGAGGCGCAGCAGGCGCGCGTGGCCCTCAATCTGCTGATGCTGAACATCCTGGATGCGGAAACCGGCCAGCGCGGCTACCTGCTGACCGGCGAGGCTCGCTACCGCGAGCCCTACGACGTCGCCGTCAAGCAGGTGGACTCGAACCTCGTCGCCCTGCGCGAGCTCTATGCGCAGCGGCCGCTCGAAAAGGCCAAGCTGAACCAGCTCGCGGCCCACGTCACGCGCAAGCTCGCCGAAATGGACATGAGCGTGCGCCTGCAGCAAAGCGGCAACGTGGATGCCTGGAAGTTCGTGATGACCACCGAGGTCGGCCGCGAAGAGATGACGGCGATCCGCCGCCTGGCGGGCGAGCTGATCGGCATGAGCAACGAATCCCTCGCGGCGGGACGCGTGCAGATCGAGCGCTCACTGCAGCTCGCCCGCCTGGGCATCGCGCTGGTGGCCCTGGCCGCGCTGGCGGCCTTCTTCCTCTACCTGCGGCAGGCGGATGCGTTGCGCTCGGCCGGCGAGCGCCAGCAAAGCGCGCTGCAGCGCGAACGCAACTCGCTGGAAGCCGAGGTGCGCGAGCGCACTGCCTCGCTGGCCGAGCTGGCGACCCACCTGCAGGACGTGCGCGAGAACGAGCGCGGCTTTCTCGCGCGCGAGCTGCACGACGAGCTCGGCTCGCTGCTGACCGCGGCCAAGCTCGACGTGGCCCGGCTCAAGTCGCGCCTGGTGGAGGCGCCCGAGGCGACGCAGCGGCTGCAGCACCTGACCGAGCTGCTCAACAGCGGCATCGCGCTCAAGCGCCGCATCATCGAGGACCTGCGGCCCTCCTCGCTGTCCAACCTCGGCCTGGTGGCGTCGCTGGAGATCCTCGGGCGCGAGTTCGCCGACCGTTCGGGGCTGCAGATCGAGATGGCGCTCGAGCCCGTGGCCATCGACGAAGGCCGCCAGCTGACCATCTACCGCATGGTGCAGGAGGGCCTGACCAACATCGGCAAGTACGCCCAGGCCAGCGAAGCCACCATCGTGCTGAAGAATTACGGCAACCACGTCATCGCGGAAGTGACGGACAACGGCCAGGGCTTCGACACGCAGCGCGCCAAGCCCTCGACGCACGGCCTGGCCGGCATGCGCCACCGCGTGGAGGCGGCCGGCGGCAAGCTCACGGTGGCCTCGACGATCGGCCGCGGCACGCGGCTGCAGGCGATGTTGCCGGCGCGCCCGACCTGAAGCAGTGCCCATGCGCCCGATTCGACCCTCTCCTACGCCCCCAGCCCACGGCTGCTGACAGGCCCTGGCGGGGGCAGGCCGTAACCTGAGGCGAAGCGTTCAGTCCATGAACGAAGCGTCGGATGTCACCCATCCGGCAGAGAAGTCCTGTCCGAGGAGTTGCCCATGCTGCACTACACCGTCGTCTTTCTCGTGATCGCCCTCATCGCGGCCCTGCTCGGCTTCGGCGGCATCGCGGCCGGCGCCGCGGGCATCGCGAAGTTGCTTTTCGTGATCTTCGCCATTCTCACCATCGCCAGTTTCATCACGGGACTCCTGCGAGGCGGCAAGCCGCGTTAGGATGAATCCATCGATGGCATTTTTTCGATATCCACGGAAAGGAAGTTTCATGAACACGACCGCCAAGTCCCCCTCGCAACTCGCCGACGACGCACGCCAGACGGCTGCCGACGCGGTGGAAACGACACGCGCCTATGCCAAGAACGCGGTGAATGCGGCCGGCGAGAAGGTGCGCGACCTGCAGCGCGATGCGGAGCCCGCGGTCGAGCAGATCGCCGCCAAGGTCCAGCAGGCGGTGCAGCGCGGCCTGGAAGCCGCGTCCAAGACCACCGAGCGTGCGCATCGTCGCTTCGAGGACGCCGCCAACGTGACGGGCCGCTACATCTCGGACCAGCCGGTGCGCTCGGTGCTGGTGGCCGCCGCCGCGGGTGCGGCGATCGCCGCGCTGATCGTGCTGGCGACCCGCCGCCACGACGACTACTGATCCGCCGGTTCGCCCCGCCGCCGGCCCATGCTCCATCCGGTTTTCTCCACGGTGCTGAAGCACCCGGAACTGATCGCCGACCACCTGGCGAACTACGGCGCGCTGATCCGCGAGGAAACCGCCGAAGCCGGCCGCGGCCTGGTGGCACGCGCCATCGCCGGGGTGGTGGCCGCGGTCAGCGCCATGCTCGCGCTGGGCCTGGTCGGCACCGCGGTCATGCTCGGCGTGATGCACGACCGCTTCCACTGGGTGCTGGCGCTGGTGCCGGGCATCGCCGTGGCAGTCGCCCTGATCGCCGCCTACATGGCCTCGCGCCCCGCCCCCTTCCACCAGTTCGACGACCTGCGCGCCCAGCTCGATGCCGACGTGCGGGCGCTGCACCTGACGATGGATTCCGATGGCGAGCGGACCTGACCCCACCCCGCAGCAGCGGCTCGCGATCTCGCGGCGCGCGCTGGTCGAGCAGTTTCAGGGCACCGGCGAGCGCCGGGCGCGCCAAGGCCTGCCGCGCCGGCGCAGCCTGATCGACAGCGTGCCATGGGCTCCGATGGCCCGCAGCATGGCCGAGCGCTGGTGGCGCAGGCATCCGGTCAATGCCGCGGGCCAGCTCGCCAGGCCGGTGATCGAACGCTATGCCCGAAAGGAGCCGGCCAAGCTGGTGGCGGCCTCGGCGGCGGTCGGTGCCGCCCTGGTGTTCCTGCGACCCTGGCGCCTGCTGTCGGCCACCGCGCTCCTGGCTGTGCTGATGAAGTCGTCGGACGTGGCCGATGTGGTGACCTCCCTGATGGCGAGAAAGAGCCCGCCCAAACGCTGAAGCCGGCCTGGTGCCGTCCATGAAAAAGAAAGCCCGGCACGGAGTGCCGGGCTTTTTCTTGCCTTGCGGCGGCCGATCACATGCTCTTGACTTCGAGCCTGTTGTCGACCGACACCACGCCCTGCACCGCCTTGGCGATGTCTTCCGCGCGTGCCTTGGCCTCGGCGCTCGGCGCCGGCCCGTTGAGCGTGACCGCGCCGTCCTTGGTGTCGACGTCGATCTTGATTGCACTCAGGTCCGGATCCTTGGCCAGCCCCGCCGACACGGCCGCGGTGACCGACACGTCGTCCACTGTCGCCGACACGGCGGCGCCGGCCTCCTTGGCCGCCTCGGTCACATCCGCCGCACCTTCCTTGGCGGTCTCCTGCGCCGACTGGCCGGCGGCTTCGGCGCGGGCCGCAGTGTCCCTGCCCGCCTGCTCGGTCCGCTCGACGGCGCTGTCCAGCTTCTCGCCGGCTGTTCCGCCGCTGTCTGCCGTCCGGTCGCCGCAGGCGCCGAGCGCCAGCGCCCCGCCGGCGATCCAGGCGGCCAACCAGGCCCGGCGCAGCGCCGGATGTCGAATCGAATCGTTCTTCATATGTGAGTCCTTCCTTGCTGAAGAATGGTGCGCCGCAGCCCCTGCGGGGCTCTGCGGCACACCGTTCAATCTAGCCCGACGGGCGGGCCTGGGCACGTCGCAGGCGGCCCGAACGACTGTAGGACTCAGGCGCTGACGATCCAGCCCTCCAGGGGATCCATGCCGGACGGCAGACCATAGCCCGGCGACCTGCCAGCCGCGCGGCCGGCTGCCCAGGCGGCCTGCATCAGGCACAGCACCGCGTCCAGGTGGTCGCCACGCGCATCCGCCAGCAGCAGCCGATAGTGCACAGAATCCAGCGAAAGACGCAGCCCCAGCCGCGTCGTACCGGCCGTCAGCGCGGTCAGCATGTCGGCCCGGGCGGCCAGTCGCTCGCCGTCCTGGCGCGCGATGGTGTCGCTCTTGTAGCTTCGCCGGCCGATCAGCTCGCGTGCCAGCAGGCCGGGATAGCCCTCGAGCGCCACGCGGCGGCGGTCGGCGCCCGCCGGTTCGTGCAGGCCTGGCAGCACCGCACCGGCGGCGAGCAGGCGTGGCACGCCGGCATGCAGCATGAAGGCCACGGGCGGGTTCACCCACTTCATCGACGGGCTCGACCCCGCCGGCCCGTCGGTGGCGCGATGGGCGAACTTGCCGCCGGCGGGCCGGGCGGCGCAGAAGGCGGCGAAGCGCTCGCGGATCTCGGCCCGGCTCAGCGCCGCATAGCGCGCGATCCAGGCCTCCCAGCGCAGGGGCCAGCCCATGGCCTGCACCAGTTCGCGCGGCAGGCCGAAGGGAAAGTCGAAGGCGCCGATCCACCCGGGCGTGGCGCGCAGCCACACGGCCCAGGCGTCCAGCGTGGCGAAGGTGTGCAGCGAGGACAGCGCAATCGCGCCCGATGACGCCTCGCCGATGGCCACCACGATGGGCTTGCGCGCCGAAGGCGCGCAGGTGAAGTCGCAGCCCAACAGCAACATCTCCATGCCTTCAGCCCAGTGCCAGTGCGATCACGCCGGCGGCGATGAAGACGGCACCGATCAGCCGCAGCACGCGATCGCCCTCGCGCAGCAGGTGGCCGCCGATCAGCGCGGCGAACAGCATCGACACCTCGCGCGCCGGCGCCACGTGCGAGATCGGCGCCTGCTGCACGGCGTAGAGCACGAGCACGTAGGAGATCGGGCTGATCGCCGCCACGATCAGCGCGTACTTCCACTGCTCGCGCCACAGACGCACGGTGGTTGCGCGGTCGCGCAGCACGGCCGGCACCAGCAGGCCGACGCGCACGAAGTTGCCGACGTAGTCCAGCAGGATGGGCGACATGGCGAGCATCTTCACCGCATAGCTGTCCACCACGGTATAGCCCGCGATGAAGGCGCCCGTGAGCAGGCCGTAGCGGATGCCCTTTTGCACCCGCTCGCGCTGCGCCGCGTCGTGGGTGCTGCGCCACAGGCGCGGGCCGCCGGCCACCAGGAACACGCCCAGCACCACGCCGGCGATGCCCGCCACGCCGAGGGCGCTGATGCGCTCGCCCAGGAAGAGGATCGCCACCAGCGAGGACAGCAGCGGCCCCGAGCCCCGGGCCAGCGGGTAGACGACGGTGAGATCGGACTTGCGGTAGCCGCGCAGCAGCACCACGTAATACAGCACGTGCAGCACGCCGCTGGCGACGATGAAGGCCCATTCGCGCGCACCCCACTGCGGCACCACGTTCCAGCCCAGCGTGACGCCCACCGGCGCCCAGACGAGCATCATGAGCACGCCGCTCTGGAAGGCGAAGCGCGCGTCGCCGTTCGCCTTCTTGGCGGCGATGTTCCAGCTGGCGTGAATGATCCCCGCGAGGACGATCAGCGCGAACGCGGACAGCGGCACCCGTGCCCCGGCGCCGCCTCAGGAGCGGCCGACGATCGCAGCCGTGGCCATCAGCTCCTCGAGCAGCGCGAGCGACACCTTGCCCGAGACGGCATAGGGGTCGAGCTCGGGCTTCTCCGAATACTTGAGCAGCGTCGTCGCGTTGAGCTTGGTCAGGTTGACCTGTCCCATGGTCCAGCCGCCGAAGCGCCGTTCCAAGATTTCCTCGTAGTGCAGCAGCACCACGTCCTTGTGGCGCGGGTCGCGCTGGATGTGGCCGTACAGCTCGCTGATCGCCGTGCGCCCGCCCTCGATGGCCTGCAGGAAGGTGCCACTGCCGTAGCACAGGATGCCGGTGATGCCCGAGGCCGGGTTGTGGGAGCGCGACTGGGCCAGGATGGCTTCGATGGCGGCCGGGCTGGTGTCGACCGCGCGGCTGGCGTAGAGGAGTCGGACCAGCATGGCGTCAGGACTTTCGGGGCAGGAGGGACAGGAATTCGCGCCGCAGGCTCGGATCCTTGAGGAACACGCCGCGCATCACGGAGTTGATCATCTTGCTGTCCATCTCCTTGACGCCGCGCCACTGCATGCAGAAGTGCTCGGCCTCCACCACCAGCGCCAGGCCGTCGGGCTGGGTCTTCTCCTGGATCAGGTCGGCCAGCTGGACCACCGCCTCTTCCTGGATCTGCGGCCGGCCCATCACCCACTCGGCCAGGCGCGCGTACTTCGACAGGCCGATCACGTTGGTGTGCTCGTTGGGCATCACGCCGATCCACAGCTTGCCGATGATCGGGCAGAAGTGGTGCGAGCAGGCGCTGCGCACCGTGATCGGGCCGACGATCATCAGCTCGTTGAGCCGCTCGGCGTTGGGGAACTCGGTGAGGCTCGGCGGCGGCACGTAGCGGCCGCGAAACACCTCGTTGAGGTACATCTTGGCCACCCGCCGCGCGGTGTTGTCGGTGTTGTGGTCGCCCTGGATATCGATCACCAGGCTCTCGAGCACGCCCTTCATCTTGCCCTCGACCTCGTCGAGCAGCGCCTCCAGCTCGCCCGGCTCGATGAACTCGGCGATGTTGTCGTTGGCATGGAAGCGCACGCGCGCTGCGCGCAGGCGTTCGCGGATCTTCACGGAAACGGGCGTTCCCTCGTCATCGGCGCCGCGGTCGGGACGCGGGTCGGCTTCGGCTTTCCTCAACATGGGCGCATCGTACCAGCGATCGACCTGTAGGGATTTAGCCCGCCGGCGCCCGCTTTCCCTGCCCATGATGCTACCGATTCGATAGCAATCGCATCAGGCCAGCGCGAACTCCGCGACCAGCGGCAGGTGGTCCGACATGCGGCCCCAGATGCGGCCGCGCGGGACCGTCAGCGACACCGGCGACAGGTGGCGGGCATAGACGAAGTCGAGCTGCGTGAGCGGCAGCCGCGAGGGGTAGGTCAGGCAGCGCATGCTGGCCAGGTCGGCGAAGTGCATCGCGTTCATCGCGGCGCGCATGCGCGCGCCCCAGTCGTTGAAGTCGCCGGCGACCACCACCGCCTCGTGCGGCGGCACCTCGCGCTCGATGAAATCGCGCAACTGCGCCACCTGGCGCACGCGGCTGCCCTTGATGAGGCCCAGGTGCACCACGATCGCGTGCACCGGCCGGTTCTCGATGGTCAGCTCGACGTGCAGCAGGCCGCGCTGCTCGAAGCGGTGGTCCGAGATGTCCTGATGCCTGTGCCGCACCACCGGCCAGCGCGTGAGCAGCGCATTGCCGTGCTCGCCGTGGCGCGTGTAGGCGTTGGTCTCGTAGACCGCGTGGTAGCCCTCGGGCGCCAGGAAGTCCGCCTGCGGCATCTCGGGCCAGCGCGCGAAGCGGCGCTCGCCCTGGCGGTTGAGCTTGCGCACTTCCTGCAGGCAGACGATGTCGGCGTCGAGCTGCTCCACCGCATGGCCCAGGTTGTGGATCTCCAGCCGCTTGACCGGCCCGAGGCCCTGCACGCCCTTGTGGATGTTGTAGGTGGCCACGCGCAGCGTCGAGAGCGACGGCGGCACCAGCAGCTCGCTGTCCGGCAGCAGGATCGCTGGCGCAGTCCCCGTCCCGTCACGGTGCGGGGGACGCGCGCCTTGGGGCTGGAAGTCGCTCATGCGGTGAATTTTGGCAGCAAGAGAATGGCTTCGGCATTCGAGGGCGAGAAACACCGGTCGGCCGCCTCCCGCCAGGGCAGCCACTGCCAGGCGGTGTGCTCGCGCGGATCGAGCCGCGGCTCGACGGGCGCCGGCAGGCACAGGCCGAACAGGTGCTCGGTGTTGTGCGTGACGCCCGGTGCATAGCGCGCCCGCCAGCGCGGGTAGATCTCGTAGACGTTGCGCAGCTGCCAGTCGGCCAGCCGGCCGGCGAAGGCGCCGCCCTCGCCGCAGTCGAAGCCGGTTTCCTCCGCCACCTCGCGCGCCGCCGTCAGCGCCAGCGGTTCGTCCAGGTGGTTGCGGCTGCCGGTGACCGACTGCCAGAAGTCGTCGGCGTCGGCGCGGCGGATCAGCAGCACCTCCAGCGCCGGCGTGTGGATCACCACCAGCACCGATTCGGGAATCTTGAAGGGGCGCGGCTCAGAAGCCGCTGAGGACGGCATCCAGCGCTCCTGTGATTTCCGCCGCACGGCCGGCCAGCGAAGCAACAGGCTGGCCGAGCGCGCGCACGAGGATCGGGGCCGCCATGTGCGGCATCAGGGACAAGGGTTCGCCCTCGACCTGCATCGTCGGACACAGGTTCACCGGCAGGCGTCCCTGTCCCGCACCCACGCGCGACAGCGGCATGACGAGCCGTGTGGCCAACGCATCGATCAGCGGGCTCTGCACGTCGACCACGTAAGGCACGAACTGGCGCGATGCCGGCTGCGGATTCACATAGACGTCGAACTGCGCCATTCAGCGGGGTTCCTGCTGCCAGGGCACCAGCCCGTCGCACCAGAGACCTTGCGCTTCCACATGCGCGTTCTGCGCTTCGATCCAATCCCCGTACTGCGCGCGGAACGCCTGCCGCCGCGCCTCGATCGATCCGCGCTGCTCCAGCGCCTCGAGCTGCGCATAGCGGGCTGCGGAAATCATCACGGCCGCCACGCGGTCGTTCTTCAGCACCTGTACCGGCTCGCGCTCGACCTGGCTCAGGTAGTAGCCGAAACGGTTCTTGGCTTCGGTGGCGGTCACTTGCATGGAGGCCTCGACGAGTTGGATTGGCCATTTTAGCCAATCCCCTGAGCGAACAGGAAAGGCACCCCTCGGGCGCCTCGTCGAGCGACTGGCCTCAGGCCGGCTGTGCGTTGCGCAGCCGGATGTGCAGCTCGCGCAGCTGCTTCTCGTCGACCTGGCCCGGCGCCTGCGTCAGCAGGTCCTGCGCGCGCTGGGTCTTGGGGAAGGCGATCACGTCGCGGATCGACTCGGCGCCGGTCATCAGCATCACCAGGCGATCCAGGCCGATGGCGATGCCGCCGTGCGGCGGCGCGCCGTACTGCAGCGCATCGAGCAGGAAGCCGAACTTCAGCTGCGCATCCTCGGCGCTGATCTTGAGCGCGCGGAACACCTTGCTCTGCACTTCCTCGCGGTGGATACGCACCGAGCCGCCGCCCATCTCGATGCCGTTGAGCACCATGTCGTAGGCCTTGGCGATGCACTTCTCGGGCGCGGTGTCCATCATGTCCTCGTGCCCGTCCTTGGGCGCGGTGAAGGGATGGTGCACGGCCGACCAGCGCTGGCCTTCCTCGTCGAACTCGAACATCGGGAAGTCCACCACCCACAGCGGCGCCCAGCGTTCCTCGAACAGGCCGTTCTTCCGGCCGAAGGCGCTGTGGCCGATCTTGATGCGCAGCGCGCCGATGGCGTCGTTGACCACCTTGGCCTTGTCGGCGCCGAAGAAGATCAGGTCGCCGTTGCGCGCGCCGGTGCGCGCGACGATCTCGGCCAGGGCGTTGTCGTCCAGGTTCTTCACGATCGGGCTCTGCAGCCCTTCGCGGCCGGCCGCCGCGTCGTTGACCTTGATGTAGGCCAGGCCCTTGGCGCCGTAGATCTTGACGAACTCGGTGTAGGCGTCGATCTCGCCGCGCGACAAGCCGCCCTCGCCGCCGCCGCCGGGCACGCGCAGCGCGACCACGCGGCCGCCGGCCATGCTGGCGGCGCCGGAGAACACCTTGAATTCCACCCGCTTCATGATCTCGGTCAGCTCGGTGAACTCGAGCCGCACGCGCAGGTCCGGCTTGTCGGAGCCGTACTTGAACATCGCGTCGGCATAGCTCATCACCGGGAAGGGCGGCAGGTCGACCTCGGCCGCCTCGCGGAACACCTGGCGGATCATGCCTTCGAACATCTCGCGGATCTCCTCCTCGGCCATGAAGGAGGTCTCGATGTCGATCTGCGTGAACTCGGGCTGGCGGTCGGCGCGCAGGTCCTCGTCGCGGAAGCACTTGGTGATCTGGTAGTAGCGGTCGTAGCCGGCCACCATCAGCAGCTGCTTGAACAGCTGGGGCGACTGCGGCAGCGCGTAGAAGCTGCCGTCGTGCACGCGGCTGGGCACCAGGTAGTCGCGCGCGCCCTCGGGCGTGGACTTGCCCAGCATCGGCGTCTCGATGTCGATGAAGCCGTTGGCGTCGAGGAACTTGCGCGCGGCCATCGTCACCTTGTAGCGGCGCATCAGGTTGTTCTGCATGGCCGGGCGGCGCAGGTCCAGCACGCGGTGCGTGAGGCGCGTGGTTTCGCTGAGGTTGTCGTCGTCCAGCAGGAAGGGCGGCGTGACCGAGGGGTTGAGCACCTTCAGCTCATGGGCCAGCACCTCGACCTTGCCGCTCTTGAGCTGGTCGTTGGTCGTGCCCTCGGGCCGCGCGCGCACCACGCCCGTGACCTGCACGCAGTACTCGTTGCGCAGGCCCTCGGCGACGGCGAAGGTGGTGGCGCGGTCCGGGTCGCAGACCACCTGCACGTAGCCCTCGCGGTCGCGCACGTCGATGAAGATCACGCCGCCATGGTCGCGCCGGCGGTTGACCCACCCGCACAGGCTGACGGTCTCGCCCATCTGGGCCTCGGTCACCAGACCGCAGTAGTGGGAACGCATTTGGGATCGCATGGTCATGTCTGTCTTCCTGCGCCGCGGCGGGCGCATTGCTTCGTTCTATCGGGTCGCGAGGGCGGCCGGACCGCCGGGGACGACCACGCCCATCGAGACGATGTACTTGAGCGCCTCGTCCACGCTCATCTTGAGTTCGATGCAGTCGCTGCGCTTGAGCATCACGAAATAGCCGCCGGTCGGGTTCGGCGTGGTGGGCACGTACACGCCCAGGTACTCGCCCTGCAGGTAGTTCACCACGTCGCCGCCGGGCGAGCCGGTGACGAAGGCGATGGTCCAGACGCCCTCGCGCGGCCACTGGATCAGCACCGCGGTGCGGAAGGCGTTGCCGCTTTCGGAGAACAGGGTGTCCGACACCTGCTTGACGCTGGAGTAGATCGAGCGCACCACCGGGATGCGGCGCACCAGCGCGTCGCCCCAGCCCAGCAGCTGCCGGCCGACGAAATTGCTCGCGATCGCGCCCACGCTCAGCAGGATGGCCAGCGTGAGCAGCACGCCCAGCCCGCGCACCCGGCGCTCGTTGAGCCAGTTCTGCCAGTCCTCGGGCAGCAGCCACAGCGTCTGGTCCAGCGTGCCGATGATCCAGTTCAGCACCGCCAGCGTGATGGCCAGCGGCACGATGACCAGCAGGCCGGACAGCAGCCATTTGCGCAGGGCGAGCATGGGGCGTCTTCTTCAGTCGCTCGAGGGGGCCGTGGGGGCAGCCGGCGCCGGCGCCGCGGCCGGCGCGGGCGAGGGAGCGGGCGCCGCCGCACCGTCGGCGGTGCTGCCGCCGGCGCTCTTCTTGGCCTCGCCCCCCTCGCCGCTCCCGGCATTGCCCGCGGGCGCGTCCTTCTTCTTGGCGCCGCCGTCGCGGAAGTCGGTCACGTACCAGCCCGAGCCCTTGAGCTGGAAGCCGGCCGCCGTGAGCTGCTTGGCGAACGCGTCGGCTCCGCAGGCGGGGCACACGCTGAGCGCAGGATCGGAGATCTTCTGCAGCACGTCCTTGGCATGGCCGCAGGCGCTGCACTTGTAGGCGTAGATGGGCATAGGTTCCAGGCGCGGGGGTCAGGGTTGGGCCGGAAGTGGCCTCGCGGCAGCGCCGAAAACCGGCCCGGAATCGCCGCTCGGCCACCGCCAGCAAAGCCTTTGATTATAGGTTGCGCCCGCCCCCGCGGCGCGGCTCAGCCCCCTTGCCGGGCCGCCCGCTGCTCCCGGTAGACGCGCCGCTCCCGCACCGCGATCAGGTAGCTCGACACCAGCACGAACACCGCCACGATGGCGATCAGCACCGCCGCCAGGGCATTGACCGTGGGGTCCAGCCCCAGCCGGGCGCGCGAGAAGATCACCAGCGGCAGCGTGGTGGAGCCCGGCCCGGACAGGAAGGCGGCGATCACCACGTCGTCCAGCGAGATGGTGAAGGTCAGCAGCCAGGCGGCCAGCAGCGACTGCGAGATGGTCGGCAGCGTGACCAGGAAGAACACCTGCGCCGGCCGCGCGCCCAGGTCCTGGGCCGCCTCCTCGAGCTGGGGGTTGAGATCGCGCAGGCGCGCGCCGATCACCACCGTGGCATAGGCCATGCCGACCAGCAGGTGGCCGATCCAGATCGTCAGCAGGCCCCGCTCGGGCACGCCGAACTGCCGCTGCACCGACACCAGCATCAGCAGCAGCGACAGGCCGACGATCACCTCGGGCATGACCAGCGGCGCGCGCACCATGCCGGCGAACAGCATGCGGCCGCGGAAGACGGGGAAGCGCTCCAGGGCGTAGGCCGCCAGCGTGCCCATGACCACGGCCCCGGTCGCGGTGGCGGCGGCGATCTGGAGCGAGTAGTACAGCCCCTGGCGGATGTCCAGGTCGGCCGCCAGCGCGTGGTACCAGCGCAGGCTGAAGCCGGACCACACGTTGGGCACCGGCGAGTCGGTGAAGCTGAACACCACCAGCGCCACGATCGGCAGGTACAGGAACAGGAAGCCCAGCGCCAGCCACAGCCGGCCGGTCCAGCGCGCGGCGGGAGAGGCCATCATGCGCGCGCCCCTTCCCCGCTCTGCGACTTGTTCAGCAGCACCAGCGGCACCAGGATGAGCAGCACCATCACCACCGCCACGGCCGAGGCGACCGGCCAGTCGTTGTTGGCGAAGAACTCGTCCCACAGCACGCGGCCGATCATCAGGGTTTCCGGGCCGCCGAGCAGCTCGGGGATCACGTACTCGCCCACGCAGGGGATGAACACCAGCATGGCGCCGGCCACGATGCCGCTTCTGGACAGCGGCACGGTGATGCGCCAGAAGGCCTGCCAGGCGGTGGCGCCCAGGTCCTGCGCGGCCTCGAGCAGGCGCAGGTCCATCTTCGACAGCGTGCCGTACAGCGGCAGCACCATGAACGGCAGGTAGGTGTAGACCATGCCCAGCACCAGCGAGAAGGGGCTGTACATGAGCTGGCCCGGCGCGGGAATGAAGCCCAGCGCGTAGAGCACCCGGTCCACGCCCAGGTCGACCAGCACGGTGCCCACCCAGCCGGTCTGGGTGTCCAGCAGGCCCTTCCAGGCGTACACGCGCAGCAGGAAGCTGGTCCAGAAGGGCAGCATCACGCCCATCAGCAGCAGCGGCTGCAGGCTGGCCGCGGCGCGCGCCATGAAGTAGGCGAAGGGGTAGCCGATGAGCAGGCACACCAGCGTGGTCACCGCCGCGTACAGCAGCGAACTGCCGTAGGTGGACAGGTACAGGCTGTCCTGCAGCAGCAGCGCGTAGGACTGGAGGTGGGCATTGAACTGCCACTGCCCGTCGGCATCCCGCCCGAACAGCGCGGTGAACTGCGCGCCGTCCATCTCCAGGACGCTGATGCGCAGCACGATGAAGAAGGGCAGCAGGAAGAACAGGGCCAGCCACAGCGTCGGCACGCCGACGACCAGGCGCCGCCCCCATCCGCCTCCCAGGCGCCGCGGTGCCGGCCGCGCTGCGCGCTCGCTGTCTGCGATGTCCGCCATGGCTTATTCGGTCAGGACCACTTGCGCACCGGGCTGCCACGAGGCCCAGACCACGTCGCCCTGCGCGAAGGCCTGCTCGCCCTGGCGGCGCTCGTTCTCGAGGTTGGCCTTCAGCCGTGCGCCGCTGGGCAGTTCCAGGTGGTAGACCGTGTGGTCGCCGAAATAGGAGAAGGCGGTGACCACGCCCTTCACCTGGTTGCGGTCGCCCGATGGCGCCTGGACGTCGAGCCGGATCTTCTCCGGACGCACCGCCACGGTGACCGGCTGCCCCTGCGCCACGGCCGGCGCCTCGGCCAGGCGGTGCACCACGTCGGCGCAGCGGATCTCGGCCGCGCCGTCGACCGTGCCGTCCATCAGGTTGACGTTGCCGATGAAGTCGGCGACGAAGCGCGTGGCCGGGTTCTCGTAGACCTCGTGCGGCGCGCCGATCTGCAGGAAGCGGCCCTGGCTCATCACCGCGATGCGCGAGGCCATCATCATCGCCTCCTCCTGGTCGTGCGTGACCATCACGCAGGTCACGCCGATCCGGCGGATGATGTTGACCAGTTCGATCTGGGTCTCCTCGCGCAGCTTCTTGTCCAGCGCGCCCAGGGGTTCGTCCAGCAGCAGCAGCTGCGGCCGCTTGGCCAGGCTGCGCGCCAGCGCCACGCGCTGCTGCTGCCCGCCCGAGAGCTGGTGCGGCTTGCGGCGCGCGAAGTCCGTCATCTGCACCAGCTTGAGCATGGCGTCCACGCGCTCGGCCACCTCGGCCTTGGGCAGGCCGTCGCGGCGCAGGCCGAAGGCGACGTTGTCCCACACGCTCAGGTGCGGAAACAGCGCGTAGGACTGGAACATCATGTTCACCGGCCGCTCGTAGGGCGGCCGCCCCGCCAGGTCGACGCCGTCCAGCAGCACCCGGCCCGCGGTGGGCGTCTCGAAGCCGGCGAGCATGCGCAGCAGCGTGCTCTTGCCGCAGCCCGAGGAGCCCAGCAGCGCGAAGATCTCCCCGCGCGCCACGTCCAGGCTGACCTGGTCCACGGCACGAAAGCCGCCGAAGTCCTTGGTGACGGATTCGATGCGCAGGAAGGCGCGATCTTGTGTTGACGTGCTCATCCCATCAGTTTTCCATGACGCGACGTCTCGCCCCCACAAAGGCCGGCGCAGCCGGGCCCGTTCGCAGGCGCCCGTGGAACCGGCTTCGCCGGGCCGCCGGGTGCGCCCCCTCGAGGGGGGATTCGGCTACACGAAGTGAGCAGGAAACGGGGGTGGGCTTCACTTCAGCGGTTGGCCTTGAAGTTGGTGAAAGTCCGCGTGATCAGCCGCAGCGTGGCCTGGTCGGGCGTGTCGGGCGCGATCATGGTTTCCAGCGCCGCCGCGTCGGGGAACACCGCCTTGTCGTTGGCCAGCTCGGGCTTGACGTGCTTCATCGACGCCTTGTTCGGGTTGGCGTAGAAGACCGTGTTGGTGAGCGAGGCGTGCACCTCGGGCCGCAGGATGTAGTTGATCCACTTGTGGGCGTTGTCCGGATGCTTGGCGTCCTTGGGGATCGCCATCGTGTCGAAGAACAGCAGGCCGCCCGTCCGGGGCAGCAGCACCTCCAGGTTCTGCGGCGCCTTGGCCTTGGCCGACTTGTCCTTGGCGATCATGATGTCGCCCGACCAGCCGATCACGGCGCACAGCTGGCCGCGCGCCATCTGGTCGATGTAGTCCGAGCCCGAGCCGGCGAAGCGGGTGACGTAGGGCCGCACGGCCCTGAGCATCCTGCCGGCCTCGGCGTAGTCGGCGGCGTCCTTGCTGCGCGGGTCCTTGCCGATGTACTTGAGCGCGATCGGCATGATCTCCGACGCGGTATCCAGGAAGGACACGCCGCAGGCCTTGAGCTTGGAGGCGTACTCGGGCTTGAACACCAGGTCCCAGGCGTTCTCGGGCATCGGGGTGCTGCCCAGGGCCTTCTTCACCCTGTCGGCGTTGATGCCCACCGTGGTGTAGCCCCACATCCAGTCCACCAGATAGTCGTTGCCCGGGTCCATCTTGGCGAGCTGGGCCTGGATCGCGGGGTCGAGGTTGGCCAGGTTCGGGATCTTGGACTTGTCCAGCTTGCGCAGCAGGCCGGCCTGGATCTGCATCTTGGCGAAGTGCGAGCCCGGCACCACGACGTCATAGCCCGACATGCCGGCGACCAGCTTGGCGTGCAGCGCCTCGTTGCTGTCGAACAGGTCGTAGCGCACCTTGATGCCGGTTTCCTTCTCGAAATTCCGGATCGTGTCCTCGGCGATGTAGTCGCCCCAGTTGTAGATGTTGAGGACCGGCGGTTCCTGCTGCGCGTGGGCGAGCCCGCCCGCCAGCGCGGCAGCGGCGATGGCCTGGGCAGCGATCCGACGCACCCAGCCGTGCGAAGACGAATTCATGAGAACCGTTCCTTTCGAAAAAGACCTGTGAACCCGGGAAGCGCCGGCCCGGAAAAAAACGCGCAATTATCGCTACAGCAGCGCGCGCCGGGTCAGAACACCCGCACCCGGATGAGCACTTGCATCACGATCAGGCCCAATACAAATCCCATGCCACCGTAGATGATGGCCTGCAGCAGCCGGTTGGTGCGCCGCTGCGCGGCCAGCAGCGCCAGCAGCTCGCGCCGATGGTCCGCCGGACGGTGTTCCAGGTAGTCGTGCAGCAGGCGCGGCAGCTGCGGCAGCAGCTTGGCGAAACGCGGTGCCTCGTCGCGCAGCTGCTCGAACAGCTTGCGCGGACCCATCTGGTCGACCATCCACTTCTCCAGGAAGGGCTTGGCCGTGTGCCAGAGGTCGAGCTCGGGGTCGAGCTGGCGGCCCAGGCCCTCGATGTTGAGCAGGGTTTTCTGCAGCAGCACGAGCTGCGGCTGGATCTCCACATGGAAGCGCCGCGAGGTCTGGAACAGGCGCATCAGCACCATGCCCAGCGAGATCTCCTTCAGCGGCCGGTCGAAGTAGGGCTCGCAGACGGTGCGGATCGCCGCCTCCAGCTCGTCGATGCGCGTGCCCTCGGGCACCCAGCCGCTTTCCAGGTGCAGCTCGGCCACGCGCTTGTAGTCGCGCCGGAAGAAGGCGGCGAAGTTCTGTGCCAGGTACTCCTTGTCGGACTCGGTGAGCGTGCCCACGATGCCGAAGTCCAGCGAGATGTAGCGCCCGAAGGTCTCCGGCGCCAGGCTCACCTGGATGTTGCCCGGGTGCATGTCGGCGTGGAAGAAGCCGTCGCGGAAGACCTGGGTGAAGAAGATGGTCACGCCGTCGCGCGCCAGCTTGGGGATGTCCACGCCCGCCGCGCGCAGGCGGTCGAGCTGGGCGATCGGCACGCCGGTCATGCGCTCCATCACGATGACCTCGTTGTGGCACAGGTCCCAGAACATCTCCGGGATCAGCACCAGCTCGAGCTTGGCCATGTTGCGCCGCAGTTGCGCGGCGTTGGCGGCCTCGCGCACCAGGTCGAGCTCGTCGTGCAGGTACTTGTCGAACTCGGCCACCACCTCGCGCGGCTTCAGGCGCTTGCCGTCGGGCGACAGCCGCTCCACCCAGCCGGCCATCATGGCCATCAGTTCCAGGTCCTTGTCGATCACGGTGCGCATGCCGGGGCGCAGCACCTTCACGGCGACGTCGCGCACCCCGCCGCCGTGCGGCTCGCGCAGGGTGGCGAAGTGCACCTGCGCGATGGAGGCGCTGGCCACCGGCGTCTCGTCGAACTGCTCGAAGATCTCGCCCACCGGCCGGCGGAAGGCCCGCTCGATGGTGGCGATGGCCACGCTCGACGCGAAGGGCGGCACACGGTCCTGCAGCCAGGCCAGCTCGTCGGCGATGTCCGGCGGCAGCAGGTCGCGCCGGGTGGACAGCACCTGGCCGAACTTCACGAAGATCGGGCCCAGCCGCTCCAGCGCCTCGCGCAGGCGCTGCCCGCGCGGCGCGTCCAGGTTGCGGCCGATGGAGACGATGCGCGCGACCACCCGCAGCCAGGGCTTCTGGAAGCTCGTGAGCACGAGCTCGTCCAGGCCGTAGCGCAGCGCGACCCAGACGATGAACAGGCCGCGGTAGAAGCGCCTCATTCGGCGCGGCTCTCGGCGCGCGGGCGGGCGGCCCGGTCGATGAACTGGCGCAGCGCGGCCACGCCGCTGCGCGCGACGCGCCCGATGGTGTGGGCCGGCACGTCGCCGATCAGGCGCGCGAGGTCGTCCTCCACGTCCCAGCGGACGTGGTCGACCAGCCAGTTCACCTCGGCCGCGAGCTGCACGTCGCCGACGATGCGCACCGCCGGCTTGTCGCCGCGCAGCGCGGCGCCGGCCAGCGCCAGCGGCGAGGTCTCGTCGACGGTGAAGGTGAGATCGGGCTCGGCGCCCTCGGGCGCCAGATCGAGCAGGCCGGCCGGCGTGGCGACGAAGCGCACCGTGACGAAGCGCCACTGGAACTGCACCACCCGCCCCTGCTGGCGCATCAGGCGCTGCTGCGCCTCGGGCTCCTGCTGCAGGACGTGGTTGAGGAACAGCACCGTGCGGTGCTGGATCTCGTGGACCGCCCAGGCCGGCGGTTGCAGGCGCGCGCCGATGCGGTCGAACAGATCACCCAGAAAAGCGAATGGGGACGATGGTGTGGCCATGTCCCCATTATCCAGTCTGGCACCGGCCGCAGGCCGGTGCGCGCGCGTTGCCGCAGGCTATTGCAGCGCCTGCACCCCCGCCACCAGCCAGCCGCTGGAGCCGTCGGTCGGCCGGGTCATGTTCCAGACCTCGCGGAAGGGACTGGGGCCGGCCGAGGCATCCTCGCGGATCATCCCCGAGAACTCGACGCTCGCCATGTAGGTCCCGGTCAGCTCCTCGATGCCCAGCAGTTGGGCATCCAACATCACCACGTCGGTCTTGTTGGGCTGGCCGCCCGAGTGCTGCTCGCGCTCGGACAGCTGCGCGCGAATCTCGTCGACCATGCCGTCGGTCATCATCGAACGCAGCGTCGGGATGTCGGCACGGTCCCAGGCGTCCTGCAGGGTCACGAAGTTGCGCTTGGCGGCCACCAGGAAGCCCTCGGTGTCGAAACCGGCGGGAATGCCCCAGGACTGCGAACCCGCCAGCGCGGAACCGATCATGGTGCCGCTGCGGCCCGCGGCCGACGCCGTGGCGTCGAAGGCGGTGGCACTGTGCTCCCAGGGGCGCGCCGACGCGTCGTTGCCGACGTTGCGCGGGCTGTACTGTGCCGGCGCGCTCGCCTGCGACGGATTGCCCGCGCCCTGGAACGCGAAGCTGCCCGGCCGGCCGGCCGCGGCCGGACGCCCGCGCGCGGCGACGAGACGCCACACCACGATCCCCGCCAGCACCAGCAGCGCGATCAGCAGGAACTGGCCGAAGGCTGCGCCCAGGCCCAGCGCGTTGGCCAGCCAGGCCAGGCCCAGGCCGGCGGCGATGCCGCCCAGGATGCCGCCCCACGGGCGACGCGCCTGTTGTCCCGCGGCGGCGGCGGTGGCCGGCCTGGCGGCGGGGTTGGTGGCGCTCTGCTGCGCCGGTGCACCCGGGCTCGCAGGCGCGGCCGGCGGCGTGGCCTGGCGCTGCGTCACGTTGCCGGACTGGCGACCGAAGGATTTGCCGCCGCCCATGCGCCGCGCCTCGGCGTCCAGACTCACGAGCACCAGCGTGCACATCAGGAATACAGCCCAGAAATTCTTTCTCACGATCGCGTCTCCTCTTGCGTTCAACACTTGATTCCAACATGCAGGGCGACCACGCCGCCCGTCATGTTGTGATAGTCCACATGGCCGAAACCGCCCTCTTTCATGAGGGTCTTGAGCGCTTCCTGCCCCGGATGCATGCGGATCGATTCGGCCAGGTAGCGGTAGCTGGCCGCATCGCCCGCCACCGCCTGCCCCAGGCGCGGCAGGACCTTGAAGGAATACCAGTCGTAGGCGCGGCGCAGCGGCTGGGCCACCTGCGAGAACTCCAGCACCAGCAGCTTGCCGCGGGGCTTGAGCACGCGGTTCATCTCCTTGAGCGCCGCGTCCTTGTGCGTCATGTTGCGCAGGCCGAAGGCCACGGTGACGACGTCGAAGTGCGCGTCGGCAAAGGGCAGCTTCTCGGCGTCGCACACCACGGTGGGCAGCACCACGCCGGCGTCGAGCAGGCGGTCGCGCCCGTTGCGCAGCATGGCTTCGTTGATGTCGGTGTGCACCACCTGGCCGCTGGCGCCGACCTTCTTCGCGAAGGCCAGGGCCAGGTCGCCGGTGCCGCCGGCGATGTCCAGCACCTTGGAGCCCTCGCCGACGTTGGCCACCATCACGGTGTAGGCCTTCCAGGCGCGGTGCAGCCCCATCGACATCAGGTCGTTCATCAGGTCGTAGCGCGACGCAACCGAGTCGAACACGCCGCGCACGCGGCGCGCCTTGTCCTGCTCTTCGACCGATTCGAAGCCGAAATGGGTGCTGCTCATGCAAGGGATGTTAGGTCGGAAGTGCTCCGCAGAGGCGGACGACCCCGCAGATGCGCCGGGCATTTGTTGCTTTTCATCGAAAAAAAAGCGGGCCTGGATGCCCGCTTTTTTTCAATGGCTGCCGCAGGCGTGGCCGCCGGCGGCCTGCATGGGCGCGTCGCGGTCCACGCCGGCCTCGGCCAGGCGGCGCTCGTACTCGGCCCACAGCGTCTCCTGCTTCGCGCCGAGTTCGTAGAGCAGGTCCCAGGAATAGATGCCGCTGCTGTGCCCGTCGCTGAAGGTGGGCTGCACCGCGTAGTTGCCCACCGGCTGGAGGTCGGCGATCTCGACCTCGCGCTTGCCGGTCTGCAGCACTTCCTGGCCCGGGCCATGGCCCTGCACCTCGGCCGAGGGCGAATAGATACGCATCAGCTCGAAGGGGATGCGGAAGCTCGCACCGTCGGAGAACCCCACCTCCAGCACGCGCGAGCGCGCATGCAGGGTGATCGATTGCGGCGTCGGTGCACCGGCTTGCAGGCCTGCCATCAGGAATTCCTTGTGCGTAGTCGCTCGATCATCGCAGCCTCCAGCGCCGGCAGCCGCGCGGCGAGTTCAGCCTCCCTGTCGGCGTCGCGGTCTCGCTGCGCCGGCGCCCAGACCGGCGCGGGAAAGTGCGCGTCCCAATCGAAGCGCGCGATCAGGTGCCAGTGCAGGTGCGGCACCATGTTGCCCAGCGCCGCGAGGTTGATCTTGGTGGGCGCCAAATGCTCGCGCATCGCCTGCTCGACCGTGGCCACGGCTTCCATGCAAAGCTGGCGGTCCTGCGGCGGCAGGTCGGAGAACTCGGCGGCGTGCGCGGTCCACACCAGGCGGTAGAAGGCCGGGAATCCCGCCTCCTGGGCATGGATGACGCGGAACTGCGGCGCCTCGAACACGAGCCGCCCGCCCGGCCCTTCGCACAGCGCGCAGCCGGCCACCACGCTCATTGGCGTACCTTCGCCCCGACGGGCTGCGGTGCGAGCCCCTTCGGAACGGCCGGGCGGGGGCTCATACCAGCACCCGCTCGATGCCGCCCTGGTTGGCCGAGGCCACGAAGGTGGGCAGCCAGTCCTTGCCCAGGATGTGGTTGGCCATCTCGACCACGATGTAGTCGGCCTCGAGCAGGCCGTTGTTCAGGTCGTCGCCGTAGCGCGACAGGCCCTGCAGGCAGCTCGGGCAGCTGGTCAGGATCTTGACGTTGTCCTTCGCGCCGAGGGCGCCGCCGGCGCGCAGCGCCGCCTCGCCCTTCTTCAGCTCCTCCTCCTTGCGGAAGCGGATCTGCGTCGAGATGTCCGGCCGCGTCACGCCCAGCGTGCCGGACTCGCCGCAGCAGCGCTCGTTCTTGAGCACCGCGTCGCCGACCAGCGCCTTGACGGTCTTCATCGGGTCCTGCAGCTTCATCGGCGTGTGGCAGGGATCGTGGTACAGGTACGCGCCCGCGTTCGCCTCCAGCCGGATGCCCTTTTCCAGCAGGTACTCGTGGATGTCGATGATCCGGCAGCCGGGGAAGATCTTTTCGAACTGGTAGCCCTGCAGCTGGTCGTAGCAGGTACCGCAGCTCACCACCACGGTCCTGATGTCCAGGTAGTTGAGCGTGTTGGCGACGCGGTGGAACAGCACCCGGTTGTCGGTGATCATCTGCTCGGCTTTGTCGAACTGGCCGCTGCCGCGCTGCGGGTAGCCGCAGCACAGGTAGCCGGGCGGCAGCACCGTCTGCACGCCCGCGTGCCACAGCATCGCCTGCGTGGCCAGCCCCACCTGCGAGAACAGCCGCTCCGAGCCGCAGCCGGGGAAGTAGAACACCGCCTCGGTCTCCGCGGTGGTCGCCTTCGGGTTGCGGATGATCGGCACGTAGTTCGCGTCCTCGATGTCCAGCAGCGCGCGCGCCGTCTTCTTGGGCAGGCCGCCGGGCATCTTCTTGTTGACGAAGTGGATCACCTGCTCCTTGAGCGGTGCCGGCCCGAGCGTGGCCGGCGGCGCGGCGGTCTGCTTCCTCGCCAGGCGCGAGAGCAGGTCGCTGGCCAGGCGCTGCGCCTTGAAGCCCACGCCGACCATGCCGGCGCGCATCGCCTTGATGGTCTGCGGGCTGGTCGCGTTGAGGAACAGCATCGCCACCGCATTGCCGGGCCGGAAGCTCTTGCGGCCCATCTTGCGCAGCAGGTTGCGCATGTTCATCGACACGTCGCCGAAGTCGATCTTCACCGGGCAGGGCGTGAGGCACTTGTGGCACACGGTGCAGTGGTCGGCCACATCCTCGAACTCCTCCCAGTGCCGGATGCTGACCCCGCGGCGCGTCTGCTCCTCGTAGAGGAAGGCCTCGACCAGCAGCGAGGTCGCCAGGATCTTGTTGCGCGGGCTGTACAGCAGGTTGGCGCGCGGCACGTGCGTGGCGCACACCGGCTTGCACTTGCCGCAGCGCAGGCAGTCCTTGACGCTGTCGGCGATGGCGCCGATGTCGCTCTGCTGCATGATGATCGACTCGTGCCCCATCAGGCCGAAGCTGGGTGTGTAGGCGTTGGTCAGGTCGGCGTGCGGCGCCTCGGCCCCGCCGCCCTCGCGCAGCAACTTGCCCTTGTTGAAGCGGCCCTCGGGGTCGACACGCTGCTTGTACTCGGCGAAGGGCCGCAGCTCGTCGTCGCTGAGGAACTCGAGCTTGGTGATGCCGATGCCGTGCTCGCCCGAGATCACGCCGTCCAGGCTGCGCGCGAGCTTCATGATGCGCGCCACCGCCTCGTGCGCGGTCTGCAGCATCTCGTAGTTGTCGCTGTTGACCGGGATGTTGGTGTGCACGTTGCCGTCGCCCGCGTGCATGTGCAGCGCCACCCACACGCGGCCCTTGAGCACGCGCTGGTGGATCGCCGTGCATTCGGCCAGGATGGGCGCGAACTCGGCGCCGGCGAAGATCGCCTGCAACGGCTGGCGCAGCTGCGTCTTCCAGCTCGCGCGCAGCGAATGGTCCTGCAGCTGCGCAAACAGCGCATCGGCGCCGGCGAGCCAGCCCGCCCACAGGGTGCGCACCTCGCGCACCAGCGCCACGGCCTGGGCCACGCGGTCTTCCAGCAGCTCGGCCGAGGGGATGTCGTTGGCGTCGTCGGTCTTGCCCAGCGGCAGGTTGCCGCGCGCGAAGAAGTCTTCCAGCGCGTCCGCCAGCGCGAGCTTGTTGCGCAGGCTCAGCTCGATGTTGATGCGCTCGATGCCGTCGGTGTACTCGGCCATGCGCGGCAGCGGGATCACCACGTCCTCGTTGATCTTGAAGGCGTTGGTGTGGCGGCTGATGGCGGCCGTGCGCTTGCGGTCGAGCCAGAACTTCTTGCGCGCCTCGGGGCTGACGGCGGTGAAGCCCTCGCCGCTGCGCGAGTTGGCGATGCGCACCACTTCCGAGGTGACGCGCGCCACCGCGTCTGCGTCGTCGCCGGCGATGTCGCCCACCAGCACCATCTTGGGCAGGCCGCCGTGCTTCTTGGACTTGGTGGCGTAGCCCACGGCCTTCAGGTAGCGGTCGTCCAGGTGCTCCAGGCCCGCCAGCAGCACGCCGGAGCGCTTCTGTTCGGCGAACATGAAGTCCTTGATCTCGACGATGCTGGGCACCGCGTCCTTGGCGTTGCCGAAGAACTCCAGGCACACGGTGCGCGTGTGCGCCGGCATGCGGTGCACCACCCAGCGGCAGCTGGTGATCAGGCCGTCGCAGCCCTCCTTCTGGATGCCCGGCAGGCCGGAGAGGAACTTGTCGGTCACGTCCTTGCCCAGGCCCTCCTTGCGGAAGGTGCGGCCGGGAATCTCCAGGCGCTCGCTGCGCAGCTTCGTCCTGCCGTCGGCGGCGAAGTACTGCAGGTCGAACACGGCGCGCTCGGCGTCGTGGATCTTGCCCAGGTTGTGGCCGACGCGCGTGACCTCCAGCCACTCGGCCTGCGGCGTGACCATGCGCCAGGACGCGAGGTTGTCCAGCGCGGTGCCCCACAGCACGGCCTTCTTGCCGCCGGCGTTCATCGCCACGTTGCCGCCCACGCAGGAGGCCTCGGCCGAGGTGGGATCGACCGCGAACACGTAGCCCGCGCGCTCGGCCGCATCGGCCACGCGCTGGGTGACCACGCCGGCCTCTGTCCAGATGGTGGGCACCGGCGCCTCCAGGCCCGGCAGCGCCGCCAGCTCCACCTCGGTCATGGCTTCGAGCTTCTCGGTGTTGATCACCGCGCTCTTCCAGGTCAGCGGGATCGCGCCGCCGGTGTAGCCGGTGCCGCCGCCGCGCGGGATGATGGTCAGGCCCAGCGCGATGCAGCCCTTGACCAGCGCGGCCATCTCGGCCTCGCTGTCGGGCGTGAGCACCACGAAGGGGTATTCGACGCGCCAGTCGGTGGCGTCGGTGACGTGCGACACGCGCGAGAGGCCGTCGAACTTGATGTTGTCCTTCGCCGTCAGCCGGCGCAGCACGCGCGTGGCCTTGCGGCGCAGGGCGGCGACGTCGGTGAACATGGCGTCGAAGGCGCCGATGGCGCGCTGCACCAGCGCCACCAACTCGCCCACGAGGGCATCGCGCGGTGCGTCGGCGTCGGGCGTGCGGCGCTTCTGCACCTCCGCGAGCCGGTGCCCCAGCGCCTCGACGAGCTGCGCGCGGCGGCGCGGGGTGTCCAGCAGGTCGTCCACCAGGTAGGGGTTGCGCTGCACCACCCAGATGTCGCCCAGCACCTCGTAGAGCATGCGCGCGGAACGGCCGGTGCGGCGCTCGGCACGCAGGCTCTGCAGCAGTTCCCAGCCGCGGCTGCCCAGCAGGCGGATCACGATCTCGCGATCGGAAAAGCTCGTGTAGTTGTAGGGAATCTCGCGCAGTCGCGCCGGCTCTGCGGCCTGCGACAACAACGCCGTCAATGCGGTCGGGGCATTCATCGGGGGGCAAGCGCCTCGGCAGGGCGCTGCGCGCCCTTGGCCGGGGGCGCCGATTTTACCCAGTTAGTCAGCGATGACTAATTCGCTGATCCATGCCGGCGCGCCACCAACCACGATGAGAAATCCAAGGGCCAGCGCAGGCAGGCCCGTTCGCAGGCACCCGCGGAGCTGGCTTCGCCAGGCCGCTGGGTGCGCCCCTCGAGGGGGTGCAGAGCCACACGCAGTGGGCGAGGCTGGGGGGGTGGTCAGAAAAGCACCCGGCTGCGGATCGTCCCCGGCACCTTCGCCAGGGCCTCCAGCGCCACGTCCGACGAGTCGGCATCGATGTCGGTCACCACGTAGCCGACCTTCTCGTTGGTCTGCAGGTACTGGGCCGCAATGTTGATGTGGTGGTCCGCGAACACCTGGTTGATGGCCGACAGCACGCCCGGCACGTTGCGGTGGATGTGCAGCAGGCGGTGCTTGCCCGCGTGCGCGGGCAACGCCACCTCGGGGAAGTTGACCGAGGTGGTGGAGGTGCCGTTGTCGCTGTACTTCACCAGCTTCTCGGCCACCTCGACGCCGATGTTGGCCTGCGCCTCCATGGTCGAGCCGCCGATGTGCGGCGTGAGGATGACGTTGTCCAGCCCGCGCAGCGGCGACTGGAACTCGTCCTGGTTGCTGCGGGGCTCGACCGGGAACACGTCGATGGCGGCGCCGCGCAGCTTCTTGCCGCGCAGCGCTTCCGCCAACGGCTCGATCTCGACCACGGTGCCGCGCGAGGCATTGATCAGGATCGCGCCGGGCTTCATGGCCGCGAGCTGGGCGGCACCGATCATCCACTTCGTCGAGGCGGTCTCCGGCACGTGCAGGCTCACGATGTCGCTCTGGCCCAGCAGGTCGTCGAGGTGGCGCACCTGGCGCGCGTTGCCCAGCGGCAGCTTGGTCACCACGTCGTAGAACGCCACGTTCATCCCGAGCGCCTCGGCCAGCACCGACAGCTGGGCGCCGATCGAGCCGTAGCCGACGATGCCCAGCGTCTTGCCGCGGATCTCGTTCGAGCCGAGCGCCGACTTGGTCCAGCCGCCGCGATGGACGAGCGCGCTCTTTTCAGGGATGCCGCGCAGCAGCAGGATGGCTTCGCCCAGGACCAGCTCGGCCACCGAGCGGGTGTTGGAGTACGGCGCATTGAACACCGCCACGCCATGCTCGCGCGCGGCGTCCAGGTCGATCTGGTTGGTGCCGATGCAGAACGCCCCGACCGCGACCAGCTTGCGCGCCGCCTCGAACACCTCGGCCGTGAGCTGGGTGCGCGAACGGATGCCCAGGAAGTGGACGTCGGCGATCCTGGCCTTGAGCTCGGCGTCCGGCAGCGCGCCGGTGACGGCCTCGATCTGCGAATAACCGGCCGCCTGGAGCACCTCCACCGCCGAGGGATGGATGCCCTCGAGCAACAGGAACTTGATCTTGCTTTTGTCGAGGGAGGTCTTGATCATGCGCCGCCAGGAAAGGGAATCGAGAATCAATCGTAACATGCTGCGTTGCAGCAATGCCGGCCCCGGAAAAGGGTTTCCACCGGTGGAAGCCGGGCCCACTCCGTGCGAAAAAGCTAAGCGGACATGTCACAAATATGTCCTAGCATCCGCGCTTCCCCTTTTCCCATCAGGAGTCTTCATGCGATTCAGAATGCTCGCCCTGGCCTCGGCGCTGGCCGCCACGCTGGCCGTCCCGGCCCATGCCCAGACCGAAATCCAGTGGTGGCACGCCATGAGCGGCCCGCTCGGCGAGTGGGTCAATGACCTCGCCAAACAATACAACGAGAGCCAGAAGGAATACAAGGTCACCCCGACCTTCAAGGGCACCTACGACGAATCCATGACGGCGGCCATCGCCGCCTTCCGCTCGGGCAACGCGCCGCACATCCTGCAGGTGTTCGAAGTGGGCACGGCCACGATGATGGCTTCGCGCAACGCCATCAAGCCGGTGGCCGAGGTGATGAAGGAAGGCGGCGCCAACTTCGACCCCAACGCCTACATCTCCGCCGTGGCCGGCTACTACACCGCGCCCAACGGCCAGATGCTGAGCTTCCCCTTGAACAGCTCGACGACCATCTTCTACTACAACAAGGACGCCTTCAAGGCCGCCGGCCTCGACCCCGAGAAGGCGCCCAAGACCTGGCCCGAGGTCATCGCCGCCGCGGAGAAACTCAAGGCCAGCGGCCACCGCTGCCCCTACACCACCGGCTGGATCAGCTGGACGCAGCTCGAGAGCTTCTCGGCCTGGCACAACACGCTGTTCGCGACGCAGAACAACGGCTTCGGCGGCACCGACGCGCGCCTGGCCTTCAACTCGCCGCTGCATCTGCGCCACTTCGACAACCTGGCCAAGATGGCCAAGGACGGCCTGTTCGTCTACAAGGGCCGCGGCAACGTGCCCGACGCCACCTTCCCGGCCGGCGAGTGCGCGATGTACACGGGCTCCTCGGGCCTTTATGCGCGCGTGTCCAAGGACGCCAAGTTCGCCTATGGCATCTCCACCCTGCCCTACTACCCCGACGTGGAGGGCACGCCGCAGAACACCGTGATCGGCGGCGCCAGCCTGTGGGTGATGGCGGGCAAGAAGCCGGCCGAATACAAGGGCGTGGCCGACTTCTTCACCTTCCTGTCCAACGCCGAGGTGCAGTCCGCCAGCCACAAGCGCACCGGCTACCTGCCGATCACCACGGCCGCCTACGAGCTGACCGAGAAGTCCGGCTTCTACAAGGAGAACCCCGGCACCGACGTCGCCGTGACGCAGATGATCCGCAAGACCACCGACAAGTCGCGCGGCATCCGCCTGGGCAATTTCGTGCAGGTTCGCACCATCGTGGACGAAGAGACCGAACAGATCTGGACCGGCAGCAAGACGCCCAAGCAGGCCCTGGACGACGCGGTCAAGCGCGGCAACGAGCAGCTCGAGCGATTCCAGAAGGCGAACAAGGGCTGACGCCCTTGTCCGCGTCGCGTCGCGCTGCCGGGGGTTCCCCGCAGTAGACTCGCCACCCGCCGTGCTTTCTGAGGCCGGCGGGTTTCTTCGTTCAAGGACCCCATGGAAAAACGCGTCCTCTTCCGCTCCGCCTGGCTGCCCTGGGCACTGATCGCGCCGCAGATGGCGGTGATCCTGGTCTTCTTCTTCTGGCCGGCCAGCCAGGCGCTGATGCAGTCGCTGCAGCAGGAAGACGCCTTCGGCACCTCCACCGTCTTCGTCGGGCTGGAGAACTTCAGGGAGCTGTTCAACGACCAGGCCTACCTCGATTCGTTCAAGGTCACGGCGCTGTTCTCGGTGCTGGTGGCCGGCTTCGGCATCGCCCTGTCGCTGATGCTGGCGATCTTCGCCGACCGCATCCTGCGCGGCGGCCTGGTCTACAAGACCTTCCTGATCATTCCCTACGCCGTCGCGCCGGCCATCGCGGGCGTGCTGTGGGTGTTCATGTTCTCGCCGTCGATCGGCATCGTCGCCTACGCCCTGGGGCTGCTGGGCTACGACTGGAACCACCTGCTCAACTCGGGCCACGCGCTGACGCTGATCATCGTCGCCGCGGTGTGGAAGCAGATCTCCTACAACTTCCTGTTCTTCCTGGCCGGCCTGCAGTCCATTCCCAAGGCGCTGATCGAGGCGGCGGCGATCGACGGCGCGGGGCCGCTGCGGCGCTTCATCTCGATCCAGTTCCCGCTGCTGTCGCCGACCACCTTCTTCCTGCTGGTGATCAACATCGTCTACGCCTTCTTCGACACCTTCGCGATCGTGCACGCCACCACCGAGGGCGGGCCGGGCCGCGACACCGCCATCCTGGTCTACAAGGTGTGGCACGACGGCTTCCGCGCGCTGGACCTCGGCGGCTCGGCCGCGCAGTCGGTGGTGCTGATGGCGATCGTCATCGTGCTCACGGTCATTCAATTCCGCTACGTCGAGAAAAAGGTCCAGTACTGATGACGTCCCTCCCTTCGAATCGCCGCGCCGGAGTCCGCCATGGTTGAGCGCCGCCCCGCCGTGACGCTGCTGTCGCACCTGGTGCTGCTGCTGGGCATCCTGATCGTCGCCTTCCCGATCTACCTGGCCTTCATCGCCTCCACCCACACGCGCGACGAGATCGTGCAGGTGCCGATGCCGGTCACGCCCGGCACGCAGATGATCGAGAACTACACCGCCGCGCTCACCGGCACCGCCGAGACGCAGGGCTCCAAGGCGGCGGTGGGCCGCATGATGTGGGTGAGCCTGGTCACGGCGCTGGTCATCGCCATCGGCAAGATCGCCATCTCGCTGCTGTCGGCCTTCGCCATCGTGTACTTCCGCTTCCCGTTCAAGAAGATCGTGTTCTGGATGATCTTCGTGACGCTGATGCTGCCGGTGGAGGTGCGGATCCTGCCGACCTACAAGGTGCTGTCCGACCTGAACATGCTCAACACCTACGCGGGCCTGACGATCCCGCTGATCGCCTCGGCCACCGCCACCTTCCTGTTCCGGCAGTTCTTCCTGTCGGTGCCCGACGAGCTGGTGGAGGCGGCGCGCATCGACGGCGCCGGGCCGATGCGCTTCTTCAAGGACATCCTGGTGCCGCTGTCGCAGACCTCGATCGCGGCGCTGTTCGTGATCCAGTTCATCTACGGCTGGAACCAGTACCTGTGGCCCCTGCTGGCCACCACCACCGAGGACATGTACCCGGTGGTGATCGGCATCAAGCGCATGATCGCCAGCGGCGACGCCGCCAACGACTGGAACATCATCATGGCCACCGCGATCCTCGCCCTGCTGCCGCCCGCCCTGGTGGTGGTGCTGATGCAGCGATGGTTCGTCAAGGGCCTGGTGGACACCGAGAAGTAAACGACAAAAGCAACGACGAAAACGACGCAATGGCTGCCATCTCTCTACGCAACGTCATCAAGCGCTACGGCCACGGGGCCAAGGCCAACCAGGTCATCCACGGCGTGTCGGCCGAGGTGCCCGACGGCGAATTCGTCGTCATCGTCGGCCCCTCAGGCTGCGGCAAGTCCACGCTGCTGCGCATGGTCGCCGGCCTGGAGGAGATCAGCGCCGGCGAGATCGCCATCGGCGATCGCGTGGTCAACGACATCGAGCCGGCGCAGCGCGACATCGCGATGGTGTTCCAGAACTACGCGCTGTACCCGCACATGACCAACTTCGACAACATGGCGTACGGGCTGAAGATCCAGAAGGTGCCCAAGGACGAGATCCGCCGCCGCGTCGACAAGGCGGCCAAGATCCTGGAGCTGGGCCACCTGCTGGAGCGCAAGCCGCGCGAGCTCTCGGGCGGCCAGCGCCAGCGCGTGGCGATGGGCCGCGCGATCGTGCGCGAGCCGCGGGTGTTCCTGTTCGACGAGCCGCTGTCGAACCTGGACGCCAAGCTGCGCGCCCAGACCCGCCTGGAGATCCAGAAGCTGCACCGCGAGCTGCGCACCACCTCGCTGTTCGTCACCCACGACCAGGTCGAGGCGATGACGCTGGCGCAGCGCATCATCGTGATGAACGCCGGCGTGATGGACCAGTTCGCCACGCCCGAGGAGGTGTACGCGCGGCCGGCCACCACCTTCGTGGCCAGCTTCATCGGCTCGCCGCCGATGAACCTGCTCAAGCACGCCCCGGGCGTGCGGCCCGGCCAGATCCTGGGCATCCGCCCCGAGCACCTCACGCTGGACGGCGAGGGCTGGACGGTCGAGGTCGAGCAGGTCGAGCTGCTGGGCGCCGAGCGCCTGATCTACGGGCGCATCGGCGAGGAGCAGATCATCATGCGCGCCGAGGAAGCGCTCGGTGCGCCGGAAGTCGGCAGCACGGTGCGCATGGCCGCGCAGCCGGACAAGCTGCACTGGTTCGATGCCGGCTCCGGAAAGCGTGTCTAGCTGGCCGTATCCGCGCTGGATCGCCCACCGCGGCGCCGGCAAGCTGGCGCCCGAGAACACGCTCGCCGCCTTCCGCCTCGGCGCGGACCACGGCTACCGCATGTTCGAGTGCGACGCCAAACTCAGCCGCGACGGCGTGGTGTTCCTGATGCACGATGCCACGCTGGACCGCACGACCGACGGCACCGGCATCGGCGGCGAGCAGCCCTGGCATGCGCTGGCGCTGCGCGACGCGGGCGGCTGGCATTCGCGCCGCTACGCCGGCGAGCCGCTGGCCAGCCTGGCGGCGCTGGCGCGCTGGTGCCTGGCCAACGGCCATCTGCTGAACATCGAGATCAAGCCCACGCCGGGCACGGAGCGCGACACCGGCGCGGCCGTGGCGGATGAGGCCGCACGGCTGTGGGCAGGCGCCGAGGTGCCGCCGCTGCTCACTTCCTTCCGGCCCGAAGCGCTGGCCGCCGCCCGCGACGCACAGCCGCATCTGCCACGCGGCCTGCTGCTGGACAGCCTGCGCGAGGGCTGGCTGGACGAAGCGCGCGCACTGGGCTGCGTTGCCATCGTGTGCAACCACGCCCTGTGGGACGCGGCCACGGTGGCCGCCGCCAAGGCGGCCGGCTTGCGGCTGCTGAGCTACACCGTCAACGACGAATGGGCGGCGCAGCGGCTGATCGACCTGGGCACCGACGGCATCATCACCGACCGGGTGGACCTGTTCGCACCCGGCGCCTGATCAGCCGTCGATCCGGATGTTGTTGTCGCGCACGATGCCCTGCCACACCGTCAGGTCCTGCCGCACGGTCTGCGCGAATTCCTCGGGCGAGCGCTGCGGCGTGTCGTGGCTGAGGTTGAGGGCGAGCCGGCGCGCCTCCAGCTCGGGCGCCACCAGCGCGGCGCGGATGTGCCGGTTCACGGCCGCGACGATCGGTGCCGGCGTCCCCCTGGGCGCGAACACGCCGTACCAGGCGTCGGCCTCGAAGCGGTAGCCCTGCTGGGTGAGCGTGGCCAGCTCCGGCAGCTGCGGGCTGCGCCGGCTGGCGCTCAGCGCGATGCCGCGCAGCTTGCCCGACTTGACCAGCGGCACCGAGCTGCTGGCATCCACCCAGGCGATCTGGATGTTGCCGCCCTGCAGGTCCTGGTAGATCTGCGGCACGGTCTTGTAGGGCACGTGGCGGATGTCCAGCCCGGCCTGCGCCTTGAGCCACTCCATCATCAGGTGGCCGGTGGAGCCCACGCCCCAGCTCGCGTAGTTGTAGTGGCCGCCCGGCCGGGCCTTCACGGCGGCGACGAATTCCTGCAGGTTCTGGGCCGGGAATTCCGGCGCCGTCACCAGGTGGATGCCGCCCGCGCCGACCTGCACCACCGGCACCATGTCCGCGATCACGTCGAAGGGCAACCGCGGCTGCAGGGCCTGGTTGATGACGGTGGACGAGGAACTCATCCACGCGAAGTTGTAGCCGTCGCCCGGCTGGCGCACCAGTTGCTCGCCGGCCAGGATGCCGTTGGCGCCGGGCCTGTTGTCCACCACCACCGGCTGCCCGAGCACCTGGCCCAGCCAGTCGCTGAACAGGCGGCACAGCATGTCGGCGCCGCTGCCCGGCGCGCTGGGCACGATCATGCGGATCGGCCGGCTGGGCCAGCCCGCCTGGGCGCGCGCGCCCGTGGCGGCGCACAGGGCCGCACCGGCCAGTCCGGCCAGCAGTTGCCGCCGCCGCGGCAGGGTATGCAGGGGTTTCGTCATGGCTCGTCTCCTCCTTGTCTTGAAAAAATCAGGCCGCCGCCGGCTGGCGCACCACGCTGATGGACAGCCCGCCGTCGGCGATCAGCACCTGCCCGTTCACGTACGAGGCCTCGGACGAGAGCAGGAACAGCGCGCCGTGCGCCACCTCCCAGCCCGTGCCCTGGCGGCCGAAGGGCAGCGGACGGGCCGCGCGCGTCGGCCGGTGGCGCGAGGCGTCGCGGCCCAGCGGCGTGTCGATCAGGCCGGGCGCGATCACGTTGGCACGCAGGCCGCGGCCGTGCGCGGCATAGGCGGCCGAGCGGCACAGCGCCGCCAGCGCGGCCTTGGAGCATTCGTAGGCCGGGATGCCGGTCAGCGGCGAGATCGACGCGGTGGACGACACGAACACCATCGAGCCGCCCTCGTCCATCGCCTCGGCCGCCGCCTGGGCGCACAGCATGTGGGCGCGCAGGTTCACGTCCATCACGGCGTCCCAGGCTTCGGCGGTCTCGGTGCCGAAGCGGCTGCTGTTGCCGATGCCGACGTTGAGCACCAGCCCGTCCAGCCCGCCCAGCACCTGCACCGCCTCGCGCACCAGCCGGGCGATCTCTTCCGGCTGGGACACGTCGGCCTGCAGGGCATGCCCCCGGCCGCCCTCGCGGCGCGCCCAGGCGACGCTGTCCTCGGCGCTGGCGAGGTCCATGTCGGCGCAGGCCACGGCCGCGCCCTCGCGGGCGAAGAGCACCGTCATCGCGCGGCCGTTGCCCACCGGCGGCACGTCGTCGACCGTGCGCCGCTGGCCGCCGCCGACGACCAGCACCCGGCGGCCGGCCAGCCGCCCGGCGGGCTTCGCGCGGCCCAGGGCCGGCGCGAAGAGCTGGCGCGCCGGGTCGGGCTGCACCGCCGGCTCGGGCGTGTCGCGCGCGATCTCGATCGGCGCGGCAGCATCGGCCTCGACCTCCAGTTCCAGGTTCTCCAGCAGCCGGCTGACCAGCATGTAGAAGCCGATGGTGACGAGCAGCTCCATCTGCGCCTGCGGGGTGCAGTGCGCGGTCAGGGCGCGGTACAGCGGCTCCGGCGCCTTCACCTGCCGCACCACGGCGTCGGTGAAGGCCAGCACGGCGCGCTCGCGGTCGTCGAACAGGGCGCTGGCCGGGTCGCGCAGCGCGGCCTCGATCTTTTCCTCGGGCACCCCGGCACCGCGCGCCACGCGGCGGTGCTGGTGCACTTCGTAGGGGGCGTCGCACAGGGCGCCGACGCGCAGGATCGCCAGTTCGCGCAGCGCGGGCGGCAGCGAGGACTTGCGCAAGATCGCGCCGCCCAACGCCAGGAAGCCCTCGGCCACCTCGGGCGCGTGGGGCAGCACCCGGTACAGGTTCAGCGGCGGGCGGGCGCGCAGGGTCTCGCCCAGCGGGCCGGGCACGGCATCGAGGTCGAAAAAAGGCAGGCGGGCCATTCAGTCTCCGGGTCGGGTTTCAGAAATCGTTTGCCGATATTCCGATGTTTCATGCACTTTGTCAGATGAGAACAACCCTAGAATCGTTTTCTGAAATCCAGAAAACTTTGCAGCGATGAAACGCATCTCGGTGACCGACGTGGCGCGCGAGGCCGGTGTGGCGGCCGGCTCGGTGTCGCGCGCGCTCAATGGCGGCAAGCACGTCAGCCCGGCGCTGCGGGCCCGCGTGGCCGAGGCGGCGCAGCGGCTGGGCTACCAGCCCAACGCCCAGGCGCGCGGGCTGCGGCTGGGGCGCAGCAACACCATCGGCATGCTGGTCAACGACATGCGCCATCCGATGTACGCCGGCGTCATCGCCGCGGTGGAGCGCGAGCTGTCGCTGCACGGGCGCATGCTGCTGCTGGCCGACGCCCAGGGCGAGGCGGCGCGCGAGCATGCGGTGATCGACACCTTCCAGCGCTGCGCGCTGGACGGGGCCATCATCGGCGCCTCCTTCCATCCGGCCGTGGCCTCGCCGGCGCACTATGCGGGCAACCGCCTGCCGCTGGTGCTGATCGACCGCGACGTGGAGGGCATGGACCGCGTGTGCCTGGAGCGCCGCAACGGCATGCGCACCGCCGTGCGGCACCTGCTGACGCTGGGGCACCGGCGCATCGCCCTGTTCACCCCGGCGCTGGACCGCGTGCCCGGCGGCGAGCGGGTGGCCGGCTATGCGGACGCCTTCCGCCAGGCCGGGCTGGCCTCGGACCTGCGCTACATCCCCAGCCTCGCCTCGCCGCTGCAGGACGGCTGCGAACCCCTGCTGCGCCTGCTCGACCGGCCCGAGCCGCCGACGGCACTGGTGTGCCTGGGCACGCGCCTGCTCTCGGGCGCGCTGCGGGCGCTGCGCCGGCGCGGCCTGGCGGTGCCGCGCGACTTCTCGGTCATCGCCATCGGCGCGCCGGAGATGATGGAGCTGGCCGACCCGCCGCTGACCTGCCTGCGCCTGGACCTGGTCGGCGTCGGGCGCGCCGCCGCCCAGTTGCTGCTGCGCCGGCTCGACGCGCCCGGCGGCAGCGCGCCCGAGCGGGTGGAGCTGGAAACCGAGCTGGTGGTGCGCGACTCCTGCGGCCCGGCGCCGCGCTGAGGTGGGCGCGCCGGCGCCTATGATCCGCCGATGCGCTGGAGCCACCGTGTCATCGCCCTGCTCACGGCCCTGCTGATCGGCCTGGGCGCCGCCTGCGCGCAGACAGCGCCCGGGGCCGATGCCGCGCTGCCCGACATCGCCCAGCTGCGCACGCAGCTCGCCCAGTTGCCTGCGGCGGCCGACACCAACGCGGAAGTGCGCGAGCTGCTGCGGCAGATCGAGGCCATCGCCGCCGATGCCGACAAGTTCATCGCCGTGCGCACCGGCCAGCGCGACGACCTCAACGCGCGCCTGGGCGAGCTGGGCAGCGCCCCGCCCGCCGGCACGAGCGAGGACGCCGACATCACGCGCCAGCGCGCCACGCTGACCCGCGAGCGCAACGGCGTCGATGCCGACATCCGCCTGGCGCGGCTGCTGGTGGTCGACGCCCAGCAGCGCGGCAAGGAACTGCTGGCCCAGCGCCGCCAGCTCTTCGAGGCGCAGATCGCCGAGCGCGCGCCCTCGCCGCTGGGCCGCGAGTTCTGGCGCGACATCGCCGAGGCCTGGCCCGACGACACGGCACGCCTGGGCGCGCTGGCCGACGAGCTGCGCGCCGGCGCCACGCGTGCCGGCGAGGAGGCGCACCGCGCGCCGGTGCTGCTGAGCCTGGCGCTGGCCCTGCTGCTGGTGGTGCTGGGCCACATGATGGCCGAGCGCCTGCTGGTGCAGCTGGCGCAGCGCGTGCTGCCCGCGGGGCGGCTGCGCCGCTCCCTGCTGGTGATCGCCCTCGTGGGCATCGACATGCTGCTGGTGGCGCTGGCCGCACGCGGCGTCGTCGCCGCCTTCGAGGCGCGCGGACTGCTGGGGCCGCAGGCCGGCCGGCTGGCCAAGACGGCCTCGGATTCGGTCCTGTTCATCACCTTCGTGGTCAGCCTGGGCCGCGCGCTGCTGGCCAATGCCCGGCCCTCCTGGCGGCTGCCGCCGATCCCCGACGCACTGGCGCAGCGGCTGAAACCCTTTCCCTGGCTCACGGCGCTCATCGGCGTGCTGGTGTGGATGCCGGCGCAGGTCAACGCGCTGGTGGAGGCCAGCTTCGCGGCCGTGGTCGCGACGCATGTCGTCATGGCGCTGGCGCTGACGGCGCTCATCGCGACCATGCTGCTGCGCCTGCGCGAGCCCCGGCCGGGGGGCGCGGGCGCCGACGCCGCCGCGCCTGCGGCCGAGACACCCGCCGCCGAGGTGCGCCCGCTGTGGGTGGCGATGCTGCTGGGCGCCGTCACGCTGGTGCTCATCGCGATCGTCGTGCTGACCGCCACCGGCTACGTCGCGCTGGCCAGCCTGCTGGCGGCCCAGCTCACCTGGACCGGCATCATCGCCTCGGCCTTCTACGTGCTGTTCAAGTTCGCCGACGACCTGTTCATGGCCACGGTGTCCTCGCGCAGCAGCTTCGGCCAGCGGCTGCACAAGAGCTTCGGCTTCGCGCCGGCCACGCTCGACCAGGCCGCGGTGGTGCTGTCGGCGCTGGCGCGGGTGGCGCTGTTCTTCTACATGCTGATCGCGCTGGTCGCCCCGCTGGGCACCGGGCCGGGCGAGGTGTTCCAGCGCAGCGGCCAGTTCGGCTCGGGCCTGAAGGTGGGCGAGTTCGAGCTCGTGCCCAGCGCGATCTTCGGCGCCGTGCTGGTGCTGGTGCTGGGCTTCGTCACGCTGCGCGTGTTCAAGCACTGGCTCGACGCGCGCTACCTGCCCACGACCACGCTCGAGCCCGGCGTGCGCAGCTCCATCACCACGCTGCTGGGCTACGTCGGCGGCATCCTGGTGATCGCCTTCGCGCTGTCGGCGCTGGGCATCGGCATCAACCGCATCGCCTGGATCGCCAGCGCGCTGTCGGTGGGCATCGGCTTCGGGCTGCAGGCGATCGTGCAGAACTTCATCTCCGGGCTGATCCTGCTGGCCGAGCGGCCGGTGAAGGTGGGCGACTGGGTGGTGCTGGGCACCGCCGAGGGCGACGTGAAGCGCATCAACGTGCGCGCCACCGAGATCCAGCTGGGCGACCGCTCCACGCTGATCGTGCCCAACTCCGAGTTCATCACGAAGACGGTGCGCAACATGACCCTGGCCAATGCCGAGGGCCGCGTGCTGATCCGCATGCCGATGCCGCTGACCACCGATGCGCAGCGCGTGCGCACGGTGATGCTGACAGCCTGCAGCGAGCATCCGGCGGTGCTGGAGGCGCCGGCGCCCTCGCTTTCGCTGGAAGGCATCGAGAACGGGCTGCTGATCTTCCAGGCCATCGCCTACGTGTCCAGCCCGCGCCAGGCCGGCGGCGTGCGCAGCGAACTGCTGTTCGCCATCCTGGAGCGCCTGAAGAGCGAGGGCCTGCCGCTGGCGCCGCCGCCGACGCTGGTGATGCAGGCGCCGCCGCCCGCCGCCTGAGACTCGGCCGGCGGCAGCGCCCTGGGTTCATCGATGTTCGCCGCTCAACGCCGCCAGCCGCGCAGCAGCATCCACTGCACCGTGCCGCAGACGACGGCCAGCGCCGCATAGGTCGCCATGCGCCCGTCGCTGCCGAACAGCGCCAGCCCGGCCGCCAGCACGAGCACGCCGGCGGCGGCATTGACGGCGATCTGCGTCCAGAAACCCGTTGCCCCGGCGCGCCGGCCGAACAGCAGGCGGCCCGCGGCCGCGAGCAGGAGCGCGATGAACACCGCCGGCGCGACGAAGTTGAGCAGGTGGTTCAGCAGGGCGAGCGCGGACATGCGGGAATCGGGAATGAGAATGCTTTCGGGTGCCGCGTCGGGACTTGCGGCGGCGCAAACCGCCGGGGCGGCGCGAATTTTATAATCGCGGTCTATGGCAGTCTGGGCCCTCGGCTTGAACCACACGACCGCGCCGCTCGATCTGCGCGGTCGTTTCGCGTTCGCGCTCGACCAGATCGCCCCCACGCTGGAAAGCCTGCGCAGCTCCTTCGTCAGCGGCAGCCACCGCCATCCCGAGGTGGAAGCCGCGATTCTCTCGACCTGCAACCGCACCGAGATCTACTGCGCCGCCGAGCAGCCGGCACTCGACCACACCCTGGGCTGGCTGGCCGAAAGCGGCGGCGTGGCGCCCGCGCTGCTGCGCTCGCACACCTACACGCTGCACGACGACCAGGCCGCGCGCCACGCCTTCCGCGTGGCCAGCGGCCTCGATTCGATGGTGCTGGGCGAGGCGCAGATCCTGGGCCAGATGAAGGACGCGGTGCGCGCCGCCGAGACCGCCGGCGCCCTGGGCCGCACGCTCAACCAGCTGTTCCAGCGCTCCTTCGCGGTCGCCAAGGAGGTGCGCACCTCCACCGAGATCGGCGCGCATTCCATCAGCATGGCCGCCGCCGCCGTGCGGCTGGCCAGCCAGCTGTTCGAGGACCTGCGCCAGACGCGGGTGCTGTTCGTCGGCGCCGGCGAGATGATCGACCTGGCGGCCACGCACTTCGCGGCGCGCACGCCGCGCTCGCTGGTCATCGCCAACCGCACGCTGGAGCGCGGCGAGAAGCTCGCCTCGCGCTTCGGCGGCGAGGCCATGCGCCTGGCCGACCTGCCCGGCCGGCTGGCCGAGTTCGACATCGTCGTGAGCTGCACCGCCAGCACCCTGCCGCTGATCGGCCTGGGCGCGGTGGAGCGCGCGCTCAAGGCGCGCAAGCACCGGCCGATGTTCATGGTCGACCTGGCGGTGCCGCGCGACATCGAACCCGAGGTCAAGGCGCTGGAAGACGTCTACCTCTACACCGTCGACGACCTCGCCCACGTGGTCCAGCAGGGCGAGGCGAGCCGGCAGGCCGCGGTGTCGCAGGCCGAGGCGATCATCGACGCCGGCGTGCAGAGCTTCATGCACTGGCTGGACCAGCGCACCGCCGTGCCGCTGATCCAGCAGCTCAACGCGCAGACCGACGAATGGCGCGCCGCCGAACTGGCGCGCGCGCGCAAGCTGCTGGCCAGGGGCGAGGACATCGACACCGTGCTGGAAGCGCTCTCGCGCGGCCTCACGCAGAAGATGCTGCACGGCCCGCTGGCCGAGCTGCACGCGGGCGACGCCGCGGCGCGCGAGCAGATGGCGCAGACCCTTTCGCGCCTGTTCCTGCGCAAGGAACGTTAGCGACGCGCGCCGGCCGCGGCCGGCCCCGCCCGCGGCCGCGCCGGCGGCCGCCCCTCTTTCCCTTTCGGACCCGCCCGCCTTGAAACCCTTTCTCCGCCAACAACTCGAGCGCTACGCGCAACGCCTCGCCGAGCTGGACTTCCTGCTCTCGCGCGAGGACATCATGGCCGACATGGCGCAGTACCGCACCATCTCGCGCGAGCACGCCGAGGTCACGCAGATCGCCGGCCGCTGGGCGCGTTACCGTCAGCGCGAGGCCGACCTGGAAGCCGCGCAGGGCATGCTGGACGATGCCGACATGGCCGAGATGGCGCGGGAGGAGATCGAGAGCAGCCAGGCCGAGCTGCAGCAGCTCGAAGACGAACTCCAGCGCCTGCTGCTGCCCAAGGACCCCGACGACGCGCGCAACGCCTTCCTGGAAATCCGCGCCGGCACCGGCGGCGACGAGTCGGCCCTGTTCGCCGGCGACTTGCTGCGCATGTACACCCGCTACTGCGAGCGCACCGGCTGGCGCTGCGAGATCGTGAGTGAAAGCGAGAGCGAACTCGGCGGCTACAAGGAAGTGGTGATCCGCATCGTCGGCGACGGCGTGTTCGGCGCCCTGCGCTTCGAGTCCGGCGGCCACCGCGTGCAGCGCGTGCCGGCCACCGAGACGCAGGGCCGCATCCACACCAGCGCCTGCACGGTGGCCGTGCTGGCCGAGCCCGACGAGGCGCAGGCGGTGCAGATCAACCCGGCCGACCTGCGCATCGACACCTTCCGCGCCAGCGGCGCCGGCGGCCAGCACATCAACAAGACCGATTCGGCGGTGCGCATCACGCACATCCCCACCGGCATCGTCGCCGAATGCCAGGACGACCGCAGCCAGCACCGCAACAAGGCCAAGGCGCTGCAGGTGCTCGCCGCCCGGCTGCAGGAAAAGGAGCGCGGCGAACGCGCCGCCAAGGACGCGGCAATGCGCAAGGGCCTGATCGGCAGCGGCGACCGCTCCGACCGCATCCGCACCTACAACTTCCCGCAGGGGCGGCTGACCGACCACCGCATCAACCTCACGCTCTACAAGCTGACGACGATCATGGAAGGCGACCTGGGCGAGGTGCTGGCTGCGCTGCGCGCCGCGCGCGAGGCCGAGCAGCTGGCCGAGCTGGAATCGAGCCTGCCGGCATGACGGCCGCGCCCGCCACCCCCGGCCAGGCGCTGGCCGCCGCCGCCGCGCTCGGCGTGGACCGGCTCGACGCCCAGCTCCTGCTGCTCGCCGCATTGGGACGCGCACCCCACGACCGCGCCTGGCTGCTGGCGCACGACACCGATGCGCTGCCGGCCGAGGCCTGGGCGGTCTTCGCGCCGCACTGCGCGCGCCGCGTCGCCGGCGAGCCGGTCGCCTACCTGCTGGGCGAGAAGGAATTCCACGGCCTGCCGCTGGCCGTGGACGCCCGCGTGCTGGTGCCCCGCCCGGACACCGAGACGCTGGTCGACTGGGCCCTGCACTGCCTCGAGGGCCGCCCCGCGCCCGCCGTGCTGGACCTGGGCACCGGCAGCGGCGCGATCGCGCTGGCGCTGCAGCAGGCACGCCCCGACGCCCGCGTCGACGCCGTCGATGCCAGCGCCGACGCCCTGGCCGTGGCCCGCGCCAACGCCGAGCGGCTCGGGATGCCGGTGCGCTTCGCCCAGGCCGACTGGCTCTCCGGCGCCACGGCGGGCTACGCGCTGATCGTCTCCAACCCGCCCTACATCGCCGAGGGCGACCCGCACCTGCCGGCGCTGCGCCACGAGCCGCTGCAGGCGCTGGTGGCCGGGCCGGACGGGCTGCGCGACATCCGCCGCATCGTCGAGGACGCCCCCGCGCACCTGGCCGAGGGCGGCTGGCTGCTGCTCGAGCACGGCCACGACCAGGCGCCGGCAGTGCGCGCCCTGCTGGCCGGGTGCGGCTTCACCGAGGTGCAAAGCCGCGACGACCTCGCCGGCATCGCCCGCTGCAGCGGCGGGATTTGGCGCGCAGTGAAATAATCCGCAGCAATCCACGCCTTTCCCTCCAAGGAGCCCCCATGAGCGACGCCCAGCAACGCATCGACGAACTCGTCAAGTCCAACGACATCCTGCTCTTCATGAAGGGCAACGCCAGCTTCCCCATGTGCGGCTTCTCCGGCCGCGCGATCCAGATCCTGAAGGCCTGCGGCGTCGATCCGAGGGCGCTCAGGACGGTGAACGTGCTGGAGGACGACGGCATCCGCCAGGGCATCAAGGAATACAGCAACTGGCCGACGATCCCGCAGCTCTACGTCAAGGGCGAATTCATCGGCGGCTCGGACATCATGATGGAGATGTACGAGTCCGGCGAGCTGCAGCAGGTGATCGCCGGCCAGGCCGCGGGCTGAGCTTCCGACGCCCGCCTGCGGCGGCGTCCGATCCCGACAGGGGACAATCCGGGACATCCTCCACACCCACGAAGTCCAGGCACGGCTTATGCTGTAGCCCAGGTGTTCGAAACCGGAGGTGTCCATGGATTGCCACAGTCTCGTCCCTGCGGAGGCCCCGCTGCAATTGCCGGTCGCGCAGTTGCGCAGCGTGTTCAGCCCGGGCGATGTCGAGCGCAAGCTCGCCAAGCTGCCCGAGCGCGAGCACGAGCACCTGCGCAGCACCTACGAGCGCATGCTCGAGCGCGGGCCGGAGCGCTTCCAGGTCAAGCCCAGCGGCGTGCCCGACATGGTCGCGCTGTACGAGCAGCTTCCCAACTTCACCGAGGCGCTGGATGACGTACGCCGCCACGTCGCGCTGGCGCAGGACAGCCGCGACGGCCTAGAAGTCACGCCCATGCTGCTGCTGGGCCCGCCGGGCATCGGCAAGACCCACTTCGCGCGCAAGCTGGCCGAGCTGCTGGGCACCGGCATGGCGCTGGTGCCGATGAGCGCCATGACGGCCGGCTGGCTGCTGTCGGGCGCCTCCTCGCAGTGGAAGGGCTCGCGTCCCGGCAAGGTCTTCGAGGCGCTGGTCGACGGCCAGTACGCCAACCCGGTGATCGTGGTCGACGAGATCGACAAGGCCAGCGGCGACGCGCAGTACGACCCGCTGGGCGCCCTCTACGGCCTGCTGGAGCACGACACCTCGCACGCCTTCGTCGACGAGTTCGCCGACGTGGCCATCGACGCCAGCCAGGTGATCTGGATCACCACAGCGAACGACGAGCGGGCGGTGCCCGAGCCGATCCTCAACCGCATGAACGTGTTCGAGATCGAGGCGCCCTCGCCCGAGGAGGCGCGCCGCATCGCGCGCAACCTGTACGCCGGGATCCGCGCCGCGCACGACTGGGGCCGGCACCTGGCGCCGGAGCCGTCCGACGACGTGCTCGACCACCTCGCCGCGCTCGCCCCGCGCGAGATGCGGCGCGCGCTGATGACCGGCTTCGGCAACGCCCGCCTGGCGCGGCGCGACACGGTGCTGGTGGACGACCTGCCGCGGCCGGCCGGCGCCAAGACGCGGATGGGGTTCGTGCCCTCGCCGTAGCGCGCGCGGCCATGGCACCATGTCGGTCGTCCGCCACGACCGACCCATGACCCTCAGCCAAAGCCTTTTCGTCATCGCCCTCCTGATCGCCGCCAGCGCCTTCTTCTCGCTGGCGGAAATCGCCCTGGCCGCCTCGCGGCGGCTGCGCCTGCGGCAGATGGCCGACGAAGGCGACGCGCGCGCCGAGCGCGTGCTGCGCTTCCAGGAGCAGCCGGGCCACTACTTCACCGTGGTGCAGATCGGCCTGAACGCGGTCGCCATCCTGGGTGGGGTGTTCGGCGAAGGCGCCCTGACGCCCTACTTCACGCGGCTGTTCGAGCTGTGGCTGGGCCCCGAGGGCGCACAGCGCGCGGCCTTCATCACCTCCTTCGTCACCATCATCGCGCTGTTCCTGGTGTTCGCCGACCTGTTTCCCAAGCGCCTGGGCATGAACGCGCCCGAGCGGCTGGCGGTGCGCATGGTGGCGCCGATGCAGGTGCTGATCACCGCCTTCATGCCGCTGGTGTGGCTGTTCACGCGCTCGACCGACGGCCTGTTCAAGCTGCTGGGCGTGCCGCTGCAGCGCGAGGACAAGATCACCTCGGCCGACATCCTCGCGATGACGGAGGCCGGCGCGCAGGCCGGCGTGCTGGCCGCGCGCGAGCAGCAGGTGATCGCCAACGTGTTCGAGCTCGACACCCGGCTGGTGAGCAGCGTGATGACCTCGCGCGACCGCATCGCCTGGTTCCACCGCGACGACCCCGAGTCGGTGCTGCGCGCGCGCATCGTGGCCGAACCCTTCTCCGCCTACCCGGTGTGCGAGGGCGACATCGACCACGTGCTGGGCTACGTGGACGCCAAGGACATGTTCCAGCGCGTGCTCAGCGGCCAGCCGCTGGCCTTCGAGCAGGGCCTGCCGCTGCACAAGGCGCTGGTGATCCCGGACCGGCTGACGCTGACCGAGGTGCTCGAGCAGTTCCGCCAGGCGCTGGAGGACTTCGCGATCGTGGTCAACGAGTACAGCCTGGTGGTCGGCGTGATCACGCTCAACGACGTGATGAGCACCGTGATGGGCGAGCTGGTGTCGGCGCCTGCGGACGAGCAGCAGATCGTGCGGCGCGACGACAACTCCTGGCTGATCGACGGCGTGACGCCGATCCAGGACGTGCAGCGCGCGCTGGACATCGACACCCTGCCCCACGCCGAGGACTACGAGACCCTGGCCGGCTTCCTGATGGTGATGCTGCGCCGGGTGCCCCGGCGCACCGACACCGTGAGCTGGGCCGGCTACACCTTCGAGGTGATGGACGTGGACAGCCACCGCATCGACCAGGTGCTGGTCACCCGCGGCGGCCCGGCCGTCTCGCCCGCCGGCTAGAACGAAGGCTCAGGCCGCCGGCGGCGGCTCGACGTGCAGCCAGTGGCGCTGGTTGGCGAACACCGCGTTGGGGTACGGCGCGCGGCCGCGGCTGCCGTTGTAGCGCCCCAGCGCCATGAACAGGTCGCCGCGCTCGCGGTCCAGGTAGTGGCGCAGGATCACGCAGCCGAAGCGCAGGTTGGTCTGCATGTGGAACAGCTTGCCTGCGTCGCCGTCGCCGATCACGCGCGTCCAGAAGGGCATCACCTGCATGTAGCCGCGCGCACCGGCGCTGGAGACGGCGAACTTGCGGAAGGCGCTCTCGACCTGGATCAGCCCCAGCACCAGGCTCACGTCCAGGCCGGCGCGGCGCGTCTCGTACCACACCGTCTGCAGGAATTCCCGGCGCGTCGGCCAGTCGGGCATGCGGCGCTTGAGCCGCTCGCTGGTCGCGCCCAGCCACCGCAGGTAGCGCAGCCGGGATTCGGTGTCGTTGAACTCGGGCACCGGCGGCGCCTTGTTGCGGATCGCCGAGCTCAGCGCGGTGCGCACCGAGTCGATCAGCGGCTCCTCGAGCTGCGCGCCGGCCTGCGCGAGGCGCGGCAGCGCGAGAAGGGGCAACGCGCCCGCGCCGATCAGCGAAGCCCGGCGCGTGAGGCTCATGCCTGGAGTCGTTCTTTCACGAAGGCCGCGATGCCGGCCGCCGGCACCTTGGTCGCCGCGCTGTCGCGCCGGTGCTGGTACTCGTACTGGCCTTCCTTGATCCCGCGGTCGGAGATCACGACGCGGTGCGGCACGCCGATCAGTTCCCAGTCGGCGAACATCGCGCCCGGGCGCTCGCCACGGTCGTCCAGGATCACGTCCACGCCCTCGGCCAGCAGCTGTTCGTACAGCGTCTCGGCGGCGGCCTTGACCTCGGCGCTGCGGTCCATGCCGATCGGGCACAGCACCACGGTGAAGGGCGCGATCGCGTCGGGCCAGATGATGCCGCGCTCGTCGTGGTTCTGCTCGATGGCCGCCGCCGGCAGGCGGGTGATGCCGATGCCGTAGCAGCCCATCTCCAGCAGTTGCGGCTTGCCGCCCTCGTCGAGGAAGGTGGCGTTCATCGAGCGGCTGTACTTGGTGCCCAGGTAGAACACGTGGCCCACCTCGATGCCGCGCTCGATGGCCAGCACCCCCTTGCCGTCGGGCGACCTGTCGCCGGCCACGACGTTGCGGATGTCGGCCACCAGGTCGGGCTCGGGCAGGTCGCGGCCCCAGTTGACGCCGGTGTAGTGGAAGTCGACCTCGTTGGCGCCGCTGATCCAGTCGGCCATCGCCGCCACCTCGCGGTCGGCCACGATCTTCACCGGCTGCTTCGGGTTCAGCGGGCCGAGGTAGCCCGGCTTGCAGCCGAAGTGGCTCTCGATCTCGGCCACGGTGGCGAAGCGGTAGCCCGCATCCAGGCCCGGCAGCTTGCCGACCTTGACCTCGTTCATGTCGTGGTCGCCGCGCACCAGCAGCAGCCAGACCTGCACGCCCTGGGGGACACCCGCGTCATCCAGCAGGTCGGAGGCGAGCACCAGCGACTTGACCGTGGTCGACAGCGGCACGCCCAGCAGCGCGGCCACGTCCTCGCAGGTGCTCTTGCCGGGCGTCGGGGTCTTCTCGAGCGCCTTGGCCGCCGCCGGGCGCGGGCCGGCCGGCGCCAGCGCCTCGGCCTTCTCCATGTTGGCGGCGTAGTCGCTGTCGGGGCAGTAGACGATCGCGTCCTCGCCGGTGGCGGCGATCACCTGGAACTCCTCGGACAGGTCGCCGCCGATGGCGCCGCTGTCGGCCGCCACCGCGCGGTAGCGCAGCCCGAAGCGGTCGAAGATGCGGCGATAGGCCTTCGCCATCACCGCGTAGCTGCCCTTGGCCGTCTCGGGGTCGCGGTCGAAGCTGTAGGCGTCCTTCATGATGAATTCGCGCCCGCGCATCAGGCCGAAGCGCGGGCGGCGCTCGTCGCGGAACTTGGTCTGGATCTGGTAGAAGTTGCGCGGCAGCTGCTTGTAGCTGCGGATCTCCTGGCGCGCGATGTCGGTCACCACCTCCTCGCTGGTGGGCTGCACGACGAAGCCGCGCTCGTGGCGGTCCTGGATGCGCAGCAGCTCGGGGCCCATCTTCTCGAAGCGGCCGCTCTCCTGCCACAGCTCGGCCGGCTGCACCACCGGCATCGTGAGCTCCACCGCGCCGGCGCGGTCCATCTCCTCGCGCACGATCGCCTCGACCTTGCGGATCACGCGCAGGCCCATGGGCATGTAGGTGTAGATGCCGGCGCCGAGCTTCTTGATCAGGCCGGCGCGCGTCATGAGCCGGTGGCTGGCGACTTCGGCGTCGGCCGGCGCTTCCTTCAGGGTGGAGACAAAGAAACGGGAAGCTTTCATCGATCGCGCTCTGCAAACATGGGAAGGATCGGGCCCAGGCCGGCCCGGGAACCGGTCGGCGCCGGAGTGCAACCCGGCATGCATGAATGCATAATCGACTCAGTTCAAAAATTGGGGTTTGATTATGCTTGACCGGGACGGCTTCAGGCCCAACGTCGGCATCATCCTGCTCAACCAGAAGAACCAGGTTTTCTGGGGCAAACGCATCCGCACACACTCCTGGCAGTTCCCGCAGGGCGGCATCGACCGCGGCGAGAGTCCCGAACAGGCCATGTTCCGGGAACTGCACGAGGAAGTGGGACTCCTGCCGGAGCATGTGCGGATCGTGGCCCGTACCCGCGACTGGTTGCGCTACGAGGTGCCGGATCGGTTCATCCGTCGCGACGCGCGAGGCCACTACAAGGGACAGAAACAGATCTGGTACCTGCTGCAGCTGATCGGCCACGACTGGGATCTGAACCTGCGCGCCACCGACCACCCCGAGTTCGACGCCTGGCGCTGGCACGACTACTGGGTGCCGCTGGACGTGGTGGTCGAGTTCAAGCGCGGCGTCTATGAAATGGCGCTGACCGAGTTGGCCCGCTTCCTGCCGCGCCAGGATTTCCGCAACCGCTTCCTGCGCAGCAGCGTCCGGGGCCGCGAGTTCGACCGCCATCCGCCGGTGAGCCACGAGCCCAATTTCGAACTTCCGCCGGGTGCGAGCTTCGACCCCGACCCCAACGCCTCTTCCGCCAACGATGCCGCGCCCTCTTCGCCTTCCTCTCCGCAAGACCCCCTTCCTGCGCCGCGCTAGCCACGCGCTCGTGCTCGCCTGCCTGGGCGTGCTGGCCGCGTGCGGCACGACGCACCACGACACCGACAACCCCGACTGGGCGCAGGACGGCATGCCGCCGCCGCCCAAGCGCACCGTGCAGGACCGCGAATGGCTGGAGGCGGAGGCGCCCCCGCCGCCCGCCTTCGAACGCAAGCGCCTGCTGGCGCTGGAAATGCCGCCCTACATGAACCTGAAGTTCGGCGTCGACCCGCAGACCCTCAGCCTCGGCGGCGACGGCGTGGTGCGCTACGTGATCGTCGCCTACCGCGAGGGCAGCGATGCGCTCAACGCCTTCTACGAGGGCATGCGCTGTTCCACCGAGGAGGTCAAGACCTACGCCCGCTACAGCGGCGGCGCGTGGCAGCCGGTGGACAAGCCGGAGTGGAAGCGCATCGGGGACATGAACTCGATCTACGCCAAGGAACTCGCCAAGCAGTCGCTGTGCCGCGGCCACGCCCCGCGCCTGTCGGTGGGCGACATGGTGCGCGAACTCAAGAAGCCGGAGATCCTGACGTATTGAAGTGACACCCCCAGCCTCGCCCACTGCGTGTGGCTCTGCACCCCTCGAAGGGGGCGCACCCCTGCGGCCCGGCGGAGCCGGTTCCGCGGGTGCCTGCGAACGGGCCTGGCTGCGCCGGCCGGCAGTTGTTTGTCCTGGGGCGGGTTTTGCGCCCTCTCCCTCTGGGAGAGGGATGGGGTGAGGGCACCGGGCCTTCGAATGCGCGCACGGTTTCATGCGACGCAGGTGGCGCGCAGCGCCATGGACAACTGACCTCAGCCACCAGTGCGGGGCATCATCAGCACCATGTTGTCGCGGTGGACCATCTCGGGCTCGGCCACGTAGCCGAGCAGGCGCTCGAACTCGGACGACGGCTTGCGGCACAGCAGCCGCGCCTCGGCGCTGGAATAGTTGGCCAGGCCGCGTGCCAGCTCCACACCCTGCGCATCGCGCACCGCGATCACGTCGCCGCGCGAGAACTCGCCTTCCACGCCGGTCATGCCGATCGGCAGCAGGCTCTTGCCTTCGGCGCGCACCTTCGCCGCCGCGCCGGCATCGACGGTGACCGCACCGCGCAGTTGCAGATGGTCGGCCATCCAGCGCTTGCGCGCCTGGTGCTTGGCGGTCTGCGCCACCAGCAGGGTGCCGATCGCCTCGCCGCCGGCCAGGCGAATCAGCGCATCGGGCTCGCGGCCCCAGGCGATCACCGTCGAGGCGCCGGAGCCGGCCGCACGCCTGGCCGCCAGGATCTTGGTGATCATGCCGCCGCGCCCGAGGCTCGAGCCGGCGCCGCCGGCCATCGCCTCCAGCGCCGGGTCGCCGGCGCGCGCCTCGTGCACGAACTGGGCTGCCGGATCGCGGCGCGGATCGGCCGTGAACAGGCCCTTCTGGTCGGTCAGGATCACCAGCGCATCGGCCTCGACGAGGTTGGCCACCAGCGCGCCCAGCGTGTCGTTGTCGCCGAACTTGATCTCGTCGTTGACCACGGTGTCGTTCTCGTTGATCACCGGCACCACGCCCAGGCGCAGCAGCGTCAGCAGCGTCGAGCGGGCATTGAGGTAGCGCTCGCGGTCGGCCAGGTCGGCGTGCGTCAGCAGCACCTGGGCGCTGCCGAGCCCGTGCGCGCGCAGCTGCGTCTCGTACACCTGCGCCAGGCCCATCTGGCCGACGGCGGCGGCGGCCTGCAGTTCATGCACCTCGTGCGGCCGCGTGCGCCAGCCCAGGCGCTTCATGCCTTCGGCGATGGCGCCGCTGGACACCATCACCAGCTCGCGGCCGTCGTGCCTCAGCGCCGCCAGTTGGCGGCACCATTCGCCGATGGCCTGATCGTCCAGGCCGCGGCCCTCGTTGGTGACGAGGCTGGAGCCGACCTTGACGACGATGCGGCGCGCATCGCGCAGGACCGGAGAGGCGGGAGTCGGGGTCATGAGGGCTGTGGAACGATGGGGCGATGGAGGGCGCCCGCCGCCGGGCGCGGATGCAGCGGTCAGCGAGGCTCCGCGAAGCGCGGGTCGACCTCGGCGGGGGGCTGGCTGGCCGCCTGCTCGGCCTTCACGTGCTGGTAGACCGCCTGCACGAGCCGCTCGCAACCCTCGCGCGTGAGCGCCGAGATCTCGAACACCGGCCCCTTGAAGCGCAGGCGCCGCACGAAGTCCTTCACCCGCGCGGCCCGCTCTTCCTCGGGAACCATGTCCAGCTTGTTCAGCACCAGCCAGCGCGGCTTCTCGTACAGCGTCGGGTCGTACTTCTTCAGCTCGCCCACGATGGCGCGCGCCTGCGCGACCGGATCGACGCCCTCGTCGAAGGGCGCCAGGTCGACCACGTGCAGCAGCAGCCGCGTGCGCTGCAGGTGGCGCAGGAACAGATGCCCCAGGCCGGCGCCTTCGGACGCGCCCTCGATCAGGCCCGGCAGGTCGGCCACCACGAAGCTCTGCTCCGGGCCGACGCGCACCACGCCCAGGTTGGGGTGCAGGGTGGTGAAGGGGTAGTCCGCGATGCGCGGGCGCGCGTTCGACACCGCGCTGATCAGCGTCGACTTGCCGGCATTGGGCATGCCCAGCAGCCCCACGTCGGCCAGCACCTTGAGCTCGAGCTTCAGGCTCTTCTTCTCGCCCGGCCAGCCGGGCGTCTTCTGCCGCGGCGCGCGGTTGATCGAGGACTTGAAGCGCAGGTTGCCGAAGCCGCCGTCGCCGCCCTTGGCGATGGTGAGGACCTCGCCCGGCGTCAGCAGCTCGTAGAGCACCTCGCCCGTCTCGGCGTCGCTGATGACGGTGCCCACGGGCATCTTCAGGGTGACGTCCTCGCCGGCGGCGCCGAACATGTCCGAGCCCATGCCGTGCTGGCCGCGCCTGGCCTCGTGGCGTCGCGAGAAGCGGAAGTCGACCAGCGTGTTGAGGTTCGGATCGGCCACCGCGAACACATGCCCGCCGCGGCCGCCGTCGCCGCCGTCGGGGCCGCCGAACTCCTTGTACTTTTCATGGCGGAACGACGCGCAGCCGTTGCCGCCATCGCCGGCGGCGATGTCGATGAAGGCTTCGTCGACGAACTTCATGGAATGCAGGAGTTTACAAATGAAAAAGCCCCGCGGACGGCGGGGCTTCGAGCGGATCGAAGTGACGCGGGCTTATGCCGGCGTCACGCTGACCGTGTGCTTGTTCAGCGCGCCCTTGACGGCGAAGGAGACCTTGCCGTCGACCAGCGCGAACAGCGTGTGGTCCTTGCCCACACCGACGTTCACGCCGGGGTGCAGGCGCGTGCCGCGCTGGCGCACGATGATCGAGCCGGCGCTGATCTGCTGGCCGCCGAAGGCCTTCACGCCGAGCATCTTGGGCTTGGAATCGCGCCCGTTTCGCGTAGAGCCGCCGCCTTTTTTCTGTGCCATGGTGTCCTGCTCCTGGATCAGCCGGCGATCGCGCCGATTTGCAGTTCGGTGAACTGCTGGCGATGGCCTTGACGTTTCTGATAGTGCTTGCGACGGCGCATCTTGAAGATGCGAACCTTGTCGTGCTTGCCGTGCGACAGCACCGTGGCCGTCACCGTTGCGCCGGACACCAGGGGCGTGCCAACCTTGATTTCGCCGCCGTCGCCGACTGCGAGAACCTGGTCGATCACGATTTCCTGGCCAACGTCCGCAGCAATCTGTTCTACTTTGATTTTCTCGCCGGAAGCAACGCGATACTGCTTGCCACCGGTTTTTATGACCGCGTACATGTGAACCTCTTTGGAAAAGATGCTCCGCGGCGAATTCCGCAGAGCCCAAGATTCTAGCACGCTTCGTGCCGGGCAGCATAGCCCCGGCCGGCAAGGCGAAGCCGGGGGTGGGGCCGCTCCCTATAATTCGTGCGGTTTTTCCTCGTTTTTCCCCGCAGCAGCCAGCGCGCAAGCGTCCCTCGATTTGCCAGTCCCCGCCGCCGACACTTCCCCGACCTCCGCAGTGCTCGGCCTGATCGCCGACGACATGGCCGAGGTCGACCGCGTCATCTCCGAACGACTGGACACCGGCGTGCCGCTGGTGGCCCAGGTCTCGCGCTACATCATCTCTGCCGGCGGCAAGCGCCTGCGCCCGGCCCTGCTGCTGCTCATGAGCGGCGCGCTGGGCTACAGCGGGCCGCAGCGCTTCAACCTGGCCGCGGTGGTCGAGTTCATCCACACCGCCACGCTGCTGCACGACGACGTGGTGGACGAATCCACCCTGCGCCGCGGCCGGCCGACCGCCAACGAATCCTTCGGCAACGCCGCCAGCGTGCTGGTGGGCGACTTCCTGTACTCGCGCGCCTTCCAGATGATGCTGGACGCGCGCGACATGCGCATCATGGAGATCCTGGCCGACGCCACCAACGTGATCGCCGAGGGCGAGGTGCTGCAGCTCATGAACATGCGCGACGCCTCGCTGGACGAGGCGGCCTACCTGCGCGTGATCCGCTCCAAGACCGCCAAGCTGTTCGAGGCCAGCACCCGCCTGGCCGCCGTGCTGGCGGGCGCCGCGCCGGCGGTCGAGGAAGCCTGCGCCACCTACGGCCAGGCCCTGGGCACCGCCTTCCAGGTGATCGACGACGTGCTCGACTACGCCGGCGACGCCCACGAGACCGGCAAGAACCTGGGCGACGACCTGCGCGAGGGCAAGACCACGCTGCCGCTGATCCTGGCCATGCAGCGCGGCGACGCGGCGCAGCGCGACCTGGTGCGCAGCGCCATCGAAACCGGCGACACGGACCAGCTTCCGCAGATCGTGGCGATCGTGCGCGACACCGGCGCCCTGGAGGCCACGCGCGCCGCCGCCGCCGCCGAGGCCCAGCGCGCCATCGACGCGCTGCACGGCCTGCCGGCCAATTCGTACTCGAAAGGTTTGCTACAATTGGCGGCTCAGCTGCTGGAGCGCCGCGCCTGAATCAGGGCGCGGTTTTCTCACTGCATCGACACCATCGGGGTGTAGCTTAGCCTGGTAGAGCGCTACGTTCGGGACGTAGAGGCCGGAGGTTCGAATCCTCTCACCCCGACCACATTGCCGGCCCGAGCCGTCTCTCGGATTCCCTCCTTCTTTCTCCCCCTCGGGCCGCCGGCGCGTGACGCGCTGCGCGCATATCCAAGCGCGTTTTTCTACCTTCGCTTTCGGCCACGCACGGGCTACGGTGCGGCCTTCCGCACATCGCAAGGAGGCCCCGTGAGCAGCAGTTCCATCGAATTCATCGGCATGATCCAGACCCGCCAGGTCTCGGAGATCCACCCCGCCCAGGGCCCCGCCGTCGACCCCGCCTACGTGCGCGCGTTCGCACAGGCCCACGAAGAGGCCGGCTTCGACCGCATCCTGGTGCCCCATCACTCGACCGGGCCCGACGCCACGCTGACGGTGGCGCTCGCCGCCGCGGCCACGCAGCGCATCCATTTCATGCTCGCCCATCGCCCGGGCTTCGTCTCGCCGACGCTGGCGGCGCGCCAGTTCGCCACGCTGGACCAGTTCAGCGGCGGACGGCTGGGGGTGCACTACATCTCCGGCGGCTCCGACGAGGAACAGCGCCGCGACGGCGACTGGCTCGACCACGACCAGCGCTATGCGCGCACCGACGAGTACCTCGAGGTGCTGCGCAAGGTCTGGCGCAGCGACGCCCCCTTCGACCACGAGGGCACCCACTACCGCATCCAGGGCGCCTTCTCGGAGGTGAAGCCGTTGCAGACGCAGGGCGGCAAGCCGCATGTGCCGGTGTACTTCGGCGGCGCCTCCGAGGCCGCGCTGCCGGTGGCCGGCAAGCACGCCGACGTGTATGCACTGTGGGGCGAATCGCTCGAGCAGGCGCGCGAGCTGACCGCACGCGTGCGCGCCGAAGCGGCCAAGCACGGCCGCAGCGTGCGCTTCTCGGTGTCGTTCCGGCCGATCCTGGCTGACACCGAGGAGGCCGCCTGGGCGCGCGCCGAGCGCATCCTGGCCGAGACGCGGCGCCTGCGCGTCGTGCAGGGCTTCGGCCGGGGCGGGCCGCAGCAGAGCGAAGGCGCGCGCCGCCTGCTGGCCGCGGCCGACAAGGGCACGCGCCTGGACCGCCGGCTGTGGACCGCCATCGCGCAGGAGACCGGCGGACGCTCCAACAGCACCGCCCTGGTGGGCACGCCCGCGCAGGTGGCCGAGGCGCTGCTCGACTACCACGCGCTGGGCGTGACCACCTTCCTGATCCGCGGCTTCGATCCGCTGGAGGACGCGGTCGACTACGGCCGCGAACTCATCCCCCGCACCCGCGCGCTGGTCGCCGAGAGTGCCGCGGCGCAGCGCCAGGCGGCATGAGCCGATACCGGAAAAGCCCATGACCGATACCACCTCCCGCCGGCAGTTCATCGCCCGTACCGCGCTGGCCGCCGCCATCGCCGGGCCCGCCGTGCGGGCCCACGCCCGCCCGGTCCTCAAGGCCGGCGACCAGAAGGGCGGCCTGCGCGCGCTGCTCGAAGCCGCGGGCAGCCTCGACGGGCTCGACTACGCCATCCAGTGGTCGGAGTTCCCCGCCGCCGCGCCGCTGGCCGAGGCCCTGAACGCCGAGGCGGTGGACTCCGGCCCGATCGGCGACGCCCCGCTGATCTTCGCGCTCGCGGCCGGCACGCGCGTGAAGGCGATCGGCGCCAACCGCTCCGACGCCTACGGCACCGCCGTGCTGGTACGGCCCGATTCGCCGCTTGCCGGCGCCGCCGATCTCAAGGGCAAGCGCATCGCGACCAACCGCGGCTCGATCGGCCACTACGTCACGCTCAAGGCGATCACGGCCGCCGGACTGCAGCCGCAGGACGTGGACCTGCGCTTCCTGCCGCCGGCCGATGCCAAGCTCGCGCTCACGCAGGGCTCGGTCGACGCCTGGGCCACCTGGGAGCCCTACACCGCGCTGGCGGAGACCAGCGGCCACGCGCGCGTGCTGGCCAGCGGCCGCGGGCTGCTGCCGGGCCTGAGCTACCTGGCGGCCACCGATGCGGCGATCGCGGCCAAGCGGCCGCTGCTGCAGGACTTCCTGCAGCGCGTGGTCCGCGCCCAGCACTGGTCCTACCGCAACGTCGACGCCTTCTCGGCCACGCTGGCGCGCGTGATCGGCATCCCGCCCGAGGCCGCGAAGCTGCAGTTCGAGCGCCGCCGGCAGACCTGGGTGCCGATCGACGCGGCAGTGGTGGCCGACCAGCAGGGCACGGCGGACTTCTACCATCAGGTAGGACTGATCCGCCAGCGGCTGGACGTGCGCGGCACCTTCGACACCGGCTTCGCCGCGACCGCATAAGGCCCCACAGACGTTCTGCTCATTTGGATTCAACGATTCGATCGTTCCCCAAATGAGCGTGCGCCGGGACAATCCGTCCCTCGCACCGCAAGGTGCTGCTCCCGACGCACTCGCCCATGAATTTCCAACAGCTTCGCTCGGTGCGCGAGGCCGTGCGCAACGGCTTCAACCTCACCGAGGCGGCCCATGCATTGCATACCTCGCAGCCCGGCGTCAGCCGCCAGATCCGTGAACTCGAAGAGGAGCTCGGCATCGAGCTGTTCGTGCGCGCCGGCAAGCGCCTCACCGGCCTGACCGAGCCGGGCGGGCACGTGCTGCCGATCATCGAGCGCATGCTGATGGAAAGCAGCAACCTGCGGCAGGCCAGTCTGGACTTCGTGACGCAGCAAAGCGGCCTGCTCTCGGTGGCGGCCACGCATTCGCAGGCACGCTATGCGCTGCCCATGGCCGTGCAGGAGTTCCGCAGCAAGTTCCCCGACGTGCGGCTGCACCTGCACCAGGGCTCGCCCAAGCAGATCGCGCAGATGCTGCACGACGGCGAGGCCGACGTGGGCATCGCCACCGAGGCGCTGGCCGACTACCCGCAGCTCATCGCCCTGCCCTGCTACCGCTGGACGCACTCGGTGATCGTGCCGCCGGGCCACGAACTGCTGGACGCCCCGCTCACGCTGGAGGCGCTGGCGCGCCACCCGCTGATCACCTACGACACCGGCTTCACCGGCCGCACGCGCATCGACGAGGCCTTCGCCAGGAACGGGCTCGAGCCGAACATCGTGCTGGCCGCGATGGACGCGGACGTCATCAAGACCTACGTGCAGCTCGGGCTCGGCGTGGGCATCGTGGCGGGCGTGGCCTACGAGGCCGAGCGCGACACGCAGCTGCGCGCGATCGACGCCGGCCCGCTCTTCGGCATCAATCTCACCAAGCTGGCGGTGCGGCGCGGCACCTATCTGCGCGGCTACGTGTATGCCTTCATCGAGTCCTTCGCGCCGATGCTCACGCGCGGCGCGGTGCAGAAGGCGCTGGCTGCGGACCTCCTGAACGGCGCGGCCTGACCCGCGGCCCTCAGTTCAACCGCTCGCCGCTGCCCGCATCGAACACGTGCGCCTGCGCAGCCAGCGGGCGCAGCGCCAGGCGCTCGCCAGGCCGCACGCCCAGGCGATCGCGGAAGGCCGCGATGATGTCCTGCCCGCCCAGCCGCGCGGCGATCTGCGTCTCGGCGCCGGTGGGCTCGACCACGATCACTTCCGCCTCCGGCCCGCTGCCGGGCTCGATCGTGAAGTGCTCGGGCCGCGCGCCGTAGATCACCGCGTGTCCGTGCGTCGCGCGCGGCGCCTGGGCGAGCGGCAGCTCCAGGCCGTCGTCGGTGCGCACGCGCGGCGTGCCGTCCAGGTGCAGGCGGCCGGGGATGAAGTTCATCGCCGGCGAGCCGATGAAGCCCGCGACGAAGGCGTTGCGCGGCCGGTCGTACAGCTCCAGCGGCGCGCCGGCCTGCTCGACCACGCCGTCCTTGAGCACCACGATGCGGTCGGCCATGGTCATCGCCTCGACCTGGTCGTGCGTCACGTACACGGTGGTGGTGCCCAGGCGCTGGTGCAGCGCCTTGATCTCGGTGCGCATCTGCACGCGCAGCTTGGCGTCGAGGTTGGACAGCGGCTCGTCGAACAGGAAGGCATCGGGCTGGCGCACGATGGCGCGCCCCATCGCCACACGCTGGCGCTGCCCGCCGGAGAGCTGGCGCGGGTAGCGCGCGAGCAGCGTCGCGAGCCCCAGCACCTCGGCCACCTCGGCGACGCGGCGGCGGATCTGCGCTTTGTCCACCGCCTGCAGCTTGAGCGAGAAGGCCAGGTTCTCCTCCACCGTCATGTGCGGGTACAGCGCGTAGTTCTGGAACACCATCGCGATGTTGCGGTCGCGCGGCGCCGCGTCGTTGATCAGCCGCTCGCCCAGGCGGATCTCGCCGCCCGTCACCGGCTCGAGCCCGGCGATCATGCGCAGCAGCGTGGACTTGCCGCAGCCCGAGGGGCCGACCAGCGCGACGAACTCGCCGTCGCGGATGTCGATGTCGATGCCGTGGATCGTCGGCGTCACGCCGTAGTGCTTGACGAGCCGGCGCAGCGTGATGGAGGCCATGGGTTCAGTCCTTGACGCCGCCGGCGGTCAGGCCGCGGACGAGATAGGTGCGCACCAGCACCGTGAAGATCACCACCGGCAGCATGACCAGCGTGCCGCTGGCGGCGATCTTGGTCCACTCCCAGCCTTCGTACTGCAGGAAGTTGACGATCGCCACCGGCGCGGTGATGGCGTTGGTGCGCGTGAGAATCAGCGCGTAGAAGAAGTCGTTCCAGGAGAAGATGAAGCACAGCACCGCGGTGGCGGCCAGCCCGGGCGCCGCCAGCGGCAGCGTGATGCGCCAGAAGGCCTGCCAGACGCCGCAGCCGTCGATGTAGGCCGCCTCCTCCAGCGCCGGCGGCACGGCCTCGAAGAAGGTCTGCATCAGCCAGATCACGATCGCCAGGTTGAAGGTGAGGTACACGATCGCCAGGCCGACCAGCGTGTCCTGCAGCCCCAGCCAGCGGTAGGCCAGGAAGAAGGGGATGGTGAAGGCGATGGGCGGCGCCATGCGCGTGACCAGGATCCACAGCGCGATGCGGTCGCGCCCCGGAAAGCGCCAGCGCGTGAGCGCGTAGGCCGCGGGCACGCCGATGGCCAGCGAGAGCACGGTGGACAGCGTGCTCACCGCCAGGCTGTTCCAGAAGGACTTGAGGAAGTTGCCCTGCAGCAGGCTGGCAAAACCCTCCAGCGTGGGGGTGAAGAGCAGCCCGTCCTCGAAGATGTCGGCCGCCGGCTTGAAGGCCAGCTGCACCAGCCACAGGAAGGGGAACATCACCACCAGCAGGAGCAGCACCGCCGCGAGCGCGCGCCCGTGCGCCTGCAGCCAGGGCCGGCGGCGGCGCGGTGGCGCAAGGTCCTCGTCCTCGCGCACGACGCCGATGGCGCCATCGATGGCCGGGCTAGCGCCTGTCATGGTCGTTCCATCCCAGTTTGCCCACCGCCCAGCTCAGCAGGAACACGCCGGCCAGGATGACCACCGCGATCGCGCTCGCGTAGCCCCAGTAGGAGAAATTGAAGGCCTGGATGAAGCCGTAGTAGTTGGTGACCTCGGTCACCGTGCCCGGGCCGCCGTCGGTGAGCACGTAGATCAGCGGAAAGGCCTTGAAGCTGTCGATCAGCCGGAACAGGCCGCACACGATCAGCACCGGCCGGATGTGCGGGAACACGATGTAGCGGAACAGCTGCCAGCGCGTGGCGCCGTCCAGGCTGGCGGCCTCGATCGGGTCGCTGGGGATCATCTGCAGCGAGGCCAGCACCATCAGCATGGTGAAGGGGAACCACTGCCAGGTGTCGGCGAAAGCGATGGCCCACAGCGCGGTGTCGGGGTTGGCGATGAGCGAGCGCACCGGCAGGCCGACGGCCTCGAGCGCGCGGTGGATCGGGCTCACGTCCGGCGTGAACATGATCTTCCAGATCAGGGCCACCACGATCGGCGGCAGCACCATCGGGATCAGGAACACGGTGCGGGTCGCGCCGAGCACCTTCGACTTGCCGTCGAGCAGCAGCGCCAGGCCCAGCCCCACGAGCAGTTGCAGCACCACGCTCGCCACCGAGAGCTTGAGCTGCGTGCCGATGGAGCCGAGGAAGCGCTCGTCGGCCAGCAGGTGCCGGTAGTTGACCAGCGGATCGTCGAAGCGGAAGGTGCCCACCGGATCGGTGAGGCTCAGCGGCGTGAAGCTGGCCACCAGCAGCGCCGCGGCGGGCAGCAGCGTGATGGCGAGCAGCACGGCCAGCGAAGGCGCCAGGCCGAACAGGAAGGCGCGGTGGCGCGCGGCCTCCCAGCCGGGCCCGCGCAGCGCCGCGATGGAGGCCATCGGCGCCGGCCCTACAGCGCGATGCCGGCGCGCTTGAGCTCGGCGATCGACTGCGCCTGCGCCTGCTGGAAGGCCTGCTTCGCGTTCGCCTGGCCGGAGGCGATGAGCGCGATGGCCTTGTTGAGCTGCTGGTCGATCTGCGGATAGACCGACACCGTGCGGTACTTCATGTGGCCGGACTTCGACGCCTGCTCGATCGAGTCGAGCGCCAGCTGCGCCAGGTCGTTGCCGTTGATCACCTGCTTGGTGCGGAACGCCTGCGAGTCGATGTCCGAACGCCGCGCCGGCGAGCCGTAGCCCGCCTCCACCGCCTTGCGCGTGGTCTGCTTGGACAGCGCCCACTGGATGAAGGCCCAGGCCGCTTCCTTCTTCTTCGAGCCGGCCGGAATGCCCAGGGCGTGCACCGCGGTGCCGGGAAAGCGCCCGGCCGGCCCCTTGGGCACCAGGCCGAACTTCAGCGTCTTGATGGTCTTGCTGGTGGCGGGGTCGCCGAGCTGCGCCAGGTGCAGTTGCCCCGCATCGGAGAAGTTCACGCGGCCGAGCTTGAGCGCCTGCGTCACCTGGTCGGGGGTGTAGGTCACTGCGCCGTCGGGGCCGAACTCGCGGATCAGGTTGGCGTAGTACTCGCCGGCGGCGATCGCCTCGGGCGTGTCCAGGGTGGGGAACAGGTCGTCGGGCGCCTTGCGGAACACGTCGCCGCCGAAGGCGTGCAGGTAGGGCACGAAGGTCCAGCCGTAGTGGCTGTCGGCCACGAAGCCGGCCACGCGCTCCTTCTTGTTGACCGCGCGCAGCACCTTCACCAGGTCGTCGGTGGTGTCGGGGAACGCCAGGCCGGCCTGCTCCACCAGGTCGAAGCGCGAGGAGACGCTGAGCAGCGCCTCGGCGGTCCAGGGGATGCCGTAGAGCTTGCCGTCCTTGCCGGTCTCGGGCGCGCGGGCGCCGGGCAGGAAGTCGTTCACGTCCCAGTCGGCAGGCGTGAACTCGGGGTTGCGGATGAAGTCGTCCAGCGGCGTGAGCCAGCCGGAGTTGATCCAGCGGCTCGAATAGATGAAGGTGACGTTGACCACGTCGTAGGCCGAGCCCTTGGTGGACAGCTCCAGGTCGGCGCGCTGGTTGTAGACCGGGAAGGACGGTGCGTCGTAGTTCACCTTGGCGCCGGTGAGCGCCTCGAACTCGGGCAGCCACTGCTGCAGCAGCTTGGGATAGGCGGCGCTGAAGGTGGACACGTTCAGCGTCACGCCCTGGAACTTCTTCGCGCCGCCCTGGGCCGGCGCGATGCGCGGCAGCAGCGCGGTGGCGCCGAGGGCGGCGCCGGCGGCGAGCAGGCCGCGGCGGCGGGTGTCGGGGGTTTCTTGCATGTTCATATCAGTTATCCATGGCGCTTCGCACCACCCGCATCGCATGAAGCCCAAGGGCCGGCGCAACCAGGCCCGTTCGGGAGACCCCACGGAACCGGCTTGGCCGGGCCGTCGGGGTCGCCCCCTTGAGGGGGGAGTCGAGCGACACGCAGTGCGCGAGGGACGGGGGTGGGTTCATGCCGTGGCGGCGATCACGGCGTCGATCTGCTCGTCGTTCGACGCCTCGGGGCGGCGGCGCGTGACGCTGCGGCGGCCGTCGACCGACACCGCCGGCTCGCCGTGCACGGTGACGCGGCGCACCAGGCGCGGCTGGTCGCCGTAGTCGTTGATGGCGAAGTGCTGCGTGGCGCGGTTGTCCCAGATCGCCACGTCGTCCTGGCGCCATTGCCAGCGCACCGTGTTCTCCAGCCGGATCACGCGGTTCTGCAGCAGCTCGAACAGGCGCGCCGATTCGGTGCTCGACAGGCCCGCGATCTTCTTGACGAAGTGGCCCAACAGCAGCGCGCGCTCGCCCGTCTCGGGGTGCACGTGCACCACCGGGTGCTCGGCTTCGTAGACGGCGGAGACGAACACCTTGCGGTGGTGCTTCAGGCGCTCCTCCTCGACCACCGTGCGGTCCGCGCCGTAGTCGTAGTCGTTGCTGTGCACCGCCCACAGCGTGTCGGCCAGCTGCTTGAGCGAGGCCGGCAGCCGTTCGTAGGCGGCCGCCGTGTTGGCCCACACCGTGTCGCCGCCGTAGGCCGGGATCGTGACGCCGCGCAGGATGGAGATCTTGGGGAAGGCGTCGACGAAGGTCACGTCGGTGTGCCACGAGTCGGCCCGGCCGCCGCCCTTGGAGGCGTCGAGTTCGAAAAGCCGGGTGCCGGCCGGCGACGGCACCGTGGGGTGCGCCACGGTGCGGCCGAAGCGCGCGCCGAAGGCCTGGTGCGCATCGTCGTCGAGCTGCCGCTGGTCGCGCAAGAACAGCACCTTGTACTTGAGCAGGGCCGCCTGCAGGCTGGCGAACTGCGCCGCGGGCAGGTCGGCGCCGAGCTTCAGATCCAGGACCTCGCCGCCGATGAGGCCGGCCACGCGGCGCACGCGCAATTCGCCGAAGGAGGTGTCGATGTTGGATTGGTCGGTGGCGGACACGGCGGTTTTCTCCTTCGGGGGCATGCGATGAACGGAGCCGTTGCAGGCTGTGGGAGCGCGATGCTAGGCGGGCCGTGCCGGCACGAAAGGAAGTCTTTCGCATAAGAAAAGTCGCGTGCCGACTTTGGGCCTGCCGACGCGCGCGTGCCCGCGCTGCGCGGCCGGCACCGGTGCCTCATCGCTGGCCCAACGCCTGGGCCGTGGCAGCGCTTGCAGCGGCTGGCCGAGCGCCTTCTTTTGTTACCCTCGCCCCCATGACCGCTCCACTGCCGCCACGCAAGCCCTTCAAGCCCTGGGTGCTCGCGCTCATGATCTCGGGCGCCGCCTGCGCCTTCGTCGCCGCATGGTTCTCGTTCCAGCAGAACGGCGAATGGGCGACGCGCTTCGGCATCGCCGCGCTCGTGCTCTACGTGGCCTCCATCGCGGCGCGGCGCGGGGGGAAATAGGCGGCGAAGCCGCCAGGCATCCGCCGGCTCCGGCGCCCACACGCGCCTTGACGGTGGCACAGGCCATGCGAAGCTTCCCTTGAAGCCGTTCATACGGTTTCGCGTTCGAAAGCAAGAGAATGTCGCGTCCCGCAGTTCCTCAGCGCCTGACGTGCCTGGGCGTTTGGGTATGCGATGGTTTGGGGTGGGCTCACGCCGACGGCGTACTTCCCTCCGCGAATGTCCTCCGCCCTTCGGGCTCCCCCTTTATTTCGCTGCGGGAAGCACACCATCGACGTGAGCTGGACACGCCATGGTTGATCGAACGGGGCCCGGCTCGTGCGACACGGGGTGTCCCGTGCCGAAGGCGCCGGGTGGCCCCCGCAGCGAAATAAAGGGGGAGCCCGAAGGGCGGAGGACATTCGCGGAGGGGGCCACCCGGCGCCTTCGGCACGCTCCCCACGCGCAACGCCCCGTCTTTACGCTTGACGAGAAGTTGAAGTTCCAAGTTCTATCTCGTTGAACGCAAGACGGTATCGGAACGTGTTTGCGGCCTTAGATGTTTGGGTTGTTAGCAACCGAGAAATCATTCGTTCCCCGCGTGATCACTGTTGCCTAAAGTTCAAGGCTTGCCCGCCGTGCGCCACGCCACATGCCCCCCACTGCTTTCGCCCTCTCCACCGACCAGCGCATCGAGATCCGCCCGCTGTCCGACGCGCTCGGCGCCGAGGTGATCGGCCTCGACCTGAACCAGCCGCTCGCGGCCGAAGACTTCGCGCGCCTCCACCGCGCCCACCTGGACCACCACGTGCTGGTGTTCCGCGACCAGCGCATCACGCCGCAGCAGCAGGTGGACTTCAGCCGCCGCTTCGGCCCGCTGCAGATCCACGTGCTGAAGAACTTCCAGCTCGCCGGCCATCCCGAGATCCTCATCGTCTCCAACATCCGCGAGAACGGCGAGCCGATCGGCCTGGGCGATGCCGGCTACTTCTGGCATTCCGATCTCTCGTACAAGGAAAAGCCCAGCCTGGGTTCGCTGCTGCATGCGCAGGAACTGCCGGCCGAGGGCGGCGACACGCTGTTCGCCAACCAGCACACGGCCTACGAGGCGCTGCCGCAGGCCTTGAAGAACACCATCGCCCCGCTGCGCGCCGAGCACACCTACCTGGCCCGCTACGAGGAACTGCGCGAGCGCAGCCCATGGCGCCCCAAGCTCACGCAGGCACAGCTCGACGAGGTGAAGCCGGTGGTGCATCCGGTGGTGCGCACGCACCCCGAGACCGGCCGCAAGGCGCTGTTCGTCAGCGAGCACTTCACCACGCGCATCGTCGGCCTGCCCGAGGACGAAAGCCGCGCGCTGCTGCAGGAGCTCTTCGCGCTGAGCGTGAAGCCCGACCACGTGTACCGCCACCGCTGGCAGCCGCACGACATGGTGTTCTGGGACAACCGCTCGGTGCAGCACCTGGCCGCGGGCACGCCCGAGCACCTGCGCCGCAAGCTCTACCGCACCACGGTCGAAGGCGACGCGCCGTTCTGATTTCCCCCTGTTGAAAGACCCCGCCATGAACCGATTCACCCGCCGGGCCGCCGCCCTCGCCGCCGGCCTGAGCCTGCTGGCCGCCAGCTTCGCCGCCCACGCCGAAGGCCGGATCCGCATCGCCGAGCAGTTCGGCATCGTCTACCTGCTGCTGAACGTGGCGCAGGAGCACAAGCTGATCGAGAAGCACGCCAAGGCGGCCGGCGTCGACGCCAAGGTCGAATGGGTCAAGCTCTCGGGCGGCGCGGCGGTGAACGACGCGCTGCTGTCGGGCAACATCGAGATCGCCGGCGCCGGCGTCGGCCCGCTGCTCACCCTGTGGGACCGCACCAAGGGCAAGCAGAACGTGAAGGGCGTGGCCTCGCTGGGCAACTTCCCCTATTACCTGGTCACCAACAACCCCAACGTGAAGACGATCGCCGACTTCACCGACAAGGACCGCATCGCGCTGCCGGCGGTGGGCGTGTCGGTGCAGTCGCGGGTGCTGCAGCTGGCCTCGGCCAAGCTGTGGGGCGACAAGGAATTCGCGCGGCTGGACAAGATCAGCGTGGCCGTACCGCACCCGGACGCGGCGGCAGCCATCATCAAGGGCGGCACCGAGATCACCGCGCACTTCGGCAACCCGCCCTTCCAGGAACAGGAGCTCGCGGGCAACCCCAACGCGCGCATCGTGCTCAACTCCTACGAAGTGCTGGGCGGCCCGGCCTCGGCCACGGTGCTGTACGCCACCGAGAAGTTCCGCAACGAGAGCCCCAAGACCTACAAGGCCTTCGTCGACGCACTGGACGAAGCCGCCCGATTCGTCACGGCCAACCCGGAGGCGGCGGCCGACATCTACCTCAAGGTGACGGGCGCGCGGACCGATCGCGAGCTGCTGCTGAAGATCATCCAGAACCCCGAGGTCGAGTTCAAGACCGTGCCGCAGAACACCTACGCGCTGGCCGAGTTCATGCACCGCGTGGGCGCGATCCGCAACAAGCCCGCCTCGGTGAAGGATTACTTCTTCGACGACGCGCACACGGCGAACGGCAACTGAACATGGCGCTCGGGCCGGACCTGGCGCTGCGGCGCACCTTCGAGCCGATCGGCACGCCCCCGGCACCGGCGCGGACGGCGACCGGGGCCGCCACGGCGGCGGCGCCCCTGCTGCAGGTGGACGGCGTGAGCCTGGACTACCGCACGCCCGAGCGCGTGGTGCGCGCCACGCACCGGGTGAGCTTCGACGTGCACACGGCCGACCGCTTCGTGCTGCTGGGCCCCTCGGGCTGCGGCAAGTCCACGCTGCTCAAGGCGGTGGCCGGTTTCATCGCACCGGTCGAGGGCGAGATCCGGCTCGACGGCCGCGCCGTCTCGGCGCCGGGGCCGGACCGCATCGTCGTGTTCCAGGAGTTCGACCAGCTCCCGCCCTGGAAGACGGTCCAGCAGAACGTGATGTTCCCGCTGCTGGCCTCGGGCACGCTGGGCCGGCGCGAGGCCGCCGAGCGCGCCCTGCACTACCTGGACAAGGTCGGCCTGGCGCCGTTCGCCGGCGTGCACCCGCACCAGCTCTCCGGCGGCATGAAGCAGCGTGTGGCGATCGCCCGGGCGCTGGCGATGCAGCCGCGCGTGCTGCTGATGGACGAGCCCTTCGCCGCGCTGGACGCGCTCACCCGGCGCCGCATGCAGGAGGAACTGCTGCAGCTGTGGGACGAGGTGCGCTTCACCCTGCTGTTCGTCACCCACTCGATCGAGGAGGCGCTGGTGGTGGGCAGCCGCGTCGCGCTGCTCACGCCGCACCCGGGGCGCATGCGCGCCGAGCTCAACAGCCACGGCTTCGGCCTGGCGAGCCTGGGCAGCGCCGACTTCCAGGCCACGGCGCAGCGCATCCACCGGCTGCTGTTCGAGGAAGAAGGAAGCGGCGCATGAGCAATGCCTTGAATCCTCCCGTGCGCCCGGAATACGAGCGCCCCTTCGAGCCCTTCACCGCGGTGCCGGTCGAGCGCACGCTGCCGCTGGCCACGCGGATCTGGGGCCAGGGCTGGCTGCGCAAGAGCGTGATCCTGGCCGTGCTGGCGCTGCTGTGGGAGCTGGCCGCGCGCTGGCAGGACAACGACCTGCTGCTGCCCACCTTCACCGCCACCGCCGCGGCCCTGGCCGACGGCGTGGCCACCGGCGAGCTGGCCGCGCGGGTCCGCATCTCGCTGAGCGTGCTGCTGCAGGGCTATGCGGCGGGCGTGCTGATCGCCTTCGCGCTGACCACGCTGGCCGTGTCCACGCGCCTGGGCCGCGACCTGCTGGATACGCTCACCGCGATGTTCAACCCGCTGCCGGCCATCGCCCTGCTGCCGCTGGCGCTGCTGTGGTTCGGCCTGGGCCGCGGCAGCCTGGTGTTCGTGCTGATCCATTCCGTGCTGTGGCCGCTGGCCCTGAACACCTACGCCGGCTTCCAGGGCGTGCCCGAGACCCTGCGCATGGCCGGGCGCAACTACGGCCTGCGGGGGCTGCGCTACGTGCTGCAGATCCTGGTGCCGGCGGCGCTGCCGGCGATCCTGTCGGGGCTGAAGATCGGCTGGGCCTTCGCCTGGCGCACGCTGATCGCGGCCGAACTGGTCTTCGGCGCCTCTTCCGGGCAGGGCGGGCTGGGCTGGTACATCTTCCAGAACCGCAACGAGCTGTACACCGACCGCGTGTTCGCGGGCCTGGCGACCGTGGTGCTGATCGGGCTGGCGGTCGAGAGCCTCGGTTTCGCCACTCTGGAGCGCCTGACCGTGCGCCGCTGGGGCCAGCAGCGCTGATCGCCCCTGCCGACGGCTGCAGTGCCGCATCCGCGCAACGCCGCGGTCCATTTCTTGCCTGTCCGCGACTATAGTGAGGGCCCGCCAGAGCCTCGGCGCGGGCGCCTTCGTGTAAAACTTAGGCCTGTAGTGCCAAATGCTTCCTCTTCATGAGGCAAAGCAGCGATTTACAGGGTGGCATCGATCAGCGATGATCGTGAACATTTTTTCACGTCTCTTACATTTGCTGAATGGCCGCTGAACTCCTGAGCAAAGAAAGCCCGCAGGTCGCCTTGCCAGGGCTGGCGCGCGCGCTGGTGTCCGCCGGCAAGCTGCAGGCCAAGGCGGCCGAGGAGATCTACCAGAAGTCGCAGACCAGCAAGAACAGCTTCATCGCCGAGCTGACCGGCACGGGCGCGGTGTCGGCCGCCGACCTCGCGCACACCCTGTCCAGCGCCTTCGGCGCCCCCCTGCTCGACCTGGACGCGATCGACTCGCAGCGGCTGCCCAAGGACCTGCTCGACCCGAAGCTGTGCCAGGCCTACCGGATCGTGGTGCTGAGCAAGCGCAACAACCGGCTCATCGTCGCCACCGCCGACCCGTCGGACCAGCAGGCGGTCGAGAAGATCAAGTTCGCCTCGCAGATGGGCGTGGACTGGGTGATCGCGGAGTACGACAAGCTCTCGCGCATGATCGAGGCGAACGCCGCCAGCGCCGCCGAGACCATCGACAGCATCGTCGGGGCGGAGTTCGAGTTCGACGAGGCGTCGGCCGAGTCGACCGACACCGCCGAGCAGGCCATCGCCGAGGTCGAGGACGCGCCGGTCGTGCGCTTCCTGCACAAGATGCTGCTGGACGCCTTCAGCATGCGCGCCTCGGACATCCATTTCGAGCCCTACGAGCACAACTACCGCGTGCGCTTCCGGGTCGACGGCGAGCTGCGCGAGATCGCCACCCCGCCGATCGTCATCAAGGACAAGCTGGCCTCGCGCATCAAGGTCATCTCCAAGCTGGACATCGCCGAGAAGCGCGTGCCGCAGGACGGGCGCATGAAGCTCAAGATCGGTCCCGAGCGGGTGATCGACTTCCGCGTCAGCACGCTGCCCACGCTGTTCGGCGAGAAGATCGTGATCCGGATCCTGGACCCCAGCAGCGCCCGCATGGGTATCGACGCGCTGGGCTACGACGCACAGGAGAAGGAGCGCCTGCTCAACGCCATCTCGCGCCCCTACGGGATGATCCTGGTCACCGGCCCGACCGGCTCGGGCAAGACGGTGTCGCTGTACACCTGCCTGAACCTGCTGAACAAGCCGGGCGTGAACATCGCCACCGCCGAGGACCCGTCGGAAATCAACCTGCCCGGGGTGAACCAGGTCAACGTCAACGAGAAGGCGGGGCTGACCTTCGCCACCGCGCTGCGCGCCTTCCTGCGGCAGGATCCGGACATCATCATGGTCGGCGAAATCCGCGACCTGGAAACCGCCGACATCTCGATCAAGGCCGCGCAGACCGGCCACCTGGTGCTGTCCACGCTGCACACCAACGACGCGCCCACCACGCTCACGCGCATGCGCAACATGGGCATCGCGCCCTTCAACATCGCCTCCAGCGTGATCCTGATCACCGCCCAGCGGCTGGCGCGCCGTCTGTGCACGGTGTGCCGCGCGCCGATCGATGTGCCGCGCAGCGCACTGGAGGACGCAGGCTTCAAGCCCGCGGAACTGGACGGCTCCTGGGTGCCCTACCGCCCGGTGGGCTGCCCGGCCTGCAACGGCGGCTACAAGGGGCGCGTGGGCATCTACCAGGTGATGCCGATCAGCGAGGAGATCCAGAAGATCATCCTGCGCGACGGCAGTGCGCTGGAGATCGCCCACCAGGCCGAGGCGGAGGGCGTGCGCTCGCTGCGCCAGTCGGGGCTTCAGAAGGTGATGCAGGGGCTGACCTCGCTCGAGGAAGTGGTCGCGGTCACCAACATATAAAACACGCAAGACACGGAGAGTCGAATGGCAACCGCAGCAGCGCAGCGCCGGATGGTGAAGGAATTCATCTTCGAGTGGGAGGGCCGTGACCGCAACGGCAAGGTGGTGCGCGGCGAAACCCGCGCCGCGGGCGAGAACCAGGTGCAGGCCTCGCTGCGCCGCCAGGGCGTGCTGCCCACCAAGATCCGCAAGCGGCGCGCGCGCGCGGGCAAGGCGATCAAGCCCAAGGACATCGCGATCTTCACGCGCCAGCTCGCCACCATGATGAAGGCCGGCGTGCCGCTGCTGCAGGCCTTCGACATCGTGGGCCGCGGCAGCACCAACCCCAACATCACCCGGCTGCTCAACGACATCCGCAGCGACGTGGAGACCGGCACCTCGCTGTCGTCGGCCTTCCGCAAGTTCCCGAAATACTTCGACAGCCTCTACTGCAACCTGGTGGAAGCCGGCGAGGCGGCCGGTATCCTGGAAGACCTGCTCGACCGCCTGGCCACCTACATGGAGAAGACCGAGGCGATCAAGTCGAAGATCAAGTCGGCGCTGATGTACCCCACGTCGGTGCTCGTGGTGGCCTTCGTGGTGGTGGCGATCATCATGATCTTCGTGATCCCGGCCTTCAAGGAGGTCTTCACCTCCTTCGGCGCCGACCTGCCGGCGCCCACGCTGCTGGTGATGGCGATCAGCGAATTCTTCGTCGCGTACTGGTGGCTGATCTTCGGCGTGCTCGGCGGCGGCATCTACTTCTTCCTGCAGGCCTGGAAGCGCAACGAGCGCGTGCAGCGCGTGATGGACCGCCTGCTGCTGCGCCTGCCGATCTTCGGCACGCTGGTCGACAAGTCCTGCGTGGCGCGCTGGACGCGCACCCTGGCCACGATGTTCGCCGCGGGCGTGCCGCTCGTGGAGGCGCTGGACTCCGTGGGCGGGGCCTCGGGCAACACCGTGTACGCCGACGCCACGGAGAAGATCCAGCAGGAGGTGTCCACCGGCACCAGCCTGACCACGGCCATGACCAACGCCAACCTGTTCCCCTCGATGGTGCTGCAGATGACGGCCATCGGCGAGGAATCCGGCTCGATCGACCACATGCTGAGCAAGGCGGCCGACTTCTACGAGGGCGAGGTCGACGACATGGTCGCCGGCCTGTCCAGCCTGATGGAGCCGATCATCATCGTGATCCTGGGCGTGATCATCGGCGGCATCGTGGTATCGATGTACCTCCCCATCTTCAAGCTGGGCCAAGTGGTATGAGACCACCCCCAGCCTCGCCCACTTCGTGTGGCTCTGCACCCCCTCCAGGGGGCGCACCCGGCGGCCCGGCGAAGCCGGTTCCGCGGGTGCCTGCGAACGGGCCTGGCTGCGCCGGCCCTTGTGCCGTTTGCTTCGCGGGTGATCACTGAAGTGAGTGTGTCCGGATTCGACGCCGCCGTCGGCGGCGTGCTGGGGCTGCTGATCGGCAGCTTCCTCAACGTCGTCATCCACCGGATGCCGATCATGATGTACCGCGGCTGGCTGGGCGACGCCGTGGCCAACCTCGTGCCGCAGACCGGTGCGCCGGCGCTGTGGCAGCTGGTGTTCGGCCCCAAGGCGGCGGCGCCGCGGCAGCTCGAGGCGGGGGCCGGCGAGGCCGTCAAGGCCATCGAGGCGCTGCCGCCGCTGGGCCTGGCCCGGCCGGGCTCGCGCTGCGGACACTGCAGCCGGCCCGTCCGCTGGTACGAGAACATCCCGGTGCTCAGCTACCTGCTCCTGCGCGGGCGCTGCGCCGGCTGCAAGGGCGCCATCGGCCTGCGCTATCCGCTGGTGGAACTGGTCACCGGCGGCCTGTTCGCGCTGTGCGCGCACCGCTTCGGGCTCACGCCGCAGGCGGCGCTGTGGGCCGCGTTCGCGGCGCTGCTGGTGTGCCAGTTCCTGATCGACCTCGACACGCAGCTGCTGCCCGATTCGCTCAACTACCTGCTGCTGTGGCTCGGCCTGCTCGGCGCCGCACTGGGCTGGACCGGCGTGGCGCCCGGCGCGGCGATCTGGGGCGCGGCGCTGGGCTACCTGGGGCTGTGGCTGGTCTATCACGCCTACCGCCTCGCGACCGGCAAGGAAGGCATGGGCTACGGCGACTTCAAGCTGCTGGCCGCGCTGGGTGCCTGGCTGGGCGCCGATTACCTGATCGCGATCGTGCTGGTGTCCTCGCTGGTCGGCGCGGTGCTGGGGCTCGCCCTGCTGCTGCTCGGCCGGCTGGCGCACAAGGACATCCCGATCTCCTTCGGCCCCTTCCTCGCCGGCGCCGGGCTGGTCTGCCTGGTGACGGGGCCGGACACGGTGCGGCAGTGGATTCCCTTCGCCTTTCCGCTGGCGGGAATGTGAGATCCTCCGCCGCATGCGACGTATCGGACTGACTGGCGGCATCGGCAGCGGCAAGAGCACGGTGGCCACGCTGCTGGCCGGCCTGGGCGCCGCCTTGATCGACACCGACGCCATCGCCCGCGCCATCGCCCAACCGCAGGGCGCGGCCATGCCGGCGATCGAGGCGGCGTTCGGCCCGGAATTCATCGCCCCCGACGGCGGCCTGGACCGCGACCGCATGCGCGCACTGGTCTTCGCCGAGCCCGCGGCGAAGAAGCGCCTGGAAGCCATCCTGCACCCCCTGATCGGCGCCGAGTGCGACCGCCAGGCCGCGGCCGCCTCGGGGCCGCTGGTGGTCTTCGACGTGCCCCTGCTGGTGGAGTCGCAGCGCTGGCGCACGCGCGTCGAGCGGGTGCTGGTGATCGACGCCACGGAGGAAACCCAGGTACAGCGCGTCATGGCGCGCTCGGGCTGGTCGGCCGAGGCCGTGCGCGCCGTGATCGCCCAGCAGGCCCCCCGCGCCCTGCGCCGCGCCGCCGCCGACGCGCTCATCTTCAACGACGGCCTCTCCCCCGAGGAACTCGCCGCCGAAGTGCGGCATCTATGGGAGCGGTGGGCCGCCGCCCCGGCCACGCGATAATCGCGGGTTGCCGCCACGCCAGCGCGCCTGCGCGCGGCCGTTCGATGCGGAACGCCGCGCCCGGGCGGCAACGAGACAAAGGCCCCACCCCAGATGCTCTTCAATTCGTACGCGTTCATCTTCGTCTACTTCCCGATCGTCTTCTTCGGGTTCTTTCTGATCGGACGGCGGAATGCACGCGCAGCGGCGGGCTTCCTCGGGCTCGCCTCGCTGTTCTTCTACGGCTGGTGGAGCGTGCAGGCGCTGCCGCTGCTGGTGGCCTCCATCTGCTTCAACTACTGGGCCGGCCTGCAGCTCACGCCGCGCGAAGGCCGCAGCGACCGCTACCGCAAGCGCATGCTGGTGTTCGCGCTGACGGTGGACCTGACGGTGCTGGGCATCTTCAAATACGCCGACTTCTTCGTCTCGAACGTCAATGAGGGCCTGGCCGCCGTCGGCATGACGCCGCTGCCGCTGCTGCACGTGGCGCTGCCCATCGGCATCTCGTTCTACACCTTCACCCAGATCGCCTTCCTGGTCGACTGCTGGCAAGGCAAGGTGCACGAGCGCAGCTTCGTGCACTACACGCTGTTCGTGACCTACTTCCCGCACCTGATCGCGGGCCCGGTGCTGCACCACGCGCAGATGATGCCGCAGTTCGCCAACCCGGCGACCTACCGCATGAACCTCGACAACGTCGTGCGCGGGCTGGCCATCTTCACCTTCGGCCTGGGCAAGAAGCTGCTGATCGCCGACCCGATGGGCCAGTACGCCGACCTGATGTTCAACGGCGTGCACGGGGGCGTGCAGCCCACGCTGTACACCGCGTGGTTCGGGGTGCTGGCCTACACGCTGCAGATCTACTTCGACTTCTCCGGCTACTCGGACATGGCCGTCGGCCTGTCGCTGTGCCTGGGCGTGCGGCTGCCGCTGAACTTCATGTCGCCCTACAAGTCGACCAACATCATCGAGTTCTGGCGCCGCTGGCACATCTCGCTGTCGAACTTCCTGCGCGACTACCTCTACATCCCGCTGGGCGGCAACCGCAAGGGCCCGTCACGGCGCTACACCAACCTGTTCCTGACCATGCTGCTGGGCGGCCTGTGGCACGGCGCGGCCTGGACCTTCGTGATCTGGGGCGCGCTGCACGGCACCTACCTGATGATCAACCACTTCTGGAACGCCAAGGTGCGCCGCCACGCCCCGCCGGGCCGCCTGGCCAAGGTGTTCGGCTGGCTACTGACCTTCGTGTGCGTGATGATCGCCTGGGTAGTGTTCCGCGCCGAGAGCATGGACGCCGCCGTCGCCATCTACCAGGGCATGCTGGGCCTGCACGGCGCGCCGGACTCGGCCTTCCGAGAGTTCGCGGCGGTGCCCTACCGCAAGCCGGAGTTCTTCCAGACCCTGCTGGTGGCCATGATCATCTGCCTGACCCTGCCGCCCACGATCACCCTCGAGCGCTGGCTGCCGCAGGCACCGACCCTGGCCGGCCGGCCGCATCTGTCGCGCCTGTACACCGCGGCGATGGCGATCTTCTGCGTGAGCCTGCTCGGCGTCTGCGTGTCGAAGCTCGGCGCCTACAGCCCGTTCCTCTACTTCCAATTCTGATGAACGCTTCCATGTCCACCCCGCACGCCGCCCCGGACGATGGCTGGCACCCCTCGGCCGGCCAACCCGCCGCCGACCCGGGCGCGGCCAAGCTCTGGCTGCGGCTGTTCCTGATCGGCTTCGCCTTCATCACCGGGCTGCTGGCCATCACCGTGACCACCACCGTGCCCTACGGCGATCTCTCGCGCATCGGCCTGATCTCCGACCACGAGTTCGGCTGGCAGGTGCCGCAGCCGGAGGTGGCGCCCGAATACCTGCAGGGCACGCCCATCCCCGAGGCGGACATCCTCGTGATCGGCGACAGCTTCTCGATGACGCACCGCTGGCAGTCGCAGCTCACCAAGGCCGGCTACCGCGTCGCCACCACCTTCTGGGGCCAGATCGGCGAGGCGCTGTGCAAGGATTTCGACGGCTGGCTGGCCCAGGCCGGCTTTCGCGGCCAGCTGGTGATGATCCAGAGCGTGGAGCGCCTGCTGGGCGCCCGCATGGAAGCGACCGACGAGTGCACGCAGATGAAGGCGCCCCTGTCGGCGCAGGCAGCGCCCTTCGTCCAGCCCATGGGCCCGGCGGGCTTCGCCCGCAACTGGGGCGCCAGACTGACCACCGGCTGGATCACCTACCGCAACACCCGGGAAGCCAAGCAGAACCCCGCGGACACCAAGTCGGGCATGCAGACGCTGGCGCGCGCGGTGCCCAACGGCTGCGAGATGTTCAGCCACCGGCTGTGCAACAAGGCGCTGTTCTTCAGCGACGACGACGACAACGGCGAGATCACCCTCGCGCACCTGGCCAGCATGCAGGCCTTCACCCGGGCCCACACGTCGATCCCGATCCTGTGGATGGTGATCCCGAACAAGACCACCATCTACCTGGAGCCGGAACATTCCGAAGCGTTCTTCAACGCCTGGAAACAGGCGGGCCTCGGCCCCGACCTGTACACCTTCTCGCGCGAGCAGCGGCTGGCCGTGCGCGACTTCTATTTCCCCAACGACACCCATCTGTCGATGCACGGGCAGCTGGTGCTCGGCGAGCGCATGCTCGAGGAAGTTCGCAAGATCGTGCCGACCCCTCCCGCAAAATCCTCATGAGGCTATGATCCGATGTCAGGAAGCCGATACGCGTGATCCTCTACGAGTACCCCTTCAACGAGCGCATCCGGACGTACCTGCGGCTCGAGCACCTGTTTCGCCGGCTCGGTGAGCTCGTGCCGGGCGACGCGGCCCTGCCTCACCACTATGCGCTGGTCACGATCTTCGAGATCATGGACGTGGCGGCGCGCGCCGATCTCAAGGCCGACGTGCTGCGCGACCTGGACAAGCACAAGGCCCTGTTCAACACCTACCGCGGCAACCCCGACATCGCCGAGGGCGTGCTCGACCAGGTCATCGCGCAGATCGAGCGCAACTTCCACACGCTCAACACCATGCCGGGCAAGGCCGGCCAGGCGCTGACCGAGAACGAATGGCTCATGGGCATCCGCAGCCGCATGGGCATTCCCGGAGGCACCTGCGAGTTCGACCTGCCCGCCTACTACGAGTGGCAGCACCGCAGCGCCGCCTCGCGCCGCGCCGACCTCGAACGCTGGGCCGCCACGCTGTCGCCGCTGGCCGAATCGGTGTACCTGCTGCTCAAGCTGTTGCGCGATGCCGGCGTGCCCTACAAGGTGATGGCCACCGGCGGGCAGTTCCAGCAGACGCTGCCGCAGGGCCGCACCTTCCAGTTGCTGCGCCTGCGCATCGACCCGGCCCTGGGTCTGATCCCCGAGATCAGCGGCAACCGCCTGATGGTGTCGGTGCGGCTGATGCGCCACGAGGCCGACGACCGGCTGCACCTCGACACCGAGGACACGGCCTTCGAGCTGACCCTTTGCGCATGAGCAGGCGGATGGGAGACGGGCCGATGGCCGAGCGCATCGTCAGGTGCCCCGCCTGCGGGAACGACAGCGTCTATGCGCCGCGCAATCCCTACCGCCCCTTCTGCAGTGCGCGCTGCAAGGGCATCGACCTCGGGGCCTGGGCCAGCGAGCAGTTCCGCATGCCGGCCGAGACGCCGCCGGACGACGAGCCTTTCGGCGATCCGAAGGTCCAGTAGCGCCTCGACGGCGAAACCCACGGGCAACTTTCTACAACGCCGAATCCCAGGGCCGGCGCAGCCAGGCGCGTTCGGGAGCTCCCGCGGAGCCGGCTTTGCCGGGCCGCCGGGTGCGCCCCCTCGAGGGGCTGAGTGCCGCGGCTCCAAGCCTGCCTGCGCAGGCTTGGACGGCACGAAGAGCAGCCGCCTCTGGCGGCCGCCCGTCAGAGCCACACGCAGTGGGCGAGGCTGGGGGTGGGCTTCGTTCAGCCGCGCTCCTGGGCCAGCCAGTCGAGCACGGGCAACGCGCCCGGCAGCACCGGCGACACGTCCAGCGGCAGCAGCTGCCAGCGCATCGCCTGGCCCTCGCGCATCTCGAACTCGCCCTCCCACTGGCGCACCTTGCACCAGTGCAGGCGCACCAGCGCGTGCGGGTAGTCGTGCTCGGTGGTCTTCCAGACCTCGGCCGCGCCGATGGTGACGCCCAGCTCTTCCTCCAGCTCGCGCCGCAGCGCCTGCTCGACGCTCTCGCCGGCCTCGATCTTGCCGCCGGGAAACTCCCAGTAGCCGGCGTAGGGCTTGCCCTCGGGCCGGGTGGACAGCAGCAGCGCGCCGTCGCCGCGGATCAGGATGCCGACCGCGACCTCGGTGTGCTTGCGCGGTGCCGCGTCGGCGGTCATGGCGCCGCGCGCCCGGCGTAGTCGCGGGCGAACTGGTAGGCCACGCGGCCGCTGCGCGAACCGCGCTCCAGCGCCCACACCAGCGCCTCGGGGCGGGCCGCTTCGATCGCCTGCGGCGTCGCGCCGAAGGACGACAGCCATTGCCCCACGATGGTCAGGTATTCCGCCTGTGTGAAGGGATAGAAGCTCACCCACAGCCCGAAGCGCTCGGACAGCGAGATCTTCTCCTCGATCACCTCGCCGGGATGCACCTCGCCGTCCTCGGTGTGGGTGTAGGTGAGGTTCTCCTTCATGTACTCGGGCAGCAGGTGGCGCCGGTTGCTGGTCGCGTAGATCAGCACGTTGGGCGTGGACGCCGACACCGAGCCGTCGAGGATGGATTTCAGCGCCTTGTAGCCCGCCTCGCCCTCGTCGAAGCTGAGGTCGTCGCTGAAGACGATGAACTTCTCCGGCCGCTGTGACACCACCTCGATGATGTCGGGCAGGTCCGTCAGGTCGGCCTTGTCGACCTCGATCAGACGCAGCCCCTGCGGCGCGAAGGCATGCAGGCAGGCGCGGATCAGCGAGCTCTTGCCGGTGCCGCGGGCGCCCGTGAGCAGCACGTTGTTGGCCGGCTTGCCCTCGACGAACTGGCGCGTGTTGCGCTCGATCTTCTCCTTCTGGACGTCGATCTCCCTGAGGGCATGAAGCGACATCGCCGCCACATGGCGCACCGGCTCCAGCGTGCCGTGGCCCGAACTGCGGCGACGGTAGCGCCAGGCGATGGAGGCGTTCCAGTCGGCCGGCGCGGCCAGCGGCTGGGGGAGGATCGATTCGATGCGGGCGATGAGCTGCTCGGCGCGCTCGATCAGGCGTTCAAACTTTTCATTCATCTCGGTTTTCCACGGCACGGCGCGCCGCCCACGATGCAGGAAACCCTAGGGCCGGCGCAGCCGGGCCCGATCGCGGGCACCCGCGGAACCGGCTTCGCCGGGCCGCCGGGTGCGCCCCCTGGAGGGGGGAGGCGGCTACACGAAGTGAGCAAGCAACGGGGGTGGTCAGCTCCTGTAATCGGCGTTGATCGACACGTAGTCGTGGCTGAGGTCGCAGGTCCAGACCGTGTCGCTGGCATCGCCGCGGCCCAGGCCGATGCGCACCGTGATCTCGCTTTGCTTCATCACGCGCTGGCCGTCTTCCTCGCGGTACCCGGGATGGCGGCCGCCCTGCGTGGCGACATGGACATCGTCCAGGTGCAGCTCGATGCCCGCCTGGTCCAGGTCGGCGATGCCGGCATAGCCCACGGCCGCCAGGATGCGGCCCAGGTTCGGGTCGCTGGCATAGAAGGCGGTCTTGACCAGCGGCGAGTGCGCGACCGCGTACGCGACCTGCCGGCACTCGGCAGCGTCGCGCCCGCCTTCGACCCGGACGGTGATGAACTTGGTCGCACCCTCGCCGTCGCGCACGATGGCCTGCGCCAGCAGGCGCGCCACCTCCTGCATCGCCGCCGCCAGCGTGCGGCCGGCCTCGGAATCGAGCGAAGCGATGGGCGCATGCGCCGCCTTCTGCGTGGCGATGACCAGGAAGGAATCGTTGGTCGAGGTGTCGCCGTCGATGGTGACGCGGTTGAAGGAGCCCTCGGCCAGTTGCAGCGCCAGCGGCTGCAGCAGCGCCGGGTCGATCCGGGCGTCGGTCGCCAGGAAGCCCAGCATGGTCGCCATGTTGGGCCGGATCATGCCGGCGCCCTTGCTGATGCCGGTGATCGCGACGGTCTGTCCCCCGATCTGCACCTGCCGGCTGAAGGCCTTGGGCACGGTGTCGGTGGTCATGATGCCCTCGGCCGCGCGCGCCCAGTGGCCGGGCTGCGCGTCGGCCAGCGCGGCGGGCAGCCCGGCCTCGATGCGATCGACGGGCAGCGGCTCCATGATCACGCCGGTGGAAAAGGGCAGCACCTGCCCGGGCGCGATGCCCAGCTGGCCGGCCAGCGCGGCGCAGGTGGCGCGGGCGCGCGCCAGGCCGTCGGCGCCGGTGCCCGCATTGGCGTTGCCGGTGTTGACCACGATCGCGCGGATCGCGCCGCCGCCCGCCAGATGCTCGCGGCAGACCTGCACCGGTGCGGCGCAGAAGCGGTTCTGGGTGAACACGCCGCCGATGGCCGCGCCCTCGTCGAGCAGCATCACCGTCAGATCCCTGCGGCCGGCCTTGCGCACGCCGGCTTCGGCGACGCCGATGCGGATGCCGGGCACGGCCGCCAGCGCGGCCGGATCGGGGGCGGAGAGATTCACGGGCATGGTCAGCTCAGTTTTCCGTGGCAGTGCTTGAACTTCTTGCCGCTGCCGCAGGGGCAGGGATCGTTGCGGCCCACGCGCGCGAAGGCCGCGGCACTTGCCGACAGGCCGCCGCCGACCGCCGCACGCCGCACGCTTTCCTCGTCCAGGCGCGTCTCGACTTCGCCGGTCTCGGTGGGCGCGGTGTAGGTCACGTTGGCGATGTTCTCGCCGCGGCTTTCCATGGCCTCGGCGGCTTCCTCGAGCTGTTCGCCCGACTGGATGCGCACCGTCATGAGCTGGCGCGTGACCTGGTTCTTGACCGCGTCGAGCAACTGGCCGAACAGCTCGAAGGCCTCGCGCTTGTACTCCTGCTTGGGCTGCTTCTGCGCATAGCCGCGCAGGTGAATGCCCTGGCGCAGGTAGTCCAGCGCGGCCAGGTGCTCGCGCCAGTGGGTGTCGATGCTCTGCAGCAGCACCATGCGCTCGAACTGGGTGAAGTTCTCCTGGCCGATCAGCGCCAGCTTGGCCTCGAAGGCCTCGTTGGCGGCATGCACCACGCGCTCCACGATGTCCTCGTCGGACATGGCTTCGGCGGCCTCGACCTCCTGGCGCAGCGGCAGCTCCAGGGCCCAGTCGGCGGCCAGCGCCTTCTCCAGGCCTTCCAGGTCCCACTGCTCCTCGACCGACTCGGCCGGCACGTACTGGCGCACCAGGTCGGTGAAGCAGCCTTCGCGCAGGCCCTTGATCTGCGCCGAGAGGTCGGCTTGATCGAGGATCTCGTTGCGCTGCTGGTAGATCACCTTGCGCTGGTCGTTGCTGACGTCGTCGTACTCGAGCAGCTGCTTGCGGATGTCGAAGTTGCGCGCCTCGACCTTGCGCTGCGCGCTCTCGATGCTGCGCGTGACGATGCCGGCCTCGATGGCCTCGCCGTCGGGCATCTTCAGCCGGTCCATGATCGACTTGACGCGCTCGCCGGCGAAGATGCGCATCAGCGGATCGTCCAGCCCCAGGTAGAAGCGCGAGGAGCCCGGATCGCCCTGGCGGCCCGAGCGGCCGCGCAGCTGGTTGTCGATGCGGCGCGACTCGTGGCGCTCGGTGGCGATGATGCGCAGGCCGCCCAGCGAGGTGACCAGCTCGTGGTCCTTCTGCCACTCGGCGCGCAGGCGCGCGATCTCGGCGGCCTTGGCCGCAGGGTCGATCGACTCGTCGGCCTCCAGGGCCTCGATGGTCTTTTCCACGTTGCCGCCCAGCACGATGTCGGTGCCGCGGCCGGCCATGTTGGTGGCGATGGTGATCATCTTCGGCCGCCCGGCCTGCGCCACGATGTCGGCCTCGCGCGCGTGCTGCTTGGCGTTGAGCACCTGGTGCGGCAGGCCGGCCTCGGTCAGCAGGCCGTCGATGATCTCGGAGTTCTCGATCGAGGAGGTGCCCACCAGCACCGGCTGGCCGCGTTCGTAGCACTCGCGGATGTCGGCGATCGCCGCCTCGTACTTCTCGCGCGTGGTCTTGTAGACGCGGTCGAGCTGGTCGTCGCGCCGGCTCGGCTTGTTGGGCGGGACGATCACGGTTTCCAGGCCGTAGATCTCCTGGAACTCGTAAGCCTCGGTGTCGGCCGTGCCGGTCATGCCGGCGAGCTTGCCGTACAGGCGGAAGTAGTTCTGGAAGGTGATCGAGGCCAGCGTCTGGTTCTCGGCCTGGATCTGCACGCCTTCCTTGGCTTCCACCGCCTGGTGCAGGCCGTCGCTCCAGCGGCGCCCGCTCATCAGGCGGCCGGTGAACTCGTCGACGATGACCACCTCGCCGTTCTGCACCACGTAGTGCTGGTCGCGGTGGTACAGGTGCCGCGCGCGCAGCGCGGCGTTGAGGTGGTGCATCAGCGAGATGTTGGCCGGGTCGTACAGCGACGCGCCCTCGGGCAGCAGCCCGAACTCGGACAGCACCTGCTCGGCCTTCTCGTGGCCCTGCTCGGTCAGGAAGACCTGGTGCGTCTTCTCGTCCACGGTGAAGTCGCCCGGCTTGGTCACGCCCTCGCCGGTGCGCGGGTCGGCCTCGCCCTCCTGGCGGGTGAGCAAGGGCACGACCTTGTTCATCGCCAGGTACATGTCGGTGTGGTCCTCGGCCTGGCCGCTGATGATCAGCGGCGTGCGCGCCTCGTCGATCAGGATCGAATCCACCTCGTCGACGATCGCGTAGTTCAGCACCCGCTGCACCCGGTCGCGCGACTCGTAGACCATGTTGTCGCGCAGGTAGTCGAAGCCGTACTCGTTGTTGGTGCCGTAGGTGATGTCGGCGCCGTAGGCCGCCTGCTTCTCCTCGCGCGGCATGTTGGGCAGGTTGATGCCCACCGTCAGGCCCAGGAAGTTGTACAGGCGCCCCATCCAGGTGGCGTCGCGGCTGGCCAGGTAGTCGTTCACCGTGACCACGTGCACGCCCTTGCCGGCCAGCGCGTTCAGGTACACCGGCAGCGTGGCGGTGAGCGTCTTGCCCTCGCCGGTGCGCATCTCGGCGATCTTGCCGTGGTGCAGCGCCATGCCGCCCAGGAGCTGCACGTCGAAATGGCGCATCTTCATCACCCGCTTGGAGCCCTCGCGCACGGTGGCGAAGGCCTCGGGCAGCAGCGCGTCCAGCGGCTCGCCCTTGGCGACGCGCTCCCTGAACAGTTGCGTCTTGGCGCGCAGTTCCTCGTCGCTGAGCTTCTCGAAGGCCGGTTCGAGCGCGTTGATGCGATCGACCGTCTTGCGATATTGCTTGAGGAGCCGGTCGTTGCGACTGCCGAAGAGTTTGGTCAGGAAGTTGGTGGCCATGGATGGTGGATCGATGCGGCCCGGTCCGAGGCGGCGGGCATCGCGTCGAAAACCCTAAGATATGGTGATAGCGGTGAAGTCCCGGCGAGATCCGCCGTGCGCCAGGCACCGCGTTCGCGCGCTTGCCGACGCTGCCGCCGGCAAACTTTGGATTCTAGCCCTCCCGCCCAACCCTTGATCTGCCGCCGATGATGCGCCGCTTCCACCCCGTCACCGTCCAGCAGGCCACCGAGGAATCGCCCACGCTGGCCGGTCTGCTGGCGCGTGCCCGCGAGGCGAATGCGATGCTGCACACGGTGCAGGACCTGATCCCGCCGGACATGCGCGGCGCGGTGCAGTCCGGCCCGCTCGACGGCGACCAGTGGTGCCTGCTGGTGCAGGGCAGCGCCGCGGCGGCGAAGCTGCGGCAGCTGCTGCCGGCACTGCAGATGCGGCTGCGCGCGGCAGGGCGCGAGGTGGCCGCGATCCGCATCAAGGTGCAGGCGCGCCGCTGAGCGGTCAGGGCGCGGATTGTCGCCCTCAGTGCCGCTCGGCCCCGCCGCCGCGCAACGCCGCGAAGACGTCCGCCGAGGCCGACGTGCCGTCCACCTCGATGTGCGGGTGATGCCTCTGGACGTCGCCCGCCAGATACTTGAGCTCCTCGAAGGCGGCGGTGTCACCGCGCATCGCCTCGGAGAGCCGGTGTGCATAGGCGTCCGTCAGGGCGACCCATTGTTGAAATGTTGTGTCCATTGGGAACCATCGTTTGAATGGAGCCCTGGAGATGGCAACAAGCGTGCCGGCGGCACAGATACCTTTGTGTTCGTCGCATGGCTTCTGTAAGCCTTTGGCGCACAACAACTTTTGTTTTCATCGCAATGGGCGCGGTGGCTTGCGGCGCCCGCCGGGGTGTCCGCGTCACGTAACGCGGGAACATTCCGGCAGGGAACGCCAGGGAACACGCCATGAGGCCAAAAGCCTGCTCGACAGGGCCGCCGGCCCTGCGCAGAATGTTAACGCCCCCTTACAATCCGCGCGCCGCCTTCCCTTGTCCTGGACCCTGGATTCTTCTCTCCCATGCCGCAGCCCCTCCCCACCCGTCCCAGACCCACCGCCGCCCTGCGCGCCTGCCTCGCGGCCATGGCGGTCTGGGGGGCGATGGGCAGCGCCTTCGCCGACGCCTATGACGACGTCGACCGGCTGATGCAGGCCGGCCGGCTGGACGACGCGATGAAGACCGCCGAGCAGTTCCTCAAGGAACAGCCGCGCGACCCGCAGATGCGCTTTCTCAAGGGTGTGATCCAGATCGATTCGGGCAAGCGCACCGACGCGATCGCGACCTTCACGCAACTGACGCAGGACGCCCCGGAGCTGCCCGAGCCCTACAACAACCTGGCCGTGCTCTATGCGGGCCAGAGCGAATTCGACAAGGCCCGCTCGGTGCTCGAGCGGGCCATCCGCACCAACCCCAGCTACGCCACCGCGCACGAGAACCTGGGCGACGTGTACGCGCGGCTGGCCAGCCAGGCCTACAGCAAGGCGCTGCAGCTCGACCAGGGCAACACCGCGGTGCAGCCCAAGCTGGCGGTCATCCGCACCCTGTTCGCGCCGTCGACGGCGGTGGCGTCGGCGAGTCCGGCCGCCGCCCCCTCGACCGCCAGGACGATGGCCGCGCCACCGCCCCCCGTGGCCGCCGCCGCCCAGGCCCCCGCCGCGCCACCGGCTGCGCCTCCTGCGCCCGCAACAGCGCCGGCGCCCCCCGCCATCGTCGCGAAAGCACCGGCGACCGCCCCGGCCGCCCCGGCCGCCCCGGCAGCGGCAGCCGCCCCCGACGCCGCCAGCGCCGACGTGGAATCCGCGGTGCGCGCCTGGGCCGCCGCATGGTCGGCCCAGGACATGGACGCCTATCTCGCCGCGTACAGCCCGCAGTTCACGCCGGCCGGCGGGCAGGACCGGCAGGCCTGGGAGAAGGAGCGCCAGGCACGCATCGTGGGCAAGACCGCCATCACGGTGAGCGTCAACAACCTCGCCGTCAGCGTCAACGGCGACACGGCCACCGCCAAGTTCCGACAGGCCTATCGCGCCGACACCCTCAACATCACCAGCCGCAAGACGCTGGAACTGCAGCGCGCCAACGGCCAATGGCTCATCCGCAAGGAAACCGTCGGCGGCTGACGCCAGGCGCCGGCGCGTTGGCCGGGGTGCTGCTGGCGGCGTCGCTGGGCCTGCCGGCGCACGCCGCCCCCGCCGCGCCGCCAGGCGCGGCCACGGCGAAGGCTGCGGCACCCGGGGGTGCCGCCCGCAACAAGGCGAAAGCCGGAACCAGGGCCAAGGCCAAAGCCAGCCGCCCCGCGCGCAAGGCTGCCGCGTCCGCGCCGATCCAGGCCGCGGGCAACGCCGAGGCGCGGCTGATCGCCGTGTACGAGCTGTTCGGCCGCGGCCGGTCGCGCGAGGCACTGGCCAAGGCCAGGGAGCTGGTGCACGCCCACCCCAACTTCCAGCTCGCGCAACTGGTCTATGGCGACCTGCTGGCGGCGCAGGTGCCGCCCGCGCATGCGCTGTCCGACACGGCGAACATCGCCCGCCTGCGCGGCAACCCGGCGCTGGCCGACCTGCACGAGGAATCGCGGCGGCGCCTGCAGGCCCTGCGCGACAGGCCGCCGCCGGGTACCGTGCCCTCGCAATTCCTGGCTCTGTCCACCCGCAGCCGGCACGCCATCGCCGTCGATGCGTCGCGCTCGCGGCTGTACCTGCTGGAAAACGGCGCCAACGGGCTGCGGCTGGTGGCCGACTACTACATCTCGGTCGGCAAGTCCGGCATCGACAAGGTGGTGGAAGGCGACGCGCGTACCCCGCTGGGCGTCTACCACATCACCAGCAACCTCGACCCCCGCTCGCTGCGCGACTTCTATGGCGCCGGCGCGCTGCCCATCAACTACCCCAACGCCTACGACCAGCGGCGCGGACGCACCGGCAGCGGCATCTGGCTGCACGGCACCCCGCCGCAGCAGTACGCACGCGCGCCCCTGGCCAGCGACGGCTGCGTGGTGATGGCCAACCCCGATCTTCAGCAGCTCATCCGCCGGATCCAGGTGGGCGCCACGCCGGTGGTCATTGCGCACAGCCTCGAGTGGATCACCCCGCCGCAGGCCCAGACCGAGGCCCGGGATTTCGGCGAAGCATTGGCTTCCTGGCGCGAGGCCCGCGACAACGGGGATATCGACCGCCTCGCGCGCTTCTATTTGCCGGATTTCCAGCAGGAAAAGAAAAATCCCGCTGACAGAAACTCTATTCTCCGCAACGAAATGGCCTACGGCAAGGGCCGCAACATCCGGCTCAAGGACATTTCCTATTTGCGCTGGAAGGATCGCGACGACACCATGGTCGCCACCTTCGGGGAGGTCGCCGACGGCGAAAAGAAAGGCCGCACCCGGCGGCAATACTGGATGCGCCAGCACGGTGAATGGAAACTATTCCACGAGCGCGTTTCAGGTTAAAGCCTGACCCCTCGCGGGGTCATTGCTCGGTCAGTGTGACCTTTGTCTCGATTGATCCTGTTTCTGTGTCATGGACACCACCCCTTGGATCGTTATGCAACGTAACAAAGTGCAGAACGTTCCCGTAACATGGGAAATCACGAAGCGCTTACGCTTTGTATCAAATCCCTTGCTGATGCGTGCAATGCGCTTCTTTGAGAGGGAAAACTGCTCTTCTTCCGTGTGACCCTCCCGCCTCCCGCCTTCCAGTGCGGCGTACAAGGGATCAAGGCTGATTTCCGCCACCTAGTACCTTGGTAACAAATGTGAAATGAGCGAGTACCTTTGATCTATTGATACATAGGGTTACGGAACCTACCATCCCCTTGCCGAATTTTGGCAACAGCTTTTTATTTCATTGTCAAGGGGTAAGCCATGAAGAACGCTATCGTTCGTTTTATTCGGGATGAAGAAGGTGCAACTGCAATTGAATATGGAATCATTGCAGGGTTGATGGCGCTTGTTCTAATAGGAATTTTTTCTTCCGAGGGCACCCTTGCGGGAGCTCTTGATACTGCATTCACAAATATCGCAAATACGCTCACAGGCACTCCCAGCTCTCCCTAATTACTCGCCATGGCGATAGCCTTTCTTTTGTGGCTAGTCGGTGTTGGATTTTATGATTTTCGTCAACGCCGCGTCCCAAATTGGCTTGTACTGCTCGGAATGACTATTGCCATGGGTGTCCATATGTTTGAGATCCAGCCGTTCAGCACCGGCTGGACATCGATGCTGGGTGGAGGGTGCTTTGCCTTTGCCATCCTCCTGATCTTTTACGCCGCCGGCCTCATGGGCGCTGGCGACGTGAAGTTCGGCGGCGCCCTGGGCCTGTGGGTCGGCCTGCAGCCCCTGCTGCCGATCTGGATCGGCGCCAGCCTGCTGGCCGCCCTGCATGCGCTGCTCTGGCTGGCACTGCGGCGCTGGCCGGTGTTTCCCCGGCTGGCCCTGGCCCTGTCGGGACCGGCCCACCACGACGATGGCGTGCGGCGCAAGCCGCGCCCCATCCCCTATGCAGCCTACCTGGCCCTGGCCACGGTGGCATGGATGGTCTGGCGCCAGCCCGGGTGACGGCCCGCGCGGCAGCAGTCCACACCTTTTTCGACGACATCGCCCATGATCCACCTCACCAAGATCATCGCCGCCATCCTGGTCCTGCTGGCCATCGCGCTCGGCGGCTATGCCTGGGTGCTCAGCCGCAAGCCGGCGCCGCCGCCCCCGGCGGCCGCGGCACCCGCCGCGGCACCGGCCAGCCGGCCGGCGGAAGCGCTGTACCCGGTGGTGGTGACCGCCAAGCCCGTGCCCGCGGGCCAGGCCATTGCCGCCAACGCGCTGCGCGTCGCGCAACTGCCGATCAACCCGGCCGGCGCCTTCAAGGACACGGCCGCCGCCGCCGGCCGCGTGCCGGTGTACGACCTGGGCGAAGGCACGCCGCTGCTGGAAGCGCAGCTCGTCTCGGGCCTGGCGCTGCGCGTGGGCGAAGGCGAGCGCGCCGTGGCGGTGAAGGCCGACGAGGTGATGGGCGTGGGCAACAAGGTCCAGCCGGGCGACTTCGTGGACGTGTTCTTCGTGCTCAAGTCCGACGGCAAAGACATCGACCGCAGCCAGGCACGCCTGCTGCTGCCGCGCAAGCGGGTGCTCGCTTTCGGCAGTGCGTCGGTGGACGGCCAGCCGTCGAAGACGGCGGAAGGGCGCAACAACAGTGGCGGCTCACAGCGCGCCGAGGCGGCCCGCACCGCCGTGCTGGCGATCCCCGTGGAAGACATCAACCGCCTGGCGCTCGGCGAAGCCAGCGGCCGGCTGCTGCTGGCGCTGCGCCACCCGAACGACCTGTCGGAACCCGATCCGGCACTGTTCGCCGACCTGCCGACGGCCCTGCAGCCCCAGGCGAAGGCCGGCACGCCCCGCCGCACCGAGCCGCTGGAGGGCCTCGACCGCGCGCAGGCCGGCCTGACCACCGCCGACCTGGCCAGCGGCGGCAACCGCACACCGCCCCGCGCCACCCCGGTGGCCGGCCCGCGCCCCGCAGGCACGCCGCGCCCACGCGCCGGCACGGAAGTCGAAGTGATCCGCGGCGGCCAGCGCGAGACCCTGACTTACTGAGATGAGACCCACCCCCAGCCTCGCCCACTGCGTGTGGCTCTGCACCCCCTCGAGGGGGCGCACCCCGACGGCCCGGCCAAGCCGGTTCCGCGGGTGCCCCCGAACGGGCCTGCTGCGCGGCCCTGGGATTCATGCGATGCGGCTGGCGCTCAGCGCCATGGAAAACTGAGAAGAGGAAAGAAAAGAACCATGCCGGCCCTGCTCAACCGCGCCATGCCCTTCCCGGACACCCGCCGCCGCGCGCGCCCGGCGCTGCCGGCCCTGTGCCTGTTCACGGCAGGCCTGTGGCCTGCGGCCTTCGCCGACGCCGCCACCGAGGCGCGCACGCTGGCGCTGGTGGCCGGCACGCAGCACGAACTGATGGTCGAGAAAGGCGTGGACCGCATCGCGATCGCCGACGAGGCCATCGCCGCCATCGCCATCACGCGCCAGACGCCGGGCTCGCCGGCCGCGCGCCTGATCGTCACCGGCAAGGCGCCGGGGCGCACCACGCTGATGGTGTGGGAAAAGGGCCAGCGCGCCGCCACCACCTACGCGGTGCAGGTCCAGCGCCGCACCGCCGCCCTGAACGGCGGCGTGGACAGCCTGCCCGAGCACCGCCAGGCGCGCGAGACCGCGCTGGCCAGCCATGGCGACAAGACGCCGCTGACCGACCGCTCCACGGTGAACGTGCGCAGCCACACGGTGCAGGTGGACGTGAAGGTGGTCGAGTTCAACCGCAGCGTGCTCAAGCAGGTGGGGCTGAACCTGTTCAGCACGCGCGCGAATTCGCACGGCTTCAGCTTCGGCACCTTCGGCCCCTCGTCGCTGAAGGAAGCGAGCTTCGGCGGCGACGGCTCCATCGGCTTCGAGGCCAACAACCCGATGGCGCAGGCCTTCAGCCTGCTGTTCAACTTCGGGCGCGCCGGCATCGGCGTGAACCTGGGCCTGCTCGAAGGCAACGGCATGGCGCGCGTGCTGGCCGAGCCCACGCTGGTGGCGCTGTCGGGCCAGAGCGCGAGCTTCCTGGCCGGCGGCGAACTGCCGATCCCGGTGCCGCAGGGCCTGGGCACCACCTCGATCGAATACAAGCCCTTCGGCATCGGCCTGACGGTGACGCCCACGGTGCTGTCCAACGAGCGCATCGCGCTCAAGGTGGCGCCCGAGGCCAGCGACCTGGACTACGCCAACGCGCTGAGCCTGAACGGCGTGGCGGTGCCCGCGATCACCACGCGCCGCGCCGACACCACGCTGGAGCTGGGCGACGGCGAGAGCTTCGTCATCGGCGGGCTGGTCAGCCGCAACACCTCGTCCAACGTGGACAAGGTGCCGATGTTGGGCGACCTGCCGGTGCTGGGCTCCTTCTTCCGCCAGAACAAGTACCAGATGACCGAAAAGGAACTAGTGATCGTGGTCACGCCGCATCTGGTGCGGCCGATGGCGCGCGGCACCGACCTGGGCCCGCTGCTGCCCGGCGGCGCCGAGCAGCGCGACGGCGCGGTGTGGCGCTCGATCTTCCTCGGCGGTGCGGCCGACACGGCCGTGCCGGGCTTTTCGCGCTAGCGGTGAACGCCCCGCACGACCCTTCGCGCAACGGCCCCATGAACGCCCCGCGAGACGCTTTCCCCGAGACCGGCACGGAGACCTATCTCTTCGCGTCGGACAACGGCGGGCACATCGCCTGGCTGACCGATGCGCTCGGCCGCCAGGGCGCGGTGGTGGCGATCGCGCCCGACACCGACACGCTGGACGAGCGCATCGCGCTGCTGGGCCCCCAGGCCCTGTTCGTCGATTTCTCGCCGGACCAGGCCGCCGCGGCCGCACGGCTGCACCAGCGCCTCAAGCGCGACTGGCCGACGCTGCCGGTGCTGGCCGCCGGCGCCTCGACCGCGCCCGCCGCGATGCTGGCGGCGCTGCGCGCCGGCGTGGACGATTTCGTGGACGTGGCCGCGCCCCCGGCCGATGCGGTGCGCACGCTGCGCGCGCTGCTGGAGCGCCGCCGCAGCCTGCAGGGCGGCACGCGCGGCTGCACCCTGGCACTGCTGGGCGCGCGCGCAGGCATCGGCACCACCACGCTGGCGGCCAGCCTCGCGCTGACGCTGCAGGAGCTGCTCAACCGCGCGCCGCGGCCGGCGGCCGGCGCGGCACGCCACGGCGTGGCGCTGCTCGATCTCGGCCTGCCCGCGCGCGACGCGCTGCTGTACATGGACACGCCCAGCAGCTTCAGCTTCGTCGACGGCGTGCGCAACCTGCGCCGGCTCGACCAGACGCTGCTGCACAGCGCGCTGGCGCACCATGCCAGCGGCGTCGCGCTGCTGCCGCTGCCGGCCAGCCTGGCGCAGGTGCGCGAGATCTCGCACGCCGAATCGGTGGCGCTGATCAAGCGGCTGGGCGACTTCTTCGATTTCCAGATCGCCGACCTGGGCGGCTTCTCCACCATCGACTTCATGGCGCAGACGGTGCGCGAGGCGGACTGCACCTGGGTGGTGTGCGACCAGAGCATCGGCGCCATCGTCGCCACTGCGAGCATGCTGCAGGAGCTGCGCGGCCGCGGCCTGCCGATGGAGCGCTTCTCGCTCGTGGTCAACCAGTTCGACGGCCAGGTGGGCCTGTCGGCGCGCGACATCGCCGAGCGCCTCGATCTGCCGCTGCGCCACGTGCTGCCGGCGCGCCGTGCGCCGCTGCTGGCGGCGGCCAGCCGCGGCGAGATGCTGGTGCGCAGCGCGCGCAGCGATCCGTACACACAGGCCGTGGCGGGCATGGCCCGCACGCTGCACCAGGAATTCATGCGCGCCGCCGGCCAGACGCCGGCGAAGGATCCGCGCTGGATCGCGCTGATGTCGCAGATCACCGGCCTGTGGAAGAGTTCAAGAGAAGGTTGAGTCCCATGTCCTCCCCCATCGAATTCGCCGACGACGACCAGGCCTTCCTCCATTCGCAGCAGTTCCAGGACATCAAGAGCTGGACGCACGAGCACCTGCTCGGGCGCATCGAGGAACTGGGCGCCGAGTTCGGCCGCTGGTCGCGCGCCTCGATCCAGCAGTTCGTCGAGCTGGAGCTCGACAGCTTCGTGCGCCTGCAGCGCGTGCCGATCAACGATCGCGAGATGCAGCTCATCGCCGATGCGCTGACCAAGGAGCTGGCGGGCTTCGGCCCGCTGGAAGACCTGCTCAACGACCCGGCGGTGGAAGACATCCTGATCAACGGCCACCAGAACGTGTACGTGTCGCGCCGCGGCATCCTGGAGCGCGAACAGCTGCGCTTTGCCGACGACGAGCACGTGCTGCGCATCGTGCGCCGCATCCTCGCGCCGCTGGGCCGGCGCCTGGACGAGGCCAACCCGATGGTCGATGCGCGGCTGCCCGACGGCGGGCGCATCAACGTGGTGATCGAGCCGCTGGCGATCGACGGCATGTCGGTGTCGATCCGCAAGTTCCGCAAGGACCCGCTCACACCCGCCGAACTCGTGAAGCTGGGCACCTTCGACGCCGGCATGGCGCAGCTGCTGGAGCTGGCGGTGCGCGCACGCTGCAACATCCTGGTGAGCGGCGGCACCAGCTCGGGCAAGACCTCGCTGCTCAATGCGCTGGCCAGCTTCATCCCCGGCAGCGAGCGCGTGATCACCATCGAGGACACGGCCGAACTCTCGCTCGGCCACAACCACGTGGTGCGGCTGGAAAGCCGGCCCGGCGGCTTCGACGGCGCGGGCGTGGTGAGCATCCGCGACCTGCTGCGCAACAGCCTGCGCATGCGGCCCGACCGCATCATCGTCGGCGAAGTGCGCGGCGCGGAAGTGATCGAGATGCTGCAGGCCATGAACACCGGCCACGACGGCTCGATGGGCACCATCCACGCCAGCTCGCCGCGCGAGTGCCTGTACCGGCTGGAGATGCTGGCCGGCTTCGCCGGCTACCAGGGCAGCGAGGTGAGCCTGCGCCGCCAGATCGCCAACGCGATCGACTTCATCGTGCAGATCGGCCGCCTGTCGGGCGGGCAGCGGCGCATCCTGTCGCTCTCCGAAGTCACCGGCGTGAACGACAACGTGGTGGCGATGCAGGAGCTGTACCGCTACGAGCCCGTGGTCTCGCCCGACGGCGAGGAGCGCGACCGCTGGATCTCGCTGGGCATCGCGCCGCATTCGCCCAAGATCGCCCGCTTCCGCCAGACGCTGGCGCGCGGGCAGGGAGAGGCGCGTGGCTAGCAGCCTCTCGCCCGGCCTGCTGGCCGCGGCCTGCATCGCGCTGCTGCTGGCGGCCGGCGGCCTGCTGCTGTGGCAGTGGGCCGGCGGGCGCCAGTCGCGGCAGGCCGCGCAGCGGCACCTGGACCAACGCATCCAGGCCAGCCGCGCGCCGATATCGGCCGCGGCCGAGCTGTGGCGCGGCGCGCCCGCCGGAAACGCCGGCCTGCTCGCCGAACCCTGGGTGGACGCCGGGGCCGAAGTGGCCCCGCCGCCACGCAAGAGCCGCCTGCAGGCCTGGCTGCCGGGCTGGCTGGACGGCGTGGTCGCGGCGCGCACGCTGGTGCTCGGCGTCGTCGCCATCATCGCGGTGAGCGCGCTGGCCGGCCTGTTCGCCGGCGTGGTCGGCGTGGTGGCCGCGGCGCTGCTGTCGACGGTGGCGGCGGCCTTCGCGCTGTGGCTGCGCATCCAGAGATTCCGCCGCCAGCTGGTGAGCCAGCTGCCGGCCTTCATCGATTCGATGGTGCGGCTGATCACCATCGGCAATTCCACGCACGCGGCCTTCCAGCTCGCCATCAATTCCACCCGCGCGCCGCTGCGCGGCTACCTGGAGCGCGCCGCCGGCCTGGTGCGCGCGGGCGTCGACCTGGACCGCGCGCTGCAGCAGATGGCCGACACGGTGCGCATCGAGGAGATGCACCTGCTGGCCTCCATCCTCGGCCTGGGCGTGCGCTACGGCGGCCGCGCCGACCTGCTGCTCGAGCGCGTGGGCAACTTCATGCGCGACCGGGAGCAGGCCGAGCACGAGCTGGTGGCGATGTCGGCCGAGACGCGCCTGTCGGCCTGGATCCTCGGGCTGCTGCCGGTGGGCGTGGGCGGCGCCATCGTCATGCTCAACCCCGACTACTTCCTGCGCCTGTGGCACGACGCCACAGGGCAATGGATGATCTTCGGCGCCTTCGGCCTGCAACTGCTGGGCGCCGTGCTGCTGTACCGGCTGGCGAGGCTCGCATGACGCTCACGCCCGCCCTGCTGACCGTGCTGAGCGTGACGCTGCTCGCGCTGGGCCTGCTGGTGGCCGCCGGCGTGCTGATCGCCGGCGAGCTGCGGCGCACCCGCCGCGGCCAAGTGATCGGCCGCGCGATCCGGCGCGGCACCGCACCGCCGGCCGAGGCCGGTCCCGATGTGGCCGCTGCCGCCGCGACGCGCACCGACGCCGAGCTGCCCTTTCACTGGCTGAGCACGCGCCTGGGCCGCGCCCTGGTGGCCGACGAGGACCGGCGGCTGATCGACCAGTGCGGCTATCCGTCGCTGCGCGCGCAGTGGATCTTCCTGGTCGCGCGCATCGCGCTGGCACTGCTGCTGCCGGTGCTGGCCTACGTGTACTGGCGCACCGGCCAGCATGCGCAGCACCAGGTCGTGCTGGTGCTGGCCTTTGCCTTCGTCGCGGGCTTCATGGCGCCCAAGTGGCTGCTCGCCCGCCGCGCGGCCCACCGCCGCGAACAGGTGGCGCGCGAGCTGCCGCTGTTCGTCGACCTGCTGCGGCTGCTGCAGGGCGTGGGCCTGAGCCTGGACCAGAGCCTGCAGATCATGCAGGCCGATTTCTCGCACGTGCTGCGCGTGCTGGGCCACGAGCTGGGCATCGCCAACCGCCAGTACAGTCAGGGCCGCACGCGCGAGCACTCGCTGCAGCGCATGGCCACGCTGCACGGCAACGAGAACCTGGCGGGACTGGTCTCCCTGCTCGTGCAGGTCGACCGCCACGGCGGTGCGGTGCAGGAGCCGCTGCGCCTGTACAGCGAGCGGCTGCGCGAACACCGCCGCAGCGAGATGAAGGAACGCATCGGCAAGATCACCGTGAAGATGACCGGGATCATGGTGACCACGCTGCTGCCGGCGCTGATCATCGTCACCGCCGGGCCGGGCTTCCTCGCGGTCATCCGTTCACTGGGAGCGATCGGCCAATGAAACAGCCCACCCTCTTCCCCTGGCTCGCATCGGCCCTGCTGGCGCTCACCGGCTGCGCGGGTCCGAAAACCCACTACCCCGGCGCCGAAGCGCAGCAGCGCCTGGCTGCGGCCGAAGCCGAATCGGACACCGCGCAGAGCGCCAGCGTCGACACCCAGGCCAACTACCTGAAGGTGGTCGAGCAGATGCAGCGCAACGGCCTGTGGTTCGCCTCGCTCGCGCACATCGACGCACTGGAACAGCGCTGGGGCGCGGCGCCCGAGTCCACCCGCATGCGCGCCGACGCGCTGCGCCACACCGGCCAGGCCACCGCCAGCGCCGACATGTACCGGCGCCTTCTCGCCACGCCGCTGGCCGCCGCCGGCCACCACGGCCTGGGCCTGCTGGCAGGCGGCCGCGGCGAGTTCCCCGAGGCCGTGCGCCAGCTTGAAGCGGCGCAGCAGCGCAACCCCACCGACGCGCTGCTGCTGAGCGACCTCGGCTACGCGCGCCTGCGCGCCGGCCGCATCGACGACGCGCGCGTGCCGCTGATGCAGGCGCTGCAACTGCGGCCCGACAACGCGCAGGTGCAGGCCAATGCCGCCCTGTACCTGGAAGCCAGCCGCCAGCACGCGCAGGCGGAAGCGCTGATGGACGCGCACCGCATGCCCGACGCCACGCGCAGCGCGATCCGCGAGGCCGCGCGGCAACTCGGCGGCGCGCCGGCGCCCGTGGCGCTGCTGGACACCGCGGCAACCTCGCCCGGCTCGCCCGCCAGCGAATCGGCGCCGCCGCTGGCCCTCAGAACCGCCATGTGGCCCGGCATGCGCCGCGCCCAAGCCGGCTCGCCGGAGCAGCCGGCCACTCCCGCAGCGGTCATTTCCAGAGTTCCTGCGAGCCGCACATCTTCCTCAGGAGAGACGCAATGAGACACCTTCCGCTGACACGCGTCATCGCCCGCCCGCTGCAGGGCCTGGGCCTTGCCGCCCTGGCCTTGCTGCTCCCACCGGTCGCGATGGCCCAGCCGGCGGACGCCCCGCCGGCCGACTCGCGCACGGTGACGGAAGTGCGTGCGGGTGAAGCGACAGCCGCCGGCAACGAGCCGGTACCCGTCACGGGACAAGCCAGCGAGCCCGCGCCGGCCGTCGAGACTTCGGCGTGGACACAACCGGCGCTGGCGGTCGGCGAGGCCACGCAATCCCTGCTCGCGCTCCAGCGCGCCGGCACCAGTGCCTCGGCGACCCCGCGTCCGATTCCCGGCGAGATCGCGCACCGCAGCTATGAGCGCTATCTGAAGAGCTTCGAGTACCCGATTCCGGAGAGCTTCAACTCGACGGTCAAGACGTCGGGTAGTGGCGGCTCGAGCCGCTAGCGGCTTGGCTCCTGCAGAGAGTCATGAGAACGCTCGCTCGCCTCCATACGTCCCGCTCGGCCCACCGCCAGCGCGGGGTGTATGCGATCGAGTACGCGCTGGTGTTCCTGATCTTCTTCGCACTGATCTACACCATCATCTGCTACGCGATCGTGTTCACGTTCCGGTTCGGGCTGCAGAACGCGGCGGAGGATGGGGCGCGGGCTGCCCTGCGCGTGCGAGCCGTTGAGACGGACTTGCAGTTGGCGCAGCGGATGCAGATTGCCGAAGCCATTGCGCAGAGCCGGGTCAGCGGATGGTTGCCAGTCCCACCGGTGATCCAAGCCTGTGTGCGCAAGGTGGACGAATCAGACTGTCCGGTCAGCGGGAGCGTTGTGCCGGCCGCTGAAGAATGCGGGGCCGGCGCCACGCCTGCGGCAGGCTGGACCAGCCGATGCCAGATCATCGTGCGAGTCACCGCGAGCAACTTCAACAGCATCCTGCCTCCTTTTCCCGGTTTCGCGCTGCCGGATGCACTGACAGGACAGGCCAGCATGCTGCTAGACAGGAGGACGTTGTGACCCAATCTGCCTCCTTTCAAGAGGCGCATCGCGACGTGAACCGTCACGCCCAGCAAGGTATCGCGGCCATCGAGTTCGCCTTCGTCTTCATTGGCCTGTTCCTGTGTCTCCATATCGTCGGGACATTCGGTGCGGCGTTCTATACGCAACAAGTGGTCATCCGCGCCGCAGAGGACGGAGCTCGCGCCATCTCGTTGCTTCCCACCGCCTTGGCTGCGAACGACCCTCGAATCCAGATGGTCGTCCATGAATCGCTGGCTCGCTCCCTCATCGCCCCGGCGGGAGGGAGCAATCAGCCCCCAGCAAGCCCCGAGCACAGCGGCATGGGCGGCTACGAGAGCCGCAAGGCGTGGATCACCGCCCAAGTGGCGGTGAGCGTCCCACCACCACTCAATACCCCGAACGGGCGAGAGGTCCATGTGACCGTGACCTACCCGTACAACCAAAACCCCCTTCTCCCGTCACTACCGGGCCTCGGGGTACTGATCCCTGCCCAGTTGGTGGGCCGAGCAGCCGTCGCGCTGCACTCCTGACCCGCGGCTCAGATCGATGAACATTTCCTGCCAAACCCGGACCGGGCAAAGCGGCCTTCACACGCCACGAATGCGTCAGCGCGGCTCCGTCGTGATCAATGCAGCCCTTGCCCTGTCAGTCATCGTCATTGCCCTGATCGGGACAGAGCTGGGCTATCTCTTCTATCAAAAGCGCAGCTTGCAAAGAGCCGCCGACCTCGCCGCGCTCGCTGCGGCGCGCCGCCTTCCGCCGGATTTCGAGGTGTGCACGAACGCACGTACGGCTGCAGAGGCAAACGCGCTGCAAAACCTGGTCTCGTTCAGCGGTGAGCCGCCAACCATCACCACAGCTTGCGGCCACTGGACTGCGCCGCCACCCGAGGCGAGCGAGAACGTAGATGGCTTCACAGAAGCCACAGATGGTGCAGGGACAGAACTGACGGCTGTCAGGGTTGCGATCTCGGCAACGCCCGGCCTACTGTTGCCCAACATTCCGGGCAATGCTCCCCGAACCATCTCCGTCAGCGCTGTGGCCAGGCTGGATCAGCCCCTCGCATCCTTCTCTGTCGGCAGCACGCTGATTGGCGTCGGGGATTCGCTTCTGGGCAACCTGCTCAAAGGCATCGGACTCGACCTCACGGGGACTACGCTGGCAGGCTACGATGGCCTCGCCCAAGTCACTATCACGCCGGGAGGACTGCTGGCCGCACTCGACATTCCGGTCGCCGCGGACATCAGTGTGGGCGATCTCAATGCCCTGCTGGCTGCCCAGAGCGTTTCGCTCGGCGAATTGCTCGACGCCATCGTGACCGTCGCGGGCCAGAATGCTCTGGTCGACACGAACCTGGCATTGCTTAGTGCGATCAGAGCCAAGCTTGGTGTCGACGCCTTGAATCTGCAACTCGGATCGCTCGCCGACCCTCCCTCCGGGCTGTTCGCACAGATCATCGCGCCGGACAGCAGCGCCAAAAGCGCACTCAACATTGGCTTGGGCGCACTGGATATGGTCTATGCCGCGATCGGCGTGGCAACCGCCAACCATGCGGTGGAGACTGGCCTCAATCTGGATCTGTTGTCACTCGCAAAGGTGACGACGAAAGTGGCTGTCATCGAACCGCCCTCGATCGCCATCGGCGGCATTGGTGCAAAGGCCTACACCGCGCAGGTGCGCACGTTCGTGCACATCAAGACCGATAGCGGTCTACTGGGAACCCTGCTGTCTCCACTGATCAAGCTGGACTTGCCGATCGCGCTCGACCTAGTGACGGGGACAGGCGAACTCACGGCAATGTGCCGGCCCGAGTTGCGCCTGGACGAGGACGATGCCGATCGTGCGCTCATCGATGTGAGCAGCTCGATCCTCAAGCTCTGTGTCGGACATATCCCGGCTTCGGATCTGTTCTCCGTGCGCGACGCCTGTGGCACCAGCCTTTCGAGCATGGAACTGGTCAACGTCCTTGGCCTGCTGCGGGTGAACGACAAGCTGAACGTGAATGGATTGCCTGGGACATCACAACAGGTGGCGCTAAAGCCGGGCGAAACGGTCACGACGGAAGTCAATCCGCTGCCACTGGGCACATTGGTGGCCGATCTCGTGTCACAGCTTTCAAGCTTGTTGTTCGGCGGGACGCCGTCCTCAGGCAACCCTACGGGCCCGCAACTCGACAATCTGACCGACAAGCTGTGGAGCGATACGGCAGCGATCTGTACCCAGAACACCTCGTACTGCCGTGGGCAGCGCTATAGCAGCGCCATCACCACCATTCGCGATAACGCGCAACAGAGTGGCCTACTGACCGGACTGCTCAATGGCGTCGTCGATCTCCTTAGCGGCATCTTGAACAGTTGCACCGGCCTTCTCGGTATTGGCGGCAACGCGGATGGCTGCAAATCCATGATCAAGGATGCCCTGTCGTCGTCCAGCAATTCGGGCAGTGGCGCAGTCTCCAATGCACTCTCGGTCCTCGTAGGTCTCTTGCAGCCGGTGCTCGACGCTCTCGGCAGCGCGATCCTGACGCCCCTGCTGCAGAATGTACTGGGCATCAACATCGGCGAGATCGACGTGCATCTGAGGTCGCTCGACTGCCACACCGAGCCGGTTCTGGTCTACTGACCCCGGCATGAATCGTTCCTGTTCATGACCCACTCCAACTTCGACGAACTCGACCTCTACGTCTGGGAAGGCAAAGCCGACATCCTCGACCGCGTGGCGCGTTGCATGTCGAGCTTCGACGTGGAGGTGATCCGCGCGGACGGGCAGTTCATGTCGCTGCCGGAGCGCGCCACACCCACGCGCCCCTCGGTGGCGGTAATGAGCGTGACGGTGATCGACGGCGGCGGGCTGCCGCATGCCACCGAACTGCTGCAGGGCATGCCGGTGATCTGGGTCGCGGCGGCTTCGCGCGAGCGCGATTCGCGCACCTATCCGCCCGAGTACCTGCACGTGCTGCCCTACGACTTCACCTGCGCCGAGCTGCGCACGATGGTGGCCAAGCTGGTTCGGCAGCTGCGCGCGCGCGCGGTGGAGCCGCCCGCGCCGGACGTGCTGGTGGCGCATTCCGACGCGATGAAGGCGCTGCTGACCGAAGTGGAGGCCTTTGCCGACTGCGACCACAACGTGCTGGTGCACGGCGATACCGGCGTGGGCAAGGAGCGCATCGCGCAGCAGCTGCATCACGGCCATCAGTCGTACGGCAAGGGCGCCTTCGTGGCCGTCAACTGCGGCGCGATCCCCGACGGGCTGTTCGAGTCGCTGTTCTTCGGCCACGCCAAGGGCTCGTTCACCGGCGCCGTGCATGCGCACCGCGGCTACTTCGAGCAGGCCACCGGCGGCACGCTGTTCCTCGACGAGGTGGGCGACCTGCCGCGCTACCAGCAGGTCAAGCTGCTGCGGGTGCTGGAGGACAACGCGGTCATGCGCCTGGGCTCGACCACGCCGGTGCGGGTCGACTTCCGGCTGGTGGCGGCGACCAACCGCAACCTGCGCGAGATGGTGGCCAGCGGCGATTTCCGTGCCGATCTGTTCTACCGCCTGGCAGTGATCGAGCTGCACGTGCCCAGCCTGGAGGAGCGCGGCGAGGTGGACAAGATCGCGATCTTCAAGGCGATCCTCGGCGACGTGCTCGGCGACCAGCAGGAGGCGGTGGGCGAGGCGCCGCACTGGCTGTCGGACGCGATCGCCGAGACCTACTTTCCCGGCAACGTGCGGCAGCTGCGCAACCTCGCCGAGCGCGTGGGCGTGATCGTGCGCCAGGTGCGCCGCTGGGACCAGCCGATGATCCAGCGTGCCATCGCGCTCACCCGCGGCACGCCGGCGCCGGTGACGGTCGGCGACAGGAACGGCAGTGCGGCCGACGGCGGCGAGCGCAAGGGCTGGAACAACACCGAGCGCAACCGCATCATCGCCGCGCTGGAGATGAACGACTGGCGCCGCCAGGACACGGCCCAGCACCTGGGCATCAGCCGCAAGGTGCTGTGGGAGAAGATGCGCAAATACCAGATCCTGGATGGGGAGCCGGGCATCCCTGAAGATGCCTGAGCCCGGCCGGCGCGCACCTCAGCGCGACAAGGCCGGCAGCGCGTCGACGAGCGTCTGCGTGAACGCCTGCATGACGTCGGTCTCGGCCGTGCCGCGCCGGATCACGCGATAGAAATCCAGCCCTACGCGCGGGCGCACCAGCAGGTCGGTGCGCACGCGGTGGCGCCGGCACGCGGTGAGCGCGAAGGTGGGCATCACGGCCGTGCCGAAGCCGGCCTCCACCATCGCGATGAGGGTTTCGAAGAAGCTGAACACGGGCCGGTCTTCGCCGGCGCGGCCGATGCGCGCGAGCTGTGCCTCCACCACGCGCTGGATGGGGTTGCTCGGCGGAAGTCCGAGGAGCGGGGGTTCGCGCAAGGTGCGCCACGGGACGGTGCCGATCGCTTTCTCACCGGCCGATGCGTCGCCCCGCAGCGGCGCCACGCGCATCAGCTCGAAGCGGCCGACGGCCAGCCGTTCGAGGCCAGCGATCGGCTTGAAGAAGAAGCCCAGCCCCAGATCCACCTCGCCCGCTTCGACCATCGCACCCACGTCACGCAGGTCGGCGTCGCACAGGCGCAGCTCGACGCCCGGGTGCGCGGCACGGAAGGCGGTGAACACCTGCGGCAGCAGGTTCGACGAGACCAGCGGCGTGGCCGCGATGCGCAGCGTGCGGCGCGCGTGCTCGCCCTCGCTGCCCAGCTGGGCCGCGATGGCGTCGACCTCGCCGAGCACCCGTTCGACCACCGGCAGCAGGCGCCGCCCCGCCGAGGTGAGGCTGACCATGCGCGTGGTGCGGTCGAACAGGCGGCAGCCGAGCTGGCGCTCCATCTCTCGCACCAGGATGCTCAGGCCGGCCTGGGTCAGGTGCGCCTGCTCGGCCGCGCGGGTGAAGCTGCCCACGCGCGCCAGATGCAGGAAGGCGCGCATCTGGCGCGTCGACAGATTCATATTGATCTCTCATTGATCCATATCACATCTAAATTTTACAAATGACTTTGGCAAGGGCCCAATGCGGGCTTGCGCTCCCCCTCGGGAGCGGTGAGCGAAGTGGAGACATGACACATGCACCCGAAGTGATCGTGCTGGGCGCCGGCATCGGCGGCCTCACGCTCGCGCTGAGCCTGCACCAGGCCGGCGTGGCCTGCCGCGTCTATGAGGCGGTCCCCGAACTCAAGCCCCTGGGCGTGGGCATCAACCTGCTGCCGCATGCGGTGCGCGAACTGGCCGAGCTGGGCCTGCTGGATGCGCTCGACGCGGTGGCGGTGCGCACGCGCGAGGCGGTGTTCTTCAACGCTCACGGCCAGCTGGTGTTCCGCGAAGCGGCCGGCGTCGAAGCGGGCTACGACTGGCCGCAGTACTCGATCCACCGCGGCGACCTGCAGTCGGTGCTGCTGGCCGAAACGCTGGCGCGGCTGGGCCCGGACAGCGTGGTCTGCGGCCACCGCTGCACGCAGGTCGTGCAGGACGGCGACGGCGTCACCGCGCGCTTCGCGGCGCCGGACGGCACGCCGCTGCCCGAGGTGCGCGCCGCGGTCGCCGTGGGCTGCGACGGCATCCATTCGGTGCTGCGCCGCCAGCTCTATCCGGACGAGGGGGCGCCGCGCTATTCGGGGGTCAACATGTGGCGCGGGGTCACGCGCTGGAAGCCCTTTCTTTCCGGCGCGAGCATGGTGCGCGCGGGCTGGCTGTCGCAGGGCAAGATGGTGATCTACCCGATCCGCGACGCGATCGACAACGAAGGCCGTCAGCTCGTCAACTGGGTGGCCGAGATCGAGGCGCCTCAGCCCGCGGTGCGCGACTGGAGCCGGGCCGGCCGCCTGGAGGACTTCCTGCCCGCCTTCGCCGACTGGCATTTCGACTGGCTCGACGTGCCGGCGCTGATCCGCGCCTCCGAGTCCATCCTCGAGTACCCGATGGTCGACCAGGACCCACTGCCGCGCTGGACGCACGGGCGCCTCACGCTGCTGGGCGATGCCGCCCATCCGATGGTGCCGCGCGGCTCCAACGGCGCGGGCCAGGCCATCCTGGACGCGCGCTGCCTGGCGGGAGCGATGAAGAACGCCGGCGCCGGCCCGCAGGCGCTGGAAGACTACGACCGCGAACGCGTGAAGGCCACGACCGAGGTGGTGCTGACCAACCGCAGCAACCCGCCGGACGCCATCCTGCGCGAAGTGTTCGAGCGCTCCGGCGGCCGCCGCTTCGATCGCATCGAGGAGGTCGTCAGCACGACGGAGCTGCAGGCGATCTCGGACCACTACAAGCGGGTGGCGGGCTACGACCCAGCCCGGCTGCGCGCGCGGGCGTCCTACGTCTGACGCAGGCCCGAAACGATTCCAAGGAGACACGACGACATGATCCGCACACTCTTCAAGCCCCTGGCCGCCTTGTGCCTCGCCGCCTGCAGCGCGGCCGCCTTCGCCTGGCCCGACCGCCCCCTGACGCTGGTGGTGCCCTACACGCCCGGCACCGGCATCGACCTGATCGCGCGGCAGCTCGCGGCGCGGCTGCCCGCCGCGCTGGGCCAGCCGGTGGTGGTCGACAACGTGCCCGGCGCCAGCGGCAACATCGGCAGCGAAAAGGTCGCGCGCGCCAGGCCCGACGGCCACACGCTGCTGGTGCAGGTCAACACGCTGGTGATGAACCGCAGCCTCTACAAGCAGCTGGCCTACGACCCGGTGGCCGACTTCGACCCGGTGTCGCTCACGTCCTGGGGCACGCTGCTGCTGGTCGCCAACCCGAGCGTGCAGAACGCCACCACGGTGGCGCAGGTCGTGGCGGCGGCCAAGGCCAACCCCGGCAAGCTCAGCTATGCGACGCCGGGCGTGGGCACGCCGCACCACCTGTCGATGGCGCTGTTCCAGCAGGGCACCGGCATCGACATGCTGCATGTGCCGTACAAGGGCACGGCCGGCGCGGTCACCGATCTGCTCGGCGGGCGCATCGACTTCATGTTCCTGCCGGTGCACGTGGCGCTGCAGCACATCCAGGCCGGCAAGCTGCGGGCGATCGCCAACGGCAGCGACAAGCGGCTGCCGCAGTTGCCGGACGTGCCGACGCTCGCCGAGGCCGGCGTGACCACCGGCAGCGTGGACATGTGGTACGGCGTGCTGGCGCCCAAGGGCACGCCGCCCGACGTGATCGAGCGGCTGAACAAGGAGATCCGCGCCGCGCTCGCACAGCCCGAGACGGCCACCGCCTTCCAGGCGCAGGGCATGGTGCCGGCCGGCTCGACGCCTGCCGCGTTCCGCACGCTGGTCGAGAAGGATGCGCAGCGCTGGGCCGAGGTGGTGCAGCGCGGCGGCATCAGCGCCGAGTAGCGCAACAACCCGTCGCCTGGCCTGCGCCTTCGGTGCAGGCCAGGCGCGCGGCTGCGAGACGAGGGGATGGTGGAATGCGCAGTCTTTTTGATATTGACTTATCATAAGCATTGTCAAGATCCACGCCTGCCACCCTCCGTCAAGCCGCACCGCATGCTCAAAGCCTCAGGTCTCACCAAGCGCTATGGCGCGCACACCGCGCTGGACCACCTGGATCTGGACGTCGGCCCCGGCGACATCTACTGCCTCCTCGGCGCCAACGGCGCAGGCAAGACCACGACGGTCAATCTGTTCCTGAACTTCATCGCGCCGAGCGAGGGCGAAGCGTCGATCAACGGCATCGACGTCACGGCCCATCCCGTGGCCACCAAGCAGCACGTGGCCTACATCCCCGAGATGGTGAGCCTGTACCCCACGCTCTCGGGGCTGGAGAACCTGCGCTTCTTCTCCGCGCTGGCCACGGGCCGCGAACTGCCCCGCGAGCGGCTGCTGGAACTGCTGGACCAGGTCGGGCTGGACCGCGCCGCGGCGGACCAGCGCGTGCGCGGCTATTCCAAGGGCATGCGGCAGAAGGTCTGGATCGCCGTGGCCCTGGCCAAGGAGGCCAAGGCGCTGCTGCTGGACGAACCCACGTCGGGGCTCGATCCGCATGCCGCGAGCGAGTTCTCCGCGCTGCTTCAGCAGGCGGCCCGCCACGGCGTGGCCGTGCTCACGACGACGCACGACCTGTTCCACGCCCAGCAGACCGCGACGCGCATCGGGATCATGAAGAAGGGCCGGCTGGTCGAAAGCCTGGCGGGCGAGCAGATCGCGCGCACCGACCTGCAGGCGCTCTACCTCCAGCACATGAGGGGCTGAGCATGCTGCGTCGGATTGCAGCGCGCGAGTTCCTGGAACGCGTGCGCGACGGAAGGCTTTACTGGGCGGGCGGGCTCATCCTCGCGCTGCTCCTCACGGCCCTGGCGGTCGGCTTCGCGCACCAGCGCGCAGCGCAGGCCGAGCAGAAGGCGGCCCAGGCGATGGACTACCAGGACTGGCTCCACCAGGACCACCGCCATCCGCACGACGCGGCGCACCAGGGGATGCACGCCTTCAAGCCGGAACCGGCGCTGTCCATCCTGGACCCCGGGATCAATCCCTACATCGGCAGCACCATCTGGCTGCAGGCGCATCGGCAGAGCGAGGTCAAGTTCAACCCGGCGCAGGACGCGACCGGCCTGCAGCGCTTCGGCAACCTGTCGGTGGGCTGGATCCTGCAGGTCCTGGGGCCGCTGCTGATCATCGTGCTGGGCTTCAACGCCTTCGCCGGCGAGCGCGAGCAGGGCATCCTGCGGCAGACGCTGAGCCTGGGGGTGGAACCGCTGCGCCTTCTCGGCGGCAAGGCGCTGGCCCTGGCCGGGTGTGCCGGCGCACTGCTGCTGCCCGCGGCGCTGGTCGCCGGCGCGGCCCTCGCGGTGGTGGCGGAGCCGGGCGAGCGCGCCGACACGCTGCTGCGCTTCGCGTTCCTGGGCCTGGGCTATGCCGCCTACCTCGGGATCTGGATCTTCGTGGTGCTCGGCGTGTCGGCGGCCTCGCGGACGTCCAGGGTCGCCATCACGGTGCTGCTCGCCCTGTGGATCGCGCAGGCCGTCATGGCGCCGCGCATCCTCTCCGAAGCATCCCGGCTGGCCCATCCCAGCGCCACGCGGCTGGCGTTCAACCAGGCGCTGGCCGCCGATCTCAAGGCGACGTCCGACCGGGTCTGGCTGCAGAACTTCGGCACCACCGAACGCTGGGGCGCCGACGTGCCGCTGCGCCAATGGGGCATCGCGCTGCGGCTGGACGACCAGGCGTCCTACCCGGTCTACGACCGCCATTTCGCGCGCCTGTGGGACACGTGGGAGCAGCAGCAGCGGCTGCAGGAATGGAGCGGCCTCGTGGTGCCCGTCCTGTCCATGCGCGCGTTCTCCATGGGCCTGGCGGGCACCGACTTCGCGCATCACCGCGACTTCGCGGTGGCGGCCGAGCAGCACCGGCGCCATATCCAGGACCTGATGAGCGCCGACCTGGTCAAGCATGCGGACCCGCTGGGCGACCAGCACTTCGCGTACCAGGCGAGTCCCGAGCTGTGGGCGAGCGTGCCGCCCTTCCACTATCACAAGCCGCGGCTCGGCTGGGCGCTGGGCCGCCAGGCCCTGAGCCTCGCCGTGCTGTGCCTGGGGCTCGTTCTGGCCGCCGCGTTCGCCGCGGCGGCGGTGCGCCGCCAGAGCGCCCTCTGAGGATGGCAGCGATGACAACGCATGCACCCCGCCGCGCCCGCTTCGCCATGATCGCCCTGCAGGAATTCAGGCTGCTGGGGCGCGAGCCCGCCCTGTGGATGGTGGGGCTGCTGTTCCTCGCGCTCGTCGTGTACGCGACGGTCAACGGCCTCGCGCAGACCGCCGCGCGCCACGCCGCGCAGGCGGCGGTGCAGCAGGCCGACCAGAGCACCCGCAGCGCCCAGCGCGCGCTGCTGCTGCGCATGCTGGCGGGCACCGATGCGCCGAAGCCGTTCGAGAACCCGGCCAATCCGGCGGTCATGGCCAGCAGCTACGGCGGGTCGCATGCGCTGCTGCCCGGCATCGCGCTGGCGCCGGTCGCGCTGGGGCAGAGCGACCTGTTCCCGAGCCAGTTCAAGGTCACGCACCAGAGCCGGGTCGTCTTCATGAACCCGAGCGACATCGAAAGCCCCTGGCACCTGCTGTCGGGCCATTTCGACCTGGCCTTCGTGCTGATCTACGTGCTGCCGCTGCTGATCTTCGCGCTGTCGTACAACCTCCTGTCCGGCGAACGGGAAAGCGGCACGCTGCGCCTGCTGCTGTCGCAGCCGCTGCATCTGCGCACGCTGGTCGCGGGCAAGCTGGCGGCGCGCGCCGTGGCGCTGCTGCTGCCGTCCGTCGTCGTGCCGGCCTGCGTGCTGCTGCTGGCGCGGTGGTGGATGGGCGAGCCCGCCGGCGGCGGCGCCGGTCTGCTGTGGTGGGCGGCGCTGGTCGGCGCCTATGCGCTCTTCTGGTTCGCGCTGGTCGTCGCCGTCAATGCCTTCGGCGCATCGTCGGCCACGAACGCGATGGTGCTGGTGATCGCCTGGGTGCTGCTGGTGCTGGTGGTGCCGGTGCTCCTCAACCTCGGCGTGACGACGGCGAGCCCCGCCCCCTCGCGCACCGAGCTGGCGACGCGCACGCGCGTGGTGACCGCCGAGGCGATGAGCAAGCACGCCGACCTGATGAGCACCGACTACCAGCACGTCGGCCGCGGCGCGCTGCTGCTGCCGAAGGACGGCAAGATCGAGATCGCCGGCCGCGCACTCGGCAACTACCGGATCCAGCGCGACGTGGATGCCGCGATCCAGCCGGACCTCGACCGCTTCGACCGGCAGTCCGCGCGGCAGCAGGCACTCGTCGCCCGCTTCGCCATCCTGTCGCCCGCCGCCGTCGCCTACGAGGGCATGACCGGCCTGGCCGGGACCGGCGGGCGGCGCCATGCGCGCTTCGCCGAGCAGACGACGCAGTTCCATCGGCAGTGGAAGGATTTCTTCTTCCCCCGCATCGATGCGCGGGCCGCCCTGTCGGCCGAGGACTTCGACGCCATCCCGCGCTTTGCCTGGCGCGAGGAGCCGCCATCCGTGGTGCGGCGGCATGCGCTCGTGGCCGTGGTCCAGCTGCTCCTGCCCGGCCTGCTGCTCCTGCTGCTGGCCACCCTGCGCCTGCGGCGCTTCTCGGTCGCATAGCGGCCCCACCCCTGTCCGGACCCCCGACCATGAAAGCATTCGCACGCTCCGCCGCCGCCGCGGCGGCCCTCGCCTTCCTTGCGGGCGCGCAGGCCCAGGAACCGGAGGCGGCCCGCGAACTCGGCGCCATCACCGTCGAGGACTCGCAGGACCCCAACGGCCTGAACCTGCAAGGCAGCAGCTCCAGCGCGTCCAGGCTGGGCCTGACGCTTCAGGAGACGCCGGCCTCCGTGGAAGTGCTCGACCAGGCGGTGATCCAGCAGCGCGGCGCGCGCACCTTCAGCGACGCGCTTCGGGGGATGGCCGGCCTGTCCGGCGGCGGCCCGCCCTCGTCGCCCACCACGCTGTCGATGCGCGGCTTCAGCAACATCCTCTATCTCTACGACGGCATCCGGAACTCCGGCGCGGCGATCACGAACCGGGTGCAGGACACGTGGAACTACGAGCGCATCGAAGTGCTGAGAGGGCCCGCCTCCGTCCTCGACGGCGAAGGCGCGATCGGCGGCATCGTGAACTTCGTCACCAAGCGGCCCGACCGGAACAACCCGAACCGGGAAGCCATGCTGTCCTACGGCAGCCATGGCGCAGCGCGCGCGGCCTTCGGTTTCGGAGGGCCGGTCGGCGAATCCGGTGCGTACCGGATCGACTACAGCCACAACCACTCGAAGGCCGGCCGCATCCCCCGCAACGGGGAAAGGATCGACCACCTGACGACGGGGCTGCACTTCGACCTCGGCGGGTCGGTCAGGCTCGATCTCTCGTTCGACTACCTGAAGGACGACAACGACGCGTACTGGGGCACGCCGCTGGTGCCTGCGGCGTTTGCCACCGAACCGACGAACGTGGTGTCGACGCCGGACGGCCGCGTGATCGACCGCCGGATCGCGCGCAACAACTACAACGTGCTGGACGACGAGAATTCCTCCGAGACCTATTCGGCGCGGGCGCGCCTGCGCGGCGAGCTCGGCGGCGGCTGGTCGTGGCGCAACGAGCTGTCGGGCAACAAGGCCAAGCGCCTGTTCCTCAACAGCGAGTCGGCCGTCTTCGTGGCGCCGGGCTTCATCGACCGCGACCAGACGCTGATCACGCACGACCAGCGCTTCTGGTCCAACCGCTTCGACGCGAGCCACCAAGGAAAGATCGCCGGGCTCGACAACCGCTTCGTGGTCGGTGCCGAGTACGGCCGCACCTCCTTCGGCAGCGAGCGCCGCTTCTCCAACGGTTCCGCCGCCACGTCGCAGGCGCTGCGCGTGCATGCGCTGTTTCCGCAGGTCGGCGTCTACAACCACAGCCTCGCGTTCATGACCGGCGCCGGCAACCGCACCGACATGACGACGGACGTGCGCGTGGGCTCGGTCTTCATGGAAGACGCGCTCAAGCTGACGCCGCGGCTCACGCTCGTCGGCGGCCTGCGCCACGATCGCACCAAGGTCGAGCGCAGCATCGCCGACCTCAACCTGCTCACGCAGAGCCGCTTCACCTCCGACTACCGGGCCAGCTCCGGCAGGCTGGGCGTGGTCTACGACCTCGCGCCGCAGGCCAGCGTCTACGCCCAGTATTCCAATGCGACGCTGCCGGTGAACGCGCTGTTTCTGCTGTCCGCCGCCAACGCGGCCTATCCGCTGTCCAAGGGGAAGCAGGCCGAGGTCGGATTCAAGCAAAGCATTCCCGAGGCGCGCTTCGAATGGACCGCGGCGGCGTACCGGATCGAGCTGGACGACGTGCTCTCGCGCGACCCGGCCAATCCCTCGCAGACGGTCAACAACGGCCGGCAATCGTCCAAGGGACTGGAGCTTTCCGCCGCCTGGCGCCCCGTGCCGCAGCTGACCTTGGCGGGCAACCTGGCGGTGCTGAAGGCGCAGTTCGATTCGCTGGTGGAAGCCGGCGGCGTCTCGCGCGTGGGCAACCGCCCGCCCAACGTGCCCGAGCGGATGGCGAACCTGTTCGCCACCTACCGCCCCGACGGCTCGAACCTGGAATGGTTCGTCGGACTGAACCGCACGGGCTCGATCTTCACGGACAACGCCAACCAGATCCGCATCCACGGCGCCACCACGGTCGATGCCGCGGTGAGCTATCGCCTGCGGCCCGCGGTATTCACCTTGCGGGTCCGGAACCTGACCGACAAGCTCTACGCGACATGGGGCGGCCGCGCCGCCAGCCAGGTGCTGATCGCGCCGGGCCGCAGCGTCGAGCTTTCGGCGACGGTGGCGTTCTAACGCGACAACCGCTGCGCCCGCCGAAGGGCCAGCCCGCGCGCGCCCGGCGAACGTTCCGCGCTGTCGGCGGCGCAAGGCGCCGTGGTGCCGATGCACAGCACGCCCATGCCGTCGCCGGTGAGCGCGGCGCGGCTGGGCGGACCGAAGATGCCGTCGACCCAGGTGTTGGCCGAATCGGGCGCGAACCACAGCTCGCCGGCGGTACGCGCCAGGCGGAACTCGGAGATGCGCAGGTCGAACACGGCATCGACGAAGTCGAGCAGCAAGGTGTAGTACTCGAGCTGCGCGTCGAGCACGTTGGGCAGGGTATCGCGGCCGAACTCCATCAGCCGTCGCCGGCCGCGGAAGGCCTCGCCGGACTCGCGCGCGGCCTCCATCAGCTGCCGCTCGCGCTCGCGGCCGGAGTCCACGCGGCTCCAGGAGGAGGCGGTCAGCTCCGTCAGGTTCAGCCGCACGCCTTCGAGCTTGGCCTCCTGGTTGGCGACTTCGGCCAGCGCGGACCTGACGCGCAGCTGGCGGTCGAAGCCGCTGCCGAAGTTCCAGTTCAGCTCCAGCGCCGCGCGCGTCGGCTCCGAGGGCGAGACGCCGCGCGGGTCCTTGCTCTTGACGATCACCGCGTCCACGGTGGGGTACAGGCTGGCCTCGTGCTGGTCGACCACCGCGCGCGCCTTGGCCACGCGCTCGCGCGCCTCGGCCAGCTCGGCGCTGCGCGATTCGGCGCGGCGCAGGGCCTCCTCCTGCGAGGCGATGCGCCAGTGCAGCGGCACGGCCAGCGCGGGCAGTGCCTCGGTGTTGGGCGCGAAGCGGAAGTAGCTGGAGAACTTGGCCAGCGCCTCCGCGCGCTGGGCCTCGAAGTCCAGTTCGCGCGCGGCGATGTTGGCGCGCCGCGAGGCGGCCATGCGCAGGTTGTTCTCGCCGGCCGCGCCCAGGGCCACGCGGCGCTCCTCCACGCGCGAGAGTTCGTCCACCACCTCGGTGGATTTGCCGGCGATCTGCTTCTTGAGGTCGAAGCGCTGCACCTGCAGGTAGGCGGTGAGCGCGTCCAGCACGACCTTCTGCGAGGTCACCTTGAGCGCCTCGGCCTGCGCCGAGCTGCCGGCCTCGGCGGCGCGCACCTTGGCGCTCATCGCGCCGCCGTCGAGCAGGCTCATGCGCGCTTCGGCGGTGATGAGCTGGTAGCTCTGCGACGTGGAGTTGTCCGTCCCACTGTCGTAGGTGCCGGTGGCGCTGCCGACCTTGAAGCGCGGGTAGCGCGCCAGCTTCGCCGCCTCGACCTCGAAGCCGCTGGTGTCGGCCGCGGCGCGCGCCGACTGCACTTCGGGGTGCTCCTGCGCGAGCGTGCGCAGCGCCTCCTTGACGCGGTTGGCATAGCTCATCGCGCCGACCGACGGGGAGGACAGGCGGCGCGCCGGCGTCAGCGACCCGTCGCCGCCGGCGGGCGCGGCCGCGGCGGCCGGCGCGCAGGCGGCCAGCACCGCGCACAGCACGCCCGCACGTGGCCATCCGCTGACAGGAAGGCGCGCGCTCACCGGACCACCCGCCGTGCTGCGGACTGCGGGTACGAGCGCCTTCGCAGCGGCCGGGCGACGCTCATGGCTCACGGAAGGCCTCGCGCCGCATTTTGAGCACGGGCCGCAGGATGTACCAGATGAAGGGATCGGTGCCCACGCGCAGGTCCACCTCGGCCTCCATGCCGACGGTGATGCGGTTTTCCGTCTGCTGGCCGACGTGCGATTGCGCAGTGCTGACCAGCAGGCGGTAGTACGGGCCCGCGTTGGGCTGCTCGGGGTCGCGGTCGGCATCGGCCGCCACCAGCATCACCTCGCCGTCGACCGAGCCGTAGCGCAGGAAGTCGTAGGCGGTGATCTTGACGACGGCCTTCTGCCCCACTTCGACGAAGCCGCGGTCGTTCGGGCTCAGGCGCGCCTCGATCATGATCTCGTCCTCGTCGGGCACCACCTCCAGGATCGATTCGCCGGGCTTGACCACCCAGCCTGCGCTGGAATTGCGCAGCCCCTTCACGATGCCGTCGGCCGGCGCCTTGACCACGGTGCGCGAGCGCTGCGTGCGTGCGCGGCCCAGGTCTTCGCTCAGGCTGGCGAGCTGGCGCTCGACGGTGGCCAGCTCGTCCGACGCGCGGCGGCGAAAGCGCCCCTCGGCCTCGGCCATCTTCGCCTGCGCCTCGCCGATCGCCGCGCCGGCGGAGACCAGGCCCTGGCGTGCCACGGCCAGATCGCTGCGCACGGTCTCGGCCTGGCGGCGCTTTTCCAGCACCTCGATCTGGCCGACCAGCTTCTCGGCCAGCAGCTGCTCGGAGATCTCCAGTTCCTTCTGCATCAGCGCCAGGCGCTCGCTCAGGCCGGCCACCTTGGCCTGCTGCTCCATCTGCTTGCTGCGCGCCTGCTCGAGCGCGGAGACGGCGCCGGCCATCACGCCGCGCTGCTCCAGCGCGCGCGCCTCGTAGGCGCCGGCCTCGCCCTGCAGCACCGATTCGTCGATGTCCGGCGCGAAGGTCTGGCGCGTCAGCGGCTGGCCGCGGCTCTCGGCGATCAGGCGCACGCGCGTGGCCTGCGTGGCGGCATGGCGGGCGGTCAGCTCCTCGAAGTTCAGGCCGCCGCCGCCGAGGTCGATCTCCACCAGCGGCTGGCCTTCCCGGACCTTGTCGCCTTCCTTGATCATCACGGCGCGGATGATCCCGCCCTCCAAGTGCTGGATCGACTTGACGCGGTCCGAGGGAATCACCCGGCCGGGCGAGATGACCACGGTCTCCATGGGAAAGCCCAGCGCGACCACGGCCAGCACCGCGATGGCGCCACCGATCAGCCAGCGCCGACGGCGCGTGGCCGGCGAATCGGCGGGGCGCCGGGCCTCGTCGTCCAGCAGAACCTGGGGGATGTCTTGTTTCATCGTCGGCCTCCTCGGCACCTCATGCCGCACGCACCTCGGGCTCGCGGCCCGCTTCGTGCTCGGCCGCCACCGCGCGCTTGACGCCGAACAGCCGCGGCACCATCACCGCGGCCGGGCCCTGCTCCACATCGCCCTTGCCGGTGACGTGATAGACCTGCGAGGCGGCCGAGACGATGCGCAGCGAATGCGTGACCACCACCACGGTGCGCACCTTGGCCACGGCGACCAGCGTGGCCAGCAGCGCGCGCTCGCTCTGGAAGTCCAGGTCGTTGCTCGGCTCGTCGAGCACCAGCACCGAGGGCTTGCGCAGGAAGCTCAGCGCCAGCGCCAGCTTGCGCCGCTCGCCCACCGACAGGCCGGTGCCGCCCTCGCCGACTTCGGTGGCATAGCCGTCGGGCAGGCGCGAGATGAACTCGTGCGCGCCGGCGAGCTTGCAGGCGCTCAGGATCTGCTCGTCGGTCTGCCCCGGCGCGCAGCGGCGCAGGGTGTCGACCAGCGGACCGCCGAACCAGTACACCTCCTGCGGCAGATAGCTGATCCATTGGGCGAGTTCGTTGCGGCTGAACTGCGACAGGTCGTACTCGCCGATGCTGATGGCGCCGCGCGTGGGCGCGTACAGGCCCGAGAGGAGCTTGACCAGCGTGGACTTGCCGGCGCCGTTGCGCCCGACGATCACGTGCAGGCCGGCAGGGCCGATTTCCAGATCGGTGTTCTCCAGCACCGGCGGCGAGCCGGGCGTGAAGCTGAAGCTCACGTCCTTCAGCACGAGGCGTCCGGCCGGCTGCGGCAGCTCCATGTCCAGCGGCTTTCTTTCCACCGGCTCGGCCAGCACCTTCTCCAGCCGCTTGGCCGCCTCGGAGGCCGTGGCCAGCGCGCGCCAGTTCGACACCAGGCCGGCCACCGGCTGCAGCGCCTTGACCGCGAGCAGGTTGGAGGCGATCAGGCCGCCCACCGTCATCCATTGCTGCATCACCGAGATGGCGCCCACCGAGATCACGATGACCGAGAAGCTCGTCAGCAGCACCGCGGTGCCTTCGCGCGTGGTCTCGATCTCGCCGTTCTTGCGGAAGCTCTCGGCCAGCCAGGCGTTGTAGGTCTCGCGCCAGCGTTCGACGGTCGGGCCGTCGTTGGCCTGCGTCTTGAGCGTTTCGCGCGCGTTGCAGATCTCCGCCGTCATGCGCTCGAGGTTGCGGCCGCGCTGCACCTCCTCCACGCGCCCGGCGCGCACTTCGTCGGCCCACCACCAGGCCAGGAAGGACATCACCACCAGGAAGACCAGCACCACCGGCAGCACCGGCAGCGCGACGATGCCGATCACGATCAGCGCGAACAGCGCCATCGGCAGGTCGAAGATCGATTGCGCCAGGCCGCCGGTGACGGTGCCGCGCACCGCGCCGACGTCGCGGAAGAACAGGAACCAGGTCGATGCCGGCCGGTGCTCCAGCGCGATCAGCGGTCGGTTGAGCATCGAATGCAGCAGCGCGCCCGACACGCCGTGGTCGATCATCGCGCCGGCATCGCGCAGCAGGCGCGCGCGCCGCACGCGCAGCCAGAACTCGATGGCCAGGAAGAAGAAGATGCCGCTGACCAGCGCCCACAGCGTGGAGGTGCCGCCGCGGTAGATCACGCGGTCGTAGACCTGCAGCAGGAAGATCGCCGGCAGCAGCCCGAACAGGCTGATGGGCAGCGACCACCAGGCGGCGGTCTTGATGAGCGGGTAGGCCGAACGGAATGCGTCGCCCAGCGCTGCGGCATACGGACTGGCACCCGCTTCGGGCGGCGCTTCGGCCACCAACTGGCTGGGCAACAGGAACTTGAGCATGGGCAGGAAAGTAAGGTGGGCCGCCGCGCGAACATGCGCTGGCACCACGTTCAAATGTTAACGGATCGTTACCCGGTGTATGTCGCCGAATGTGCAGGTGTTACACGCTGGGGTGTGGCGGATTTCGCGTCTGCGCGATCTGCGGCCGGCAGCCACTGCGCCAGCACGAGCGCGAGATTGGCACACAGCAGCATGCACAGCAGCCAGATGCCCACGAAACGGGTCCAGGCGAGCCAGTGGCCGCTGCCGTCTTGCGGCGCGCGCTGCGCGGTGTCCGGCGAAAGAGGATGAGGTTCCAGGGACGTCTTCATGGCAAGGCCTTCAGGACACGCGCCAGGCGGGACAGGCCCACGCCGGCAGAACTCTTGGCGAGCACCCAGTCGCCGGGCTTGAGGAACCCGCCGAGGGCCGTGGACAGATCGGCCACGTCGGCGAACCAGTGCGCATGGGCTTTGGCCTGCACGCGCGCGTGCAGGGATTTCATCATCGGCCCGCACAGCAGCACGCGATCGGGCTGCGCGGCCAGCAACTCGGTTTCCAGTGCCAGGTGGTGGCGCTCCGCGTCGGGCCCGAGTTCCTGCATGTCGCCGAGGATCGCGACCCGCCGGGCCGGCTCGCACGGCGCCTCCGACAGCAGTTCCAGCGCCGCGCGCATGGAGGTGGGGTTGGCATCGTGGGTCTCGTCGATCAGGCGGAAGCTGCCGTCGCCGATGGGCACGGTGTACAGCACGGCGCGCTCGCCGATCGGCTCGAAGCGCGCCAGCGACTCGGCCGCTGCCGCCAGCGGCATGCGCCACACGGCCAGGGCCGCCAGCACGCCCAGCGCGCTCATGCCGATATGGCGTCCCGGCGCGTCGATGCGAAAGCGCACCGGCTCGCCGAGCACGCTGGCCTGCAGCTCGCCCTGGTCGAAGGCGAGCAGCCGCGCGTCGGCGTCCTCGTGCTCGCCGTAGGTGACGATCTGCAGCTTCTGCGCGGCAGCGGCGTCGGCGAACAGCCGGAATTCGCGCATGTCGCGCTGGATCACCGCGATGCCGCCGGGCGCCATGCCCAGGAACACGGAGCTTTCCTTGCGCGCGGCCGCCTCGGCCGTGCCCTTGTGGCGCAGCAGCGAGGTGGACACGTCGGTCACGATCACCAGGTCCGGGCGCACCAGGAAGGCCGGCGCGGGCATGCAGCCGGCGGCCATCTCCAGCACCCAGTAGGGCGCATGGCGCGGCATGCAGGTCATGTTCCAGGCGATGCCGGGCGGCAGGTTGATGTTGCCCTCGGGGCGCCCGACCTCGCCCCAGCAGCCCAGCGCCCGCGCCAGCATGGCCGACACCGTGGCCTTGGGCCGGCCGCCCATCACGCCGAAGACCTTGCCGCCGAAGCTCTCGCGCGCATGCGTGCCCAGCTCCAGGATCGCCTGGCGGACGTTGGCCACCTTGAGCACCGGCACGCCCTTGTCCAGGTGCGGCTCGGGATCGCTGCACAGCACCGCGGCCGGCGGCTGCAAGGCGCCGTTGAGCGCCGCGGCCGGCGTGCGGGGCTGGCGGCTCGGATTCGCGGCCAGCACGCGGCCCTTGCGCAGGAAGGCGCGCTGGGTGATGCCGGTGGCACGCCAGCCGGCCTCGGGCGCGACCACCCATTCGCCGCCGGTCAGGCTGGCCATCTCTCGCGCGGCCCACGGTGCCTCGGCATCCTTCGGCGCGGCCGGCAGGGCCGGCGGCGCGACGCGCCGCTCCAGCAGATGGCGGTGGTAGGCCACGAGGCCCGACAGGTAGTGCTCCACGTCGTCGATGCGCACGCGGAAGGAGTGGTGCCGGATGAAGAAGGCACCGACGATGGTGGACGGCTTGCGGAAGTACATGGCCATCTCGGGCCAGAAGAAGCCGTTGAGCAGGTAGTGCGCGCGGTGGTCGAGCGCGCGGTAGAACTTCTCGACGTCCAGCTCGCTCAGCAGGTGGCGCATGGCGGGCATGGCCTCGAGGCGCTGCAGCATCTGCTGCGCGGCGAGCATGAGCTCCAGCAGCGTCGGGAAGGTGGTCTTGCGGTCCAGCACGAAGTCCAGGTAGCCGGCCACGTTGCGGATACCGAAACGAAAGTACTTCTCCAGCGGGCGCCAGCGGGTCAGCTCGTTGACGCAGTAGCTCAGCCAGTGGTCGTGCGCCTGCCAGTGCTGGCTGGCGATGAAGTGGTCGAAGGCCTTCTCGACGATGGCCAGCCAGCGCGGATCACGCGTCAGGCCGTACAGGCGCATCAGGCCGAAGGCGGCTTCGCCGTCGTAGTAGATGACGCGCGAGGCCTGCTTGAGCGAGAGGTCGGCGGCATTCAGCACGTGGTTGAAGCGGCCGGTGGCCGGGTCCTGCAGCCACTCGATGCCCAGGGCCAGCTTTTCCAGCAGCGGCCGCCAGCGCCCGGTTTCCATCGCCTCGCAGTACTTCACCAGCGCGAGCAGGCACACAGCGTTGCCGCCGAGCTTGATCTCGTCGCCGGTGTCCACCAGGAAGGCGACCTCGCGCCCGTCCGGCAGCGTGTAGGGGCGGATCAGCTCCTGCGTGAGGTGCGCCAGCGCGCGGTCGATCGCCGCCTTGAGCGCGGCGTCGCGCGTGAGCTCCCAGGCCTCGACCATGGCATAGACGGAGCTGGCATGGCGCAGCGTGTTGTAGGTGGGGATGCGGCGATCGAAGCAGGGGAAGTAGCCGTACACGAAGCGGCCGTCGTCGCCGACCTGGCGCGCCAGGAACGAGGCGCCGCTGTGCACGAGGTCGAGCACCGGCTTGGGCGTCAGGGCCGGCAACTGGCGCCGGCCGGCATCGAGCCCCGGGCCGCCGAGCCGATGGACGACGCCATCGTTCTGGCAGAAGAAGCCGCTGATCGACAGCAGGAAGACCGTGTGCTCCGCGGGCAGGGTGTCGAGCGCGAGTTCGCGCTCGAAGCGCGTGCGTGCATAGACATCGAAGTTGCGCTGGTTGACGATCGCGTGCTCGATGCCCGCGCCGCCGTAGAGCATGGCGTTGGCATTGAGCTCCTGCTCGGTGAAGGCGATCTCGAAGCCGGGGTCGAAGGCCAGGCCGAGACGGAAGTAGTTGCGCTTGACGCTCCTGAGCTGCGTCTTGAGCTGGGCCCAGCCGATGGCGCTCACGCCCTCCACCCAGTCGACGCGCAGCCAGGGGGAGGCGACGCCCCGGCTGCCGACCCATTGCGCGGCCGCCTGCGCCCCGTCGCGCCACGCGTCCTCGAAGGTCGCGCCGCTGGCGTGCACGACATGGGCGCGGCGTTCGCCGTCGCTGACCGAGAAGAACAGCGTGAAGGCCGGGTACGGCGCTGGCAATGCCGCGCACACCGGTACCAGGCGATCGTGGCAGGCACGAAGCTGATCACCGAAAGTCATCATGTGGCCCCGCCTCCCAGCGGAAGGCCGAACGCGTCCGCCATTGTTCTGGTCCCTTCGTCACGGCCGGCCGAAACCCGCGCCGCACGCATTCCTTCGGCAATGCTCAGCGATAGCTGAACTCGGTCCGGCGATTGAGCTGATAGCCCTCCTCCGTGCGCTCCGGCGAGGCCGGCTTTTCCATGCCCCAGCTGATCCCCTCGAGCTGCCGCGGCGGCACGCCGAGCAATTCCAGCGAACGCTTGACCGCGTCGGCGCGACGCTGGCCGAGGCCGATGTTGTATTCGCGCCCGCCGCGCTCGTCGGTATGCCCTTCGAGCACCACGCGGCTCGCGGGACGGTTGCGCAGGTAGCTCGCGTGGGCTTCGATGATGGGACGGTCCTGGGGGCGGATGTCCGATCTGTCGAAATCGAAGTACACGATCTTCGCGACGCCGACCGGCCCGTTCTGGGTCGACACGGCGGGCGTCGCCGCCTGCACGGTGGGCACGGCGGATACGCCGCGGTTGGAGTAGTAGTAGGTGGTGTCGTCGCTGCCGTCCTTGGGGGAGATTCCGCAGCCCGCCAGGCCGAGTGCGACGATTGCCAGGATCAAAGAGTTCTTCATGCGATTTCCTTTCGAGAGGCCGGGCCGCCACGAAGCGACCCGGCCCTGTTTGCTCCTTAGCCCAGCAGCCCGTTCAGAAGACCGGTCACGGGCGACAACACATTGCCGGCACCGGCGTTGCCCAGCAGGCTGGTGACCGGCGCAAGCAAGCCTCCGTCGCCACCCAGCAAGCCACCGACCAGACCGTCCTCGCCCAGCACACCGTCGAGCAGGCCACCGTCGCCGCCCAACAGGCCACCGACCAGACCATCCTCGCCGAGTACGCCATCGAGCAGACCTCCGTCGCCACCCAGCAGCCCGCCGACCAGGCCGTCCTCACCCAGCACACCGTCGAGCAGGCCGCCTTCGCCGCCCAGCAGGCCGCCGACCAAGCCGTCCTCACCCAGCACACCGTCGAGCAGGCCGCCTTCGCCGCCGAGCGCACCATCCAGCACGTTCGCCACACCGTCGGTCACATAGTCAACCTGCGTGGCA